>Ga0131853_10000647_pt1 | contig 62775 bp, 59 predicted proteins | sample TergutLab28metaG_FD_92764 | JGI IMG/M metagenome (GOLD analysis project Ga0131853, IMG submission 92764) | Labiotermes labralis P1 segment gut microbial communities from Petit-Saut dam, French Guiana - Lab288 P1 (version 2) (version 2) | ecosystem: Host-associated > Arthropoda: Insects >...
ACCGTTTTTTTGCACCGTTTAATAATTTTTAATATTCAAAAAAGGAGTGGGCTAATGCTTGCTAAAAGAAGTTTATTGGTGTTATTGTGCTTGGTAATGTTTGCTTTTGCAAACGATTCACGCGTGTTTCTTGGTCTTCGTCTCGGAGGCGGTATCGGTATGAGCCGTCCGACAGGAGATGTAAAAGAAGCTTATGACGAATCTGAAGGTTCAAAATTCAGAAGCGGCGGCGGCTCTTTTGATGTTGCTCCTTTTGTGAGTTTTCAGTTGACTGACAACTTTGCTGTCGGAACAGAGTTTATGTTCACTCGTTTCGGTTATGGCGGCGAGAAACTTACGGAAGATGACCCCTGGGATGATGGTAAAGACGGTGATTGGTTTTCAACAAGCAGAGCCGCTATGGTAATTCCTGTTTTGGCGCAGTTTACTTTGGCGCAAAGAAAAGTTAATCTTTTCGTAGGTCCCCATTTTACAATAAATATGGGTGATATGAGAGATGCTGAGAATTGGGCTGGTGAAAGCAAAAGCGAGAAATGGGATTCGGAAGAGATGGACTGGTTCAAAGATGAAATGAACGTTCCTGTTATTGGCTTGACTGTCGGCGCGGCATTTGCCGTTGGTCCTGTTTTCATTGACATAAGATACCTTACAGACTTGGGTGCTGTTAAGCCCAAAGACGCGGGGGAAGTACTTTATGCAGGCGAACCTTGGGAATTTACAATGCCTGACGGCGGAGTTCGTCGTGCAAAATTGGCGCTTTCTGTAGGTTGGCAATTCGGTTTGGGTTCAAGATAATTTGAACTTAAAAAGTTAAGATTTAAAAAAGCGGGAGAACATTTGTTTTCCCGCTTTTTTATTTTATTTAATCTTTTTTACTTTCTGTTATCCACAAAACGAATGGCTTTTCTTGCCTCGCCTCGCAGGTGTTTTATTGAGCCTTTATTGCTCAAAAAGACGGAAACGCGAACTCTCGCTACATTCAAAATCGACTGCGTTATTTTGTTCAATTCCTTTTTATCGGCAATCACGTGGAGAATAATATCGTTGTGATTGTCGTCGGCTTTGTGTCCCTTTAATTCTATAATATAGTCTTCGCAACATCCCAAAGAATCCATAATATTTGTTATTGTCGATGGGTAAATTGTCGTGCCTTTTATCTTTATTAACTGCGATTTTCTGTAAATTATCGGACCTATTCTCATAGAATTTCTGCCGCATTCGCAATTTCCGGGGACTTTAAACGACATATCGCCCGTTCTGTATCTCAGAAGCGGCATTCCTTCCATTCCGAAAGTCGAGACTACGATTTCGCCTACTTCGCCGTCGGGAACGGGATTTCCGTCGTCGTCCAGAATTTCTGTGTAAACCAATTCGGGGTGCGAATGTCCGCCCGTTCTGTATGCGCAATCGCAAAAAGACGAGCAGGTTTCGGTTGACGCGTAAGTGCTGAAAACCTGAGCGTTATAAAGCGATTCTATTTTTTGCGCGGTAGCATTCCACGACATATCTTCGTTTCGTAGCGGCTCGCCTATACAAATAAGCTTATTTACGGACGAAGTACAAATATCTTTTCCCATATTTTTGAGATTTTCGGCAAGTTTTATGAAATACGACGGAACGCCGACAAGAACGGTCGGACGCAAAAGTCGAATGTAATATTCCTGCATTTCAAAAGGCAAAACGCCTATACGCGTCGTATTTACGCCAAGAGCGATAAAACCGCGATAATACGCCATTCCCGCGACAAAAAGACGGTCGAGCGACACCATAACTTGCGCTCGGTCGTGCGCATTAATACCTATCGAATTAAACGACATCGACTCGTTGTAAGCAAGGCGGTCAAGGTCTGCGGCGGTCAGCGGAACAACAAGAGGTTGCCCCGTAGAGCCGCTTGTGACGCAGGTTTCCACAATATTATTGCTACAATAAAAATTATTTGTTTGCGCGCACAATTCCTCTTTGGTTGTAAAAGGCAAGCGCGAAATATCGTCAAATGTTTTTATATCCTGCGCGTTAATTTTATCAAGTTTTTTTGCATAATATGCAGATTTTTCTTTCAGGTTAACGACTTGATTTCGCATCACCCGAAGAGTGTTATTTTCTATTTCGTCTTTGGACTTAAAGTCCCAAGAATATTCCGGTAGAAAAGGCATATCGCCCTCCTTTATTTTTTCAAGTTTTCAGAAAACAGCCAACGCCAATAAATCATTGTAACAGGAAACGTAGAAAGCACAAGCATTGCGCGTAAAGCCATAGTAGTCGTCGATATTTCGTTTTTGTCTGCATCGTTCATAAAATTCGGAAGCACAATATCCGCCGCAATAAGAAAAATCAGCGCAATCGCACAGCCGTAATAATAATGATAGAAATGAGGCACCGCCAAAGCTTCGCCGATTTTTTTGCTCAGAGCCGCTAAAATCATCAGCAGAAAAAACACGCTCGCGTCAAGGATGTGAACCGCGCCTAAAATCGGCAAAAACGCTCCCTCCATTATTGCCCTCCGTTCTTAATGTTTTTTCTTACAATAAAGTGCAATTTTATCCCATTCCAAAGCGAGGCGATTGACGCAACCGACAATGTTAAAATCATAATTTTTGTGAAAATTGCTTTGTCTTCGATAAACGAGGCGCCGATGGCAACGCTTATGGCGCACATCGAAATAACAAACCCCGTCGGATTAAGACGATTATCTACTTTTTTTCGATAATATTCGGCAATCATATAAATAAATAGATTAAGTGCAAAAACAGCTACAAGGTAAGCCAAAAGTAAAAAATTATCAATAAAAAACATAGTCCGACCGCTCCTTTTTACCCTTTTTTCTTCCCGAAAACATTAACAAAAGCGTCTTGTGGAGTAAGGCGCGAACTTCCGCTCATAATTCCCTCGCGACCCATAAATTTGCTTTCTACTTCTATTCCGTTTGCAGTACATTTATATTTGCGAATATCCTTTTTGTGGTCGCTTCCGCGCATTTTAAAAATTGTAAGCGCCTTTTGGATTTCGCTGTCAATTTCCACATATCTAAGCAGTATAAAACTATCTACAACAAAAGGAACTTTGCTGTTAATTGCGTCTATGCTTCCGAAAACCGCGTTGTTTTCACGAATAAGAATTGCCGTTGTTCCCTCGCGCTTAAAGCCGTTTACAATCTGCCGCTCAATTTCCCGCAGTTGATGAATATCCATTGTCAACGCCTCAAAATGCGAAATGCTGTCAATTACAACCCGCTTAATATTGTATTCTTTCATAAGCGATAAAAGTTCGCCGCTCGGCTCGTTAATTTCATTTAAAATAGTCGCAGGTGTGGAAAAAACAATTTTGAGTTTCCCTTCTTTTTCGAGGGTTTTCAAGTCCCAGCCAAGCTGTGCCGCATCGTGATAATACTGCAACGGAAACTCTTCAAATGAGATTATCAGCCCGTTTTCGCCGAAAGTTTTTATTCCGTTATATATAAATTGCATTGCGATAGTGGTTTTTCCTGTTCCCGGCGCGCCCTCTATGAGATTGGCGGAATTCTGCAAAAACCCGCCGCCAAGCATTTCGTCTAATCCGACAATTCCTGTTTTTACACGCTCGTCGCCCACAAAAAACTCACTTTGACTGTTGTAAAAGATACATTATTATAGCCTTGTGAGCGTGAAGCCGATTTTCCGCTTCTTCAAAAGCAATGGAACGCTCGCCGTCCAAAACGCTGTCTATAACCTCTTCGCCTCTGTGAGCAGGCAAACAATGCGAAAATAAAGCGTCGGGTTTTGCTTTTTTCATTAAATCTTCGTTTACCTGATACGGCATAAATATTTCTTTTCTCGACTGCGCTTCGTTTTCTTTTCCCATACTCGCCCAAACGTCCGTATAGACAACATCCACGTCCTTTAGCCCTTCGTCTATGTCGTTTGTTATGGTTATTAAACTTCCCGTATGTGTGGCTATTTTTCTGCCTTCCGCGGCAATTTCCGCATTCAGTTCAAAGCCTTTCGGACAAATAAGCGTAAAATCGTAGCCCATTTTTGTGCAGTAATGCAAGTGCGAAGCACAAACGTTATTTCCGTCGCCGACAAACGCCACTTTTATCTTTTTGTCGCCGAATTTTTCTTTGAGCGCAACTCCGAAAGCGATTGATTGGCAAGGGTGAAATTTATCCGTAAGCGCGTTTATTACGGGAATATTCAAATGTCCCGCAAATTCGCGGAGCGTATCGTCGCTAAAAGTGCGAACAACCAAAAGATGTACCCAACGCTCAAGATTTTTGGCGACGTCGTAAACCGACTCTCTATCGCCCAATCTTCCGTTTGCAGAAGGCATATCAAGCGCGTTGCCGCCCAATTCGTAAATGCAAGTCTGAAATGTTATTTTTGTTCTCAGAGACGGTTTATCAAAAACCAAAACAGCGGTTTTGCCACGCATTTCGTCGCGCATTAATTTTCCGTGCGCTCTTTCTTTCTTCACTTCGAGCGACAAATCAACAATTTTACGAATTTCTTCGCTCGAATATTCCGATAATGTTAAAAAATCTCTTTTCATAATAACGCATACCTCGCTTTGTTTTGCGATTTTTTAAATATATGAGGCACTAAAATAATAAATGCGCACCGATTTTGGGGAATATTTCTTCTTATTTGAATAAAAAATCAGTGAATTTAGAAAAATTGAGTGAAATTTCCAAAACTGAACACTGTTCAAAACACTGTTCAAAAATAATAATTCGCAAAAAAACACACAAACTCCCCACGACTTTATGTTGCATACTACAGAAACTCCCCACGACTTTTGCAAACAAAACACAAAAACTCCCCACGACTTTGTGTAAATATAGTATATTATACTAAAAAAAGGAGGGCTTATGTATAGAAATATGATAGAAAACTTGCTTAATTGGAAAAACAAAGCCGACAAAAAGCCGTTAATACTGAAAGGCGCAAGGCAAGTCGGTAAAACATTTTTGATGAAACAGTTCGGTGAGCGGCATTATAAAAGCACGTTTTATGTGAATTTTGAAAACAATTTTGCCATAAAACAACTGTTTGCAAACGACATTTCGCCCGAAAAAATAATTCGCGGACTTGAAATACATTTCGGGCAAAAAATAGACAGTCAAAATTCCTTGATTATCTTTGATGAAATTCAGGAAGAGCCGAAAGCGGTTAGTTCGCTTAAATATTTTAACGAGGACGCGCCGCAATACGACATAATTTGCGCAGGCTCATTGCTTGGCGTTGCGCTTCATAAAGGAACTTCTTTTCCTGTCGGCAAAGTGGAATTTCTGAACTTATTCCCTATGTCTTTTGAAGAATTTTTGCTTGCAATCGGCAAAGAAAATTTGGTGAACTTATATAAGGAAAAGGAATACGACCTTATTAACGCGTTCAAAAACGAGTATATTTCATTGCTTAAAACTTATTATTTTGTCGGCGGAATGCCTGAAGTCGTCGCAAGTTTTGCCGTTGAGCAGGACTTGGAAAAATGCAGAAATCTACAAAATAACATCCTTGCGGCATACGAACAGGATTTTTCAAAACACGCGCCGAACGAAATTGTTCCTAAAATTCGGATGCTCTACAATAATATCCCCGTTCAACTTGCCAAAGAACACAAAAAATTTGTTTATAGCCATATAAAAGAGGGAGCGAGAGCAAAAGAATTTGAAATGGCAATGATGTGGCTTATTGATTGCGGGCTTATTCACAAAGTTGACAATGTAAGCACGGTTCGCATTCCGCTTAAAAGTTATGCCGACCCAAAAAACTTTAAACTGTTTTTGCTCGACGTCGGACTTTTGTCTTGTATGAGCGGCTTGCTTCCTCAGATAATTTTGGAGCAAAACAAATTTTTTGTAGAATTTAAAGGAGCGATAACAGAACAGTTTGTATTGCAGGAAATGAAGACTTTCAACGATTTTGAGATTTTTTATTGGTCTAACAGCAACGGAAGCGCGGAAGTCGATTTTTTAATTTCCAATAAAAACAATCCTATACCCATCGAAGTAAAGGCGGAAACTAATTTGCAGGCAAAATCATTATCTGTTTTCAGGGATAAGTTTGCGCCCGATTTGCTTATGAGAATATCCATGAGCGATTACAGAAAAGACGGAAATTTACTTAATTTGCCGCTTTATTTGATAGAAAATTTGAAATCGGAGATTGGCAAATAGTATTTTCCCTCTAAATTTACTAAAAAGTTTGGTGGGAGCAAACCATAAATGCGGGTAGATGCGGAAACGGTTTCGGAATACTATAAGCAAATGCAAATTGAAACTTTGCCTCAGTATAATCGTGTCGCGTTTCTGCACGAAACTATGTATAATATGGTACGACAGGCAATTTTAGGCGAAAAAGAAGACGTGCGAAAACGTCTCGATACCGTCCAAAACATACTTGTTCAACTTATGGCGGTCGTGAAAAAAGACGATGACGACGAAATCGCCGAAGGATTGCTTTTGCTTTACGACTATATATATGTAAAATTGGAAAGCAACGACGTTGTCGCAATGAACGAAGCTCTTCAGGTGCTGTCGGTGCTTCACGAAACTTTTGATAAACTTATGAAGAAAAGAGTGTAATTATGTCTATTTTTAATTTTGCCGATGAAGAAACAAAGAGAAAACTTTATGCGATGAAGCATATGTCCAAGAAAAACATAGAGGGGAATACGCTGAGGAACACACTCGGGCAGACACACGTAAATATCAACGGAAACATTGTCGATAAAAAATCAAAAGCCGCGCCCGAAAGCATTAACGGAAATTTAATCGACGAGCTGAAAAACGTGCCGAAAGAGTTGACCCCGCGCCAAAAATATCAGTCTAACTGGAGCAAAATTCCCGATTTTGTAGCGGTGGACATCGAAACCACGGGATTGAGCAAAACCAAAGACAGAATAACCGAAATCGCCGCTATAAAATTTGTGGACGGAAAAGCCGTAGAAGAATTTACGACGCTCATAAACCCCAAAATCGAAATCCCAGCAAAAATAACGCAACTTACGGGAATTGACGCGGAAACCGTTAAAGACGCGCCCGAATTTGTAGAAGTTATGGACGAATTTGTAGAATTTGTGGGTCGCCTCGCAATCTGCGGACACAATGTGGACTTTGACATTTCGTTTTTGAACGCAGAAATAAAGCGAAACTGCGGAAAAGAGATAAACAACTGGAACATAGACACCCTGATTTTATCGCGAATAATTTTGGAACTCGAAGAGGGCTACGCGCTCACAAAAGTCGCAAATTATCTTAACATAGCGCTCGAAAACGCACACCGCGCATTGGATGACGCGAGAGCTTCGGGACTTATTGCAACAAAACTTATCCCAAAAATTAAGGAAGTTCCGATACTTTCGAGAGCGCGAATTGCGAGTAATTCGGTCGGCTTCACCAAAAAGATTTTTGAACGCACGCTTACAGGGTATATTCCGCCTCAAAAGATAAAACTTGAGGTCGTTCCAAACGTAAAACCGCTTAAACCTAACGGCAAAAAAGTTGATGTTTCCAATACTCAGTTAAAGAAATATTTCAATTCAAAACTTGGGCAGGTTATAAGAAGATACCGCTCGCGCCCCGAGCAATTAGAGTTTGCACAAACCGTTGCCGACGCGCTCAACAACGGAAAAATCTGTGCGATAGAAGCAGGAACGGGAACGGGTAAAACGCTCGGATATTTAGTGCCTGCAATGCTCGCCGCCATCGGAAAAAACGAGCGGATTGTGATTTCGACGGCAACAAAACAGTTGCAAAACCAACTAATCGAAAAAGATTTGCCCGCGCTCGCAACGACTTTGGAGGGCAAAGAAGGCAAAATTTCGGCGGCTATCCTTAAAGGCAGAAGCAACTACGTTTGCCGAAAAGCGTTTGAAAAAATTATTTCGGGAGAAGTTCCGGGGATTTCGCCCAAAGAAAAAGGCGCGCTTTTGCCCATTATTAAATGGTACGAAAAAACAAAATCGGGCGACATTGACGAGCAAAACGCGTTCCACAGACGAGGCAATAAGCAGTTGTGGGATTTGCTTTCCGCTCAAAACAGACACTGCGGCGGCAAATGCGAATACAGCAACTCCTGCTTTCTGATAAAGGCGCGCAAATACGCAATGGCGGCTAATATTGTGGTGGTAAATCACGCGTTTTTTTACAGCGACATAGTTGCAGGAAACGAAATTATGCAAAACGCCGCGGCAATAATTTTCGACGAAGCACACCGCTTAGAAGAAACTGGCTACTATTCGCTTCAGACCGAAATAGACACGCACTCGCTCAATAATTCGGTGGAAGGTTTTCAGCATATTCACACGGTTTTGTATAACATAACAAAAGCAATTCCCGCAGACGTTGCGGAAAACAAAGACAACCGCGAATTTATCGATGACGTTATAAAACTAAAACATATTATATATAATTTCCGCAAAGCAAGCGAGAATTTTTTGGCGGCGATTTCGGATTTTCTTGTCGATAACGCCGACGCAAACAATGCCACTCAAAGCGCAATTTTAACTTTGGGCTACAAGGCAAACACGCTCCACAAATTACACGCCCTAAACGAAATTATGATGAATATCTGCGAATTTACGGATATTTTGCGGCTCATAAAACAAGCTCACCGCGAAAAAATCAAGGCGGACAACAACATCGAAGCGCAGATTTCGGCGGCGGAAAAAGCGGCGCAACAATTAAAGGCGGATATGCAATATTTGAGCGAAGCGCAAACCGTCGGCGATATATTCTGGGTAGAAGGTCCCGCAAGCAAGAAATGGGTAAAATTGACGGGAACAACCACAAACATAAAAAATTTCCTGAACCCTTTTTGGCAACAGTTTCAAAAGCCCGTGATTTTCACTTCGGCAACGCTTTCGCCGCAAAAAAACATTGACTATTTTGCCGACCGAGTAGGAATTTCCGGCTTGGAACCCGTGCTTAAACAATTTACAAATGAAATTATCAGCGAAAACTTAACTTTTGCAGTAGCGACCGAAACTCCCGAAGTAAGCACGCCCGAGTTTAACGTGTACACGGCGCAGATAATAAAGGATTTAAGCGCGAAATTCCAAAAAAATATACTTGTGCTTTTCACAAACAACGAAAATTTGGAGCAGGTTTACAACGAATTGTGCAAAGACGGTAAAAATCCGAACATTTTCGCACAGGGAATAAGCGGCAACAATGCGTGGATACAGCGGCAAATGCGAGATGTTCGCGGCGCCGTTTTGCTGGGAAGCGGTTCTTTTTGGGAGGGCGTGGATATGCCGGGCGACCAATGCGAAATTCTCATTATCCCCAAACTTCCGTTCCCCGTGCCGAACCATCCGCTTCAAAAACAGCTGGCGGAAAACGCCGAAAGCGACGGCAAAAACGGCTTTATGGACTACTCGCTTCCCGAAACTCTGCTTAAATTCAGACAGGGAGCAGGTCGTTTAATACGAAAATCTGAAGATATGGGCGCGTTTTTTGTGCTCGACAGCAGAATTGTAAATAAACCATACGGCAAATTCTTTGTAAATTTAATGAATTCCGAAGCATTAACATTCTCCGAAATAAGCGAAACTTGGGAGCCGCTCGAAAAACTTTTTGCCAAAAAAGAAGAACTGGAAAAAATAAGAGAAGCGGAAAAAATTGCGAAAAGAGAAGCTTGGGCAAAAGCCGAAGCAGAAAAAGCGGCAAAAGCAGAAAAAAACAATGCTGAAAATGTCGAAAAACAAGCAGAAAGCGCAAAGGAATAAAAATGAAAAAAGCGGTTTTGGTAATATTTCTCGTTTTTCTCGTATTTTTCACAGGTTGCGGAATTTATTCATTCACAGGCTCTACACTTCCAAGCAACGTGAGAACAATAGAAATACCGCTTTTTGAAAACGTCGCATTGGTGAGCGGTGCGGCGGAGCGAATTACTGAAGTTTTGTCGCAAAAAATCGTGAGAGAACGTCTTACCGTTGTAGCAAGAAACGGGGACGCGATAATCAGAGGAACGGTAGTATCGTATATAAACAGAGCAAGTGATTTTACAGGCACACGAGACGACTTAACCGTTCTTCAGTCGTCGGTGGAAATTGTCGCGGACATAATCTTTTTTGACAACCGAAACAACCGTGAAATTTACAGAGGTCGCGTAATCGCCATAGGAAATTACGATTTTGCCACCGAAACCGAAATGGACGGAAGAGAACGCGCCATAGACGATTTAACCGAACGAATTTTGATGAATTCAATTAGGAGCTGGTAGCGCCGCGCGCATTCGTAGGGGCGTATTGCATACGCCCGATTTCTGTTGGCTATTTGGGCGTATGCAATACGCCCCTACAATTATTTCTGCATTTCTTTAATTTTGTCGATTAGCGCTTTCATTTCGCCGTCGGTGCCGATTGTAATTCTCAGCCAATCGCTGATTTTCGGTTTATTCCAAAAACGCACTAAAATACCGTTTGCTTTAAGTTTTTTGTACAATTCTTCGGCTGAAATTCCTGCTGAAATAAATTTTGTCGGACGAGCAAAAACAAAGTTCGCCGACGACTCTAAAATATCAAAGCCGAGTTCTTTGAGTTGAGCCACCGCCCAATTTCGAGTGCCTATAACTTTTTTGCAACAATTTTCAAAATATTCGCTGTCTTTTACTGCGGCAACGGCTATTTTCAGCGCCAAACGGTCAATCGTGTAAGAATTAAACGAATTTTTTATTACGTTAAGCGAAGAAATAAGTTCCGCGTTTCCGATAGCAAACCCCACCCGCGCGCCTGCAAGCGAACGACTTTTTGAAAGAGTGTGAACAACCAGAAGATTGTCGTATTTTTTCGTAAGTTCAATACTGCTCTCCCCTCCGAAATCGATATACGCCTCGTCGCAAAGGATAAGCGTGTCGGGGAATTTTTGCAATATTTCTTCGATTTGCGCCATTTTTACGGCAATTCCAGTAGGCGCATTCGGATTGCAGATTACAATTCCGCCTGCGTTTTTCGGAAAGTTTTCAAAGTCGATAGTCCAGTCTTCTTTGAGTGGCACAATCTGCTTTTTTATGCCGAAAATGTCGCACCAAACGGGGTAAAACGAATATGTTATATCGGGAAAAACAAGCGGTTTGTCGCCTGTAAAAAACGCCATAAACGCCATAGCGATTATTTCGTCCGAGGAGTTTCCGCAGAAAATATTTTCGGTTTTAACGCCGTAAAATTCGCCGATTGCTTCCCGCAGTTCGCTTACGTCGGGGTCGGGGTAAAGTTTCAGCGTGGAATAATCGAAACTATCAATCGCTTCTTTCACTTTCGGCGACGGTGAATACGGGTTTTCGTTTGTATTCAATTTTATGTATTTCATATCTTTGGGCTGTTCGCCTGCAACATACGGCACCAGCCCGTCAAGCATTTTTCCGTTAAATCGGCTCATTTGTTCTCCTTCCAGTCTTCCAATTCTAACCCGCGTACACGCTCAAAATCTTTTGTATTGTTCGTGACAAGAACAGCGCCATTCGACATAGCGTGAGCGGCGATAAGTATATCAAAATCTTCTATCAAACACCCTCTTTTCTGCAAATCTGCACGTATTATTCCGTATTGTTCCGCTGCATTATTATCAAACGGCAATATTTCCAATGCACACAAAAAATCGTCCAACGCTGAACGATTTTTTTCGCTACTTTCACTAAGTTCAACGCCGTGCAAAAGTTCCGCCAAAACCAACGAAGATATTGCAATACCTTCTTGACTTCTTATTCTGTCAAAAATGTGTCGATACATACTATTGTTTTTTCGTGCGCCACGAATAGCAAAAACGCAGGTGTTTGTGTCAAGCATATATTTCAAAAGACAATCTCTCTGGTTCTGTTAATGTGTTCTGCTCTGCCGTCTTTCATAAAATCTTCGGAAAATCCTTTTGCGCCTCTTTCAAAAATTTCCAACATTTTTGATTTTGGGAAAAGATATACCGTGCTTCCGATTTTTTTTATGCAGACCTCGTCTTCGTCAAATCTATATTCTTTCGGAATTCTAACCGCCTGACTTCTCCCCGTCTTGAATACTTTTGCCGTTGCTATCATATTTTCCTCCTTTTTCTGAAATTCTCTTCGGATACATACTGTGGTACATATCAAATATAATAAATGTTCCGGGAAATTGTCAAGGAAGATATGAAATGTAGTGAAAAAACACTAAATATTCCATTACACCTCAAAACAAATATTATTTTGTTCCTATAAATAGAAACAAAAACATTTTCTGAAAGGAAAAACAATGTCTCAAGTACCATACAAAATCCACTTGTCGGAAGACGAAATGCCTAAGCAATGGCTTAACTTGCGGGCGTTTATGAAAAATAAACCCGCGCCGATTTTGCACCCCGCAACACTGCAACCGGCAACTGCCGACGAACTAAACGCCGTTTTTTGTGAAGAGTGCGTAAAGCAGGAATTGGACGATACGTCAAAGTTTATCGACATTCCGTCGGGGATATTGGAGTTTTACAAGGGCTACCGTCCGTCAGCGCTGGTTAGGGCGTATTTTTTGGAGAAAGCGCTCGGTACTCCCGCGGAAATTTACTACAAATACGAGGGAACAAACACAAGCGGCTCGCACAAATTAAACTCCGCAATTCCACAGGCGTATTACGCTAAACAGCAAGGTTTAACATCTCTTACAACCGAAACGGGAGCAGGTCAATGGGGTTCGGCGATGAGTATGGCGTGCGCATTTTACGGGCTGGATTTGCTTGTTTATATGGTAAAAGTTTCAGCGGAACAAAAACCGTATCGCAAACATTTAATGGAAACTTACGGCGCAAAAGTTATTCCTTCGCCGTCGAATACGACCGAAGCGGGAAGAAAAATACTCGAAAAAGACCCGAACACAAGCGGCTCTTTGGGCTGTGCAATCAGCGAGGCAGTCGAAACTGCGGTAAAAACCGACAAATGCCGCTATGTTTTGGGAAGCGTTCTCAATCACGTTCTTTTGCACCAATCGATAATCGGTTGCGAGGCGAAAATTGCACTTGACAAATACGGAATTTCTCCCGATATAATTATAGGATGCGCGGGCGGCGGCTCAAATCTGGGCGGACTTATTTCACCGTTTATGGCGGATAAACTGACGGGCAAAAGCAATGCGCATTTTATTGCGGTAGAGCCTACAAGCTGCCCGTCGCTTACACGCGGAAAATACGCCTACGATTTCGGCGACACCGCACAAACAACGCCGCTTATGAAAATGTACACGCTCGGAAGCGGATATATTCCTGCTCCCGGACACGCAGGCGGATTGCGTTATCACGGAATGACCACAACGCTTTCGCAGCTTTATGCGGACGGATTTATGGAAGCGCGCGCAGTTGAGCAGACAAAAATTTTTGACGCGGCTGTCCTTTTTGCGAAAACCGAAGGAATTTTGCCTGCGCCCGAATCATCGCACGCAATCCGCGTTGCAATCGATGAAGCGCTAAAAGCAAAAGAGAGCGGCGAAAAAAAGAAAATTTTGTTCGGACTTACAGGAACAGGGTATTTCGATATGACCGCTTATGCGCAATACAACGCAAAAACAATGAGCGATTATATACCGAGCGACGAGGAGTTGGCGAAAGGTTTTGCTACAATTCCCGATGTTGCGGTGAACAGATAATTTGTGATGTGTTGGGGCAGGTTTTAAACCTGCCCTTTAAACATTTATTGCAACAAAAATCTCCGTGAAATATTCAATCCATTCCTGCCGTCCACCCGTAAAATCAATACTTGATTTCTTGAAATTGTTGCGGGGATTGCGAAACTTGCGACACCTGCCGAATTAAGCGTTATATTTTCACTCAAAAGTTGGCGTCCTCTTACATCGGTTATACGTAAAACAACGTCGCTTTGTGTCGGAATATTTAAGTTAATATTATTTCTTGCTACCGAAACGGAGGCAGGCAGGCGACTTACCGTTCTCGCATTGGGAATTGAAAAAGCGGATGTTTCGGAGCCGTCGCCCGTAAAACCGACAAGTTTCAGCTGAGTAATAATTCCCGAAGTTGTGCCTTGAGTAAGCGTTTCTACTCTTATGCCGCTGACCAGCGACAAATCGTTAGGCGCAATAAGGTGCTGACTCCATAGAAAAACCCAATCCGGCTGAGAAAACGCCCTCGGATTGACGGTAATAGTTCTTGGTTCGGCGCTTACGGGAAGCGTTGTGTAAAATCCCGCGCCCTCGCTGACAAGGGCTGGATCGTCGAGAATAAGGCGTATAGGTCTCGTTGCCGTGTATGTTATGGTAATGGAGCGCCCTTGCAGCTTCAAATTCGGTGTAAATGTTTGCGTAGGCGTAATAAGGACTGGCAGTTCTTCCTACGGTTAAGGAAAAATTAACATTATTGGCAGTATGCGTGAAAGATACGGAAGATGTCGTGCTCGAACTGTCTCGCCAATCGGTTTGCGCTCTTGTTAAGTCGATAAAAGGAAGATTTTGGTTTTCGTTGCCTCGCGTATCCAAGCCCCACCAATTTCCTGTTATTAAAAGCAAGTTCATAAGTCGAAGCGACTCGTTGTAAAAACTGCTCTGTCCTCTGGCGACAATATTGTTGTAAGTTGCATTCAAAAACTGTTGATTAGCCGCGTCGGCAAGCATTCCCGAAGCAAAAGGAGCGGCAAACGCCATAGCGGAATAATCGCTGTATCTCGTTCCGTTCAATAAATACCCCGAGCCGATTAGGGCAGGATTGCCCCCTGTTGCGCCTCTTAGCCAAGTGCTTATCCTGCTGATTTGTTCTCTTGCTTCGGGAGTTGCGTAGTGAACATAATCCAGTGCGAGCCGCCAAGGAACACGGCAGGCGTTAAATGCGTAATTATCCCAGTTGTGTTCTCCTGCAACCAATGCCTCCGCCGAATTGGCGACAGTTCTTGCGTCATTTCGCTCCCCTATAACAAAATCAGCCATAAGTCCTGTAATTCTGTGCGAAACTTGGTGTAAAAGCGAATAAACTTCGTCTGCGGCGGTAAGCCAGAATGGGTCGTCCGTTGCTCTGTAAAACGCTCTGAAATGTCCCGGCATCCAATCGGAACTACGCGAAGTTGTTCTTTGGGCAAGCGTTATCGCTTCAAATCTTCCGTGCCAATCTCCGAGATTTGTTCTGTAAAGCCCCGGGTGAAAATTCAAGTCCTTAATTGAATTGATAATCGCTATTGCGTCGGTCATATACTGCGGGTCGCCCCACTGAGCATAAGCCAAAAGCAAAGCAAACGCCATATCCATATCGCCGTCGGTGGCAGAACTGCTTCTGCCGAACGTCTGCCAACAACCCTCCCATTCGTCCCAACAAATTCTGTTTTCGGCAACAGGATTGCTTGATTCCACATCGTGTATCACCCACGACATAAGGTTGTTGCGGGGTAAATTTCTGGGAGCGATATTTGAGCCTTGTACACGTCTCAGCGCGTTCATTCTGTCGAAAGCTTCCTTTTCGTCGCCCTCAACTCCCGCCATTAAAACGAGTATCATCATTCCGTAGCCGTGCGTTTCTGAGTTTGTACGCGCTCGGCTTCCGTTTACTCCTGTTCCGCCTGCCTCAAACCACGAATGTCTGCCGTTATTTGACGTCCTGAAAAAACGCGTTCGCAAGTCCCTGTATAAACGAGCAACGTCGGTATTCATTTGGTCTTGCGAAACGTGGTCAGGTCTGATTGTATTCCCTATCGGTTCAAATTCGTCTGCCTGCGGAAACGGGCGACTTTGAGCGAAAAGCGGTGAAAAAATCGAAATTAACAGCAATATAATTGCAATATGCTTGATTTTTTTACACACAAATCCCTCCCTTCTCTAAAAAAACATTTTACATATATAGGTTTATTGCAACAAAATTCTCTGCGTAATATTTACTCCGTTTTCGCCTCTGACATTCAAAATCAACGCCTGGTTTCTTGCTATTGTCGCAGGAATGTTCAAAGAGCCCAATCCGCTCGAATTAAGCCTTAGATTTTCGCTGAAAAGTTGGCGACCTCTAACATCGGCTATTCTTATTTCAACGCTCGTTTCGCCTTTAATGTTCAGATTTACGATATTCTGGGCAACGTTAACCTGCGAGATGTTGCTTATTCGTCTTGCGTTTTGCTGTGGAGAGACAGAAACAGACAGCATTTCTTCGCTTAGTATCAACCTGCGAATTTCCCCTTCGGTTATACTATTTGCCGACTGCGCCGAAATTAAAATTCCCGACACTCTTGCCTTGTTAATCGGAGTGCGACTGCCTGCGCTTAACCAACTCGGTTGCTGAAACGAGGTCAAAGGAATGGTAATGGTTTCAGGCGCGCCTCTGTTTTCTCTGAGTAAAAATTCGTGGCTTGTTCCGTTTGCCGTAAGTACTGAATCGCCGATTATTATATGTATCGGTCTTTCCGAAACATACTCAATAGTTATGTAATTTATCTGCTCAAAACGTCCGCCCGCTCTGAAATATGCTCCTGCTTGCGCCCAAGTAAATATTGTTCCGCCTTGAGGACCTCTGTCGAGATTAAAACCCACAATCCCTTCTGCAAAATTGGTATCTAAAACAACCTCGGAGAGAGGGTCAACCTGTGTTTCCCAATCCGTCCAATTTACCAAATCAATAACTCCTGCCATCGGAAGAGGCTCGCGCTGTCTGGCAGGCGGGAAAACGGTTATTTCAAATGCTTTTTCAAAGTAGTTTGGTGTTTGGGTTGATGATGCGTCAGCCACTCTTATTCTTACGGAATATGTGTTTGCTTCAAGTTCGGCGGTAGCGTTCAAATTCGCTCCGGAAATTGTAAACAACGCATTGTTAGCACTGCCGTTTCCGCTTACAAGCGAGAATGTGTATGTATTTGCCGCTTGCGTTTCCGCGTCAACTGCGCTTAAAGTTCCTATTCTTGCGCCCGATGCAACAGGTGCGACCAAATTATTTTGCGACAACAAAATATCGGTAGGCGTTCTGTTTTCTCCCTGATTTCCGCCCACTAACTCAGCAGTGGGATACCACCAGTTTCCCGATATAAGAAGCAAGTTCAAAATATTGATTGCGCCTCCGTATGAGCCTCCGCCCGCATTTGAGCGAATACGGTCATAAGTAGTATTCAAAAACGTCTGATGCGCGCTCCCGCCTGCCGTATTACCTAACATCGCCGTGGTAAAAGGAGCGCCGAATGCCACGTCAAAACTTCTTCCGGTAGCCGTTCCGTCCAATTCATAGCCGTTTCGGATATTTGCAGAGTTTCCGTTAGTTGATGTCCTCAGCCAACTCGAGATTCTATTGATTTGCGTAAGAGCTCTCGGCTCTCCGTGTTGTACCCAGTCCTGCCCGATTCTCCAAGGCATACGGCAGGCGTTGTAGCTAAACGTTTCGCAACGAAGTCCGCCTTCACTTGCGCCACCGCAACGCGGGTCGGGAACTGCGGGAATGCCTGTTGCAAAATCGGGGGTAAGCCCTGTTGTCCGGTGGCTCACCTGATCCAAAAGAGAGTAAACGGTATCAACGGCGGCAAGCCAAAAATTGCGGTTTGACATTGTCGTTTCAGCCAGTGCAAACGCTCTGAAATGCCCCGGCATCCAGTCTGAGGAGCGGGTGTTTGAGTTGTTTTGAGTTCCTGCCCATAATCTTGTTCTGTGGGTTGCGCCGGGCATCGTCGTCATACCTCTGGTTCTCATTCCTGTAATAATGCGTCTTGCTTGATCCAAATAGCTAACATTGGTAAAAGCGTCGCCCTCGGGCCACTGCGCGTGCGCCAAAAGAAGAGCGTAAGCCATATCCAAACATCCGTCAGTGGCGTTTCCTCTTCGCTCATTTGCCGATAAAACGGGTGTTCCTGTTGCGGCAACGTTTTCGGGGAATATTACCCAAGACATCAAACTGCTGTCGTTTGTTGCGAAGTGTGCTCTTCTTAAACGGTTCATTCCGTCAAATATTGCTTTTGCTTCGGGGTCGTGCCCTGCCATAAGCACAACCATCAGCATTCCGTAGCCGTGCGCTTCCGATTGAGTTACATACGCTCTCGATTCGGCGGGAGTTCCCCCTGCTCGAAAGTAGAAATTTCCGCCCGGCACCCTTACCAAGAAACTGTTCTTGAAAGCGGTGTAGCGGTCAATCACGTGCTGGTTCATTTGTGCTTGTGTAAAATTTGTCGGACGCAATATTTGGTCTGCGTGTGCGCCTCTTTCCCATCTTCCCGCCATCGGGAACGGTCGTTGTGGTGCTTGTGCCGAAATCGGAGTTGCTGATGATATTAATAATAGTGCCAAAATAAAAACCCTCGGTAGTTTTGTTTTATTCAACATAAAATCCCCCCTATTTTTTTCCTATATTTCAATAGGATTTAAATATATCTTACGGAAATCATATAAAATATACTGCAAAAAACAGATTTTCGCTCGAATTTATTTTTGGCATAAACTATTTTCCCTAATTAAAAAGTGAAGGGGAGAGAATTTTGATAGACTTAAAAAAATATACTTCGATTATTTGGGATTGGAACGGCACCATTATGGACGATTCGCAGTTAGTTTACGGCATTTACAATGAAGAATGCGAAATTCACGGCTTGCAAAAACTAACCGAGAGCGAATACAAAAAGCGATTTTACTTCCCCGTTGCCAAATTTTACGAAGAAATGGGATTGCCTCTGCACAAATACCCCGCCGTCGCCGAGAGATTTTCGAGAATTTATCGTCCACGATGGAACGAAATAAAAGTGCACAAACAAGTTTATGAATACTTGCAAAAATTTGAAGCGGCAAAAATTTCACAATTTGTATTATCCGCATACGAGCAAAACGAGCTCTCGGAAATGGTAAATTTCTTTAATTTGCAAAACTATTTTACGGAAATCGCAGGAGTATCCGCCGATTTTGTAGCGCAATCCAAAATTCAAAGAGGTTTGGAACTGATAAAACACGACAAAATCGACACATCAAAAACGCTTATGATAGGCGACACCGCCCACGATTTCGAGGTAGCGCAAGCGCTCGGAACAGACGCGTGCATAGTCGCTTGGGGAGCGACTTCTTACGAAAAATTAGCGCAAGTTTGCGGCGAAAAAATAGTTTTCAAAAGTTTGAGAGAAGCGTTCGGGGAGTGAAAACTTCAAACTTTTCAATTTTCCGTCCACTTCGCCGAAAACAAATATTATTTTAATAGTAAAAAATAACATAAAGGAGAAAATTTATGAACGCGACGATTTCTATTCCGCAAAGCTTGTTTCATCAAGCGGATAAAATTGCTATAGATATGGGAATGTCTCAGAGCAAGTTGTTTGCGGCTGCAATAAGAACATATATTAAAGAATACAAAAATAAAAAATCTGAAATTAAAATAAAAAAGATGTGTTTTGAATTTATTCCCGACGAGCAGATGTTAAGAGCAGGACGAAAAAATGTAAGGAAGTTGCTGAAAGATGATGCGTGGTGAAATTTGGTGGGTAGATTTTGGCGACCCGATAGGTAGCGAGCCCGGATTTAGACGTCCTGCGGTAATTGTTCAAAACGATAAATTAAACATAAACAGATTAGCGACAACTGTAGTTTTACCTATAACAAGTAATTTAGCGCACAAAGATATTCAAGGAAATGTGTTTTTGAATAAAAGCGTTTCAAAATTGAGTAAAGATTCGGTAATTCTTGCGCATCAAATCGCTTGCGTTGACAGAGCCGCTTTAATAGAAAAAGTATCGGAATTGACAAACAAAGACCTGCTCAAGCGAATTGGAAACGAGATGATGTTTGTTTTGGGTATATAGAATACTTAATTTTGGTGGTAGATTTGGTGGTAAAAAAAAGATTGTTTGTTTTTTAATGCAAGGGGCGCAAAACGCGTCCCTTTTTTATTGTGCGAAATAGTATTTTAAGTAATAAAGAATATATATAAACAGAAAAAGGCGCTGAAAAATGAAAATCTACTCTTGGAACGTAAACGGAATAAGAGCCTGTGCTCGCGATGGCTTACTGCAAGAATTTTTCGCAAAAGAAGACCCCGATATTTTGGCTATTCAAGAAACGAAAGCCCATAAAGGACAGTTAAGCAACGATATTTTGAATATAGGCGGCTATAAAAGTTTTTGGTATTCTGCAGTAAAAAAAGGATACAGCGGAGTTGCCGTTTACACAAAAACAGAGCCCAAAAGCATTGAAAATCTCGGCAGTGAAAAATACGACAACGAAGGACGGACAATAATCGCAGAATTTGAAAATTTTACGCTTGTAAACTGTTATTTTCCAAATTCACAAGCGGAAAGAGCGCGGCTCGATTACAAACTCGGTTTCTGCGATTATTTGCTTTGGAGGCTGAAACAAATTACAGAAAGCGGCAAAAACGTAATTTTAGTCGGAGATTACAACATTGCGCATACCGAACTTGATATTAAAAATCCGAAAAGCAACGAAAATTCGCCGGGATATTATTGGGAAGAACGCGAATGGATGACTAAGTTTTTAACTTCGGGGTTCAGAGATGTTTTTCGCGAACGCCACGCAGGCGAACCCAACCATTACACTTGGTGGTCATACAGAACAGACGCTCGTACAAGAAACGTCGGCTGGAGAATTGACTACTGTTGTGTTAACGATGAGTTTGCAAAAGACGTAAAAAACACGGCAATTCATAAAGAATATTTGGGAAGCGACCATTGTCCCGTAAGTATAGAGGTGTAAAAATGCTTGAAACCGTATTTGCCGTTGTGCTCATAGTTGTAATACTTGCCATTATTTGGTTTGTTTTTAAGGCGTTGATAGTAGTCGCAATAGCGGTAATTATTTTACTGACTTTGCTTTTCATAGGAAATAGACTGTTTGGCGAAGAAAAAAGCGGAGAGTTTAACAAAAAATGGGAGGCGACCGTCGCCCAAATAGTATTTTCTCGCGAAAAGAACAGTCTTCACAATTAAATTCAAATAGGATTTTTTATGAATAAGATAGGATTTTTGCTAATTTTTTTGGTGTTTTTGCCTGTAATTTGCATAGCGCAATCGATGCACGAGGTTCCGACTGAGTCTGACGGCGATTTGGTGCAACATATAACACTGCACGAGAAAGACGGCGCAACAGCAACGCCGCAACAACCCGCGCCGGCAACCGAAGCAGGGCAATTTCTCAGAAGTTCCATATCTTTATTGAACGTCTTGGCGACAAGAGATGCGCCTCTGCCTCCACAGTGGGCGGACGCGCTTGTGCGAACAATTCAGGACAGTATTCGTATGGCGCGCTTCGATTACAACGCGATAAGCCAATCGGTAGTTGAACGATTTTTGGCAATGCCGTCAAGTATATCTATTGAAGAACGAATGAATGCAACCGTTGTTCCCGCGGTTTTGACGGCAGTCGAAGCCGAAAGCGAACTTCGCGCAATGGGAATGCTTACCGAACAGCAAAGAAATTCTTTTATCGTAAATAAAGCAAGAGAATTGGGGATTACGGAAGCGGAACTAAACGCTGTAATGAACTCCGCCTACATTTTTGTGGTCGTTTTTAACGGAATGGAGCGCAGAAGAAACCAACAGGGCGAAACAACAATTCGCTTAAGCGCGGGCGGGCATTGGTGGAGAATAGACAACAGCGGCGATGTGCCAACCGCAGTACTTTTTTCCCGAATAGAAAGAACACACACGGCAACCGACGCCAACCCTAACAGAGCGTTCCAAACAGCGGCAAGCGCTATTGCGGCGGACGTTCAGACGGCGACAAGAGGAATACCCGAATTTCAACTGACCGCGCAAATACTCAGCAGAACGGCTCGCCACGTCGAAATATCCATAGGGCAAAGCGAGGGTGTCAGAATTGACGACAAATACAGAATTTACGAAAGCATAGAAGACGCCGACGGCACTATACGCGAGCGTCGTCGCGGTTGGATAATGGTAAACAAAGTTATGACGGACGCTCAAGCATCGCAGTCGCGGGCGCAAATAATTTCAGGTTCGCCATACCTCGGCGCAGTTGTCCGCGAAGTCCCCGAACTCGGCTTTGACGCAGGTTTTGCGTTTGTTCAAGTGCCCCGAAGAATTACCGTAAAAAACGACAGCGCAGGCGGCGATTTACGTTTTAACGACGTAAAAATAGGCAACAGTTTTGGTCCCAGAGTAAAAATCAGCGCAAATATGGCTCGTTTAGGCGTTCCGATTTCGCAACTTTGGGTAAATTTAAGCCTCGAATATCTTTGGGGAAGTGCGGACGGCTCAGTTTTTCTCCACGGACAAGATATTCGTTTATCAAACACCGAAAGCTATGGCGGCGAATTGTCGTTTACTAAAAAATGGTATATCAGACGTTTTGTTATCGCTCCCGAAGCAGGTTTTGGCGTTAAAAGAGTTTTGCTTAAAACCGATGAAGTTCGCGCAACTTGGACGCCTGGGCAAAACCCTTGGCTTACTCAATTCGCGTATTCTCAATGGTCTGTCGGAGCAATTGCAAATTTAGGTGTGGAAATCGCAATCTCACCTTTGGTTAACATAGGAAGTTTTGCAGGAGTAAATGCCTTTACAGGCAATAATCAATGGTCTCTTACGTGGCTTAACAGAGACAATAAATGGGAAGATTTTGTAGATTTAACTGACAGAAAAAGCGGCGATTTTCGCCTTAATAATATGGGAATGTCTTGGGGAATTTATTTTTCAATGGCTATTCCGAGTGGAAACAGATAAAAAAAGGAGTGCATAATGGCAAAATTTGCAATAGGCGTCGGGTCGGCGTTAATGGACATAATACTGTTGGAAAGCGACGGTTTTCTTGCAGACAACAAAATCACAAAAGGCGGAATGACGCTTGTTGAGGCGGATTACGCCGACAACCTTTTGGCAAAAACACCGAACAAACCGATAATCGCCCCCGGCGGCTCGGCTTGCAACACCATTATAGGTTTAGGGCGTTTAAGCGGAAAAGCAAAATTTATCGGTTGTTGCGGTGTGGATGAATTAAGCGAAAAATATCGCAACGCGCTCGCCAAAAACAATGTCGAGGCGCAACTTACCGCAACCGATAAAGCTGCAACTGGACGAGTGGTTTCGGTGGTCACTCCCGACGCGCAACGTTCTATGCTCACATATTTGGGCGCAAGCGGCTACACAGACCCCGCGCTTTTCACCCCCGAAATTTTTGCGGGAGCGTCTCTTGTTCATATTGAAGGATACTTAATTTTCAACGAAAAACTTTTGCGCGCAGTTTTAGACGCCGCCAAAAAAGCAGGCTTAAAAATTTCTATGGATTTAGCAAGTTTCAACGTTGTGGAAAGCAATTTGGATTTAGTAAAATCACTCGTTAAAGAATACGTGGACATTGTCTTGGCTAACGAAGACGAAGCAAGAGCATACAGCGGAACATCAGACGAAAAAGCAGCGCTCGACATTATCGCAAAAGACTGCGAAATCGCCGTGGTCAAAGTCGGAAAACGCGGAAGTTTCGTGAAAAAAGACGGCATTGTGTACGAAATCGCTCCCGTAGGCAGTGAGACGGCAAAAGACACAACGGGCGCAGGCGACTTGTGGGCAAGCGGCTTTCTTTACGGCGTAATAAACGGACTTTCTATGGAAAAAGCGGGCGCAATAGGCTCACTCTGCGGCTACGAAGTTTGCCGAGTATTCGGCGCGCACATCCCCGACGAACGTTGGGATGCTATTCTTAAGGAAATATAAAATTTGAGAAAACCGTGAAAAAACTCACCGCAATTTTTTTGTTTTCTGCATTTTTCTTCAGCGTTTTTGGTGCTGAAACCATTGAGATTACGCGAAACGAAATCGCCGAAGTTGCGCAAGAATATGCGAACGATGAAAACATAGAGGCAAATAATGAGTTGCCCCTGCAAACCGACGAAACAATTAACGAAGAACAGCAACAAGCGCTCCGTAATTCCCTTTTTGAACAGCTTGCAATACAAGAAGCGCATTACAGCGAGCGGTTTTTTGACAATGCAACGCTTTTTTCGCCGAACAGAATTTTGCGGCAACACTTTTTCGGAAGCGATTGGTTTAATTGGACGGACGCGCTCAGAGGCAATCCTAATTTTGTGTCGGTGTATAATTCGCCCGATTTTCCGATAAACCGAGCGCTTTGGCGTGGCTACACTATTCCGATGGAGTATTCGCTTCTCAATCGCCTCTACTCCCCTACTCTGCCTTGGGAACATTACGACTTGCTTGAAATTCGAGAATTTGGAATTAGTCCGACAGGCGCCATATCGCCGACAATTTTAGATGGGAGAACTATAACTCCCGACGTATTTTTCGCTTGGCAGGGCGGACTTTTTTCGGGAAATATGCTTAATTTCAGGATGATGCGTAATTTGTCGCACAATTTGTCGCTCAGCGCATTTATTTCTCACACTGACCTAAAAAGAACCGATTTTTACAGAACCGGCGGAATTGCACCGATGTTCAGAACGTGGTACAGAGACACAACAAAAACGGTCATTCGCGGCTACAATCCGCTTTCATACAGCAACAGAAGCGGTTTTGCGCTTGATTATCAAAACAATATCCGCGTCAATTTTCGCTATTCTTACTCCGACCTGCGCTTTGATTTGCCGTATCAGACAGATTCTATTTTGGCTGTAGATACAACTCGACAAGAAGGAAGCCGTTTGCCTATCGCTTGGAACGAAGCGCGAAATTTTCTGAACCAAATAGACGGAATGCTCGAAATACCGATAGGCGATAAATTTTTATTGCGAAATCTCGGCAGACTGGAAACGGTAAATCAAAGAGAAACTCCGCTTTCAAGAACAAGAAGCGGATATTTTGCAACTCCGAGAAGCTCGCAAAACCATACCGTTCAGGCGGCAGGCTCTCAGTTTTTTTTCGCGCCTGTGCCAAACGACAGCATTTCAATCCAATTTTCAGTTAATCGCCATATTTCGCAAGCGGAAGATATTACTCATACCGTCGCACACCATACAAAAATTATTGCAGAAAATAAATTTACGTCGCCCAATTCCGATAATTTTTCAGTAATAACAAGAGGCGGCGCTCAGTTTATTAGAGCAAACGCGAGTGAAATAGAGACAAATCCGCTCGCTTTAGCTGAAATCGACTGGCAAATCGGCAATTTCAGCACACAATTTTGGGGAAGATACGACATTGCTCCGTTAGCTTTCTCAACACCGTTTACTTATAATTATTACTACGAATTAGGAGAGGGTTTCTGGGGGTTCGGAGCAAATTTACGCTATCAATTTCCTGCCGCCTCAATTCACGGCGGATATTCTTATATGCGCTTACCTATTGGGTCTGTGGGTAAATTTTGGCACAGAGATATACCATATTTTCAGCCGCAAAATGTGTTTTCTGCCGGCGGAAATCTTGGTGAAATCGGCAGGTTTTCTTTATTCACAAATTGGTTTTTAAGCGACGAAATGCCACACGTCAAGTCATCTTCGGGGTTAAGATTTCGCTTTAACAGAGACTTGCAAGTCCGACAATTTTACGTAGAGACGTTTTACAATTATTGGAGCCCAAGAAGCATATCTATAGGCTCGTGGCTAAATTTCGAAGATTTTACCATTTCCTACATCGGCAATTATCCGCATTGGTATCGCGCCATCCACGACGTTTCGCTGAAATTTACCGCCGAAGTTCACACTTTCAGGATGTTTTGGAAGATAGACAATTTCCTTAACCGCGCCAACAGTTATGTTCCGGGGTATATTATGCCGGGGATTATTTTCCGTTGGGGCTTTTCGTGGAATATTTTAGGGTAGGAGCGGATAAATGATATTTTACAGATACATAGTTCGCGAATTTATACGCCCGTTTGTATATTCGGTCGCTGTTATTTCTATGATATTTTTTATGCAACTCACCGCACAAATTTTGCCGCGAGTTTTATACAGAGGCGTTTCTTTTGAGATAGTCGCCGAGCTTTTGGTTTTGAATATGGCAAGCATAATTTCGCTCGCTCTTCCTATGGCTCTTCTGATTTCGTCGCTTATGGTTTTCGGAAAATTATCGTCGGATAACGAATACACTGCAATGAAATCGTCGGGAATGAGCTTGTTCGATATGTTGCCGCCCGTTATAAGTTTCAGTGCGGTAATCGCCATACTCTTAATGTTTTTTAACGCCAATATTATGCCTAACGTAAATCACCACGCGGCGCGCCTGATGTCGGACGTTATGCGAAAAAAACCTGCCGCACTAATAGAGCCGGGTGTGCTTATAAGGGATTTCCCGGGTTATGCCATAAGGGTGGATTCTGTCACTACGGGAACGGGAAATTTATACGGAATTACTATTTTTACAACTCAAAACAATCAATTTCCCGTGGTAACCGTCGCCGACAGCGGCACTCTTTACCTTACCCAAAACGAGCAATTTTTGGAACTGACGCTTTTTTCGGGGCAGACAATAAGCGACAATTTGGCTATGAGCGCGTCAGGCAGAGACGATGCTAATTTCTTCAGAATTGACTTCGCAAAACAAGTGATTTTTGTTGAAAACATAGACAGCGAATTTACCCGAAGCGACCTGCATAATCGCGGCAGAAGAGAGATGACAAATGACGAGCTCTTTACCGAAAGAGACAGGCTAAAGGAGCGAATATCAGTCGAAGAAGACCGCTTCAAAAAACGTTTGACGGAAATGGCAAGCCGAATAGAAACCGCCGTCGAAGACACTTCCGCCGCCCTTTTTATTGAAGATTTTTCGCTGTGGTATCAGCACGTAAGCAATCGGATTGGCTCGCGAGGCGTAAATGACGCGTTATCGGGCGAGATAAATTTTGCCGCCGCGCGAACTCAAAGAACAAGCGAATATCGTCTCGAAATAAATCGGCTTATGGTCGAAGTCCATAAAAAATACGCGATTGCAATCGGCGCAATAATTTTTGCCATTTTAGGCATTCCGCTGGGACTTATAGCCAAAAACGGAAGCGCCGCTATAAGCGTAAGTTATAGTTTGGTCTTTTTCGTTTTTAATTGGGTGTCTCTGATGAGCGGCGAACATTACGCAAATCGAGGTATTTTGCCTGCCGCCGTCGCAATGTGGGGCGGAAACGTAATTTTGGCGCTTGTGGCAATTTGGCTTTTGCGAAAAGTGTCGGGCTACGAAAGTAATTTCAGCATTTTGTCCGTATTACGAATTATTTTATCGCCTTTTAAAAAATTTGCAAATTTAATTCGTCTGCCGCTTATCTGGAAACTTGTAAAAAACATATTTGCCTTTTTGGCAGACTTGCCTCGAAAGGTTTTAGGAATATTATTACCTATAATTCCCGCATACCTCATAGGTCGATTTTTCTCTTATTTTATCATCACCACCGTCGGAATTTTCGTTATTACGGCAGTAATTGACTTTGTCGGCAATATCCACATTTTTAACGGCGCAAAACCCGACGAAATAGTGGAATACTACAAACATTTCATTATCACGTTTTTGTCTATGCTTATCCCTATCTCTATGCTTTTGTCGGTTATGCTTTCCATTGGTTCTTTTGCTAAAACAAGCGAACTTACGGCGATAAAAGCGGGCGGTGTCAGCATAGTAAAAATCACTTTTCCGCTGATATTCTTGGGACTTTTTCTTGCGGTCGGCAACTTTTGGTTTAACGAGACATTCTTAACCGAAGCAAACGAAAGAATAGAACTTTACCGCGAAATTTTTTCCGCTCGCAGACACGGTCGCCCTGTCCCTACGGAAGTTATAGAATCCAGAAGAGACTTTTATTTCTTTTCCAACGATAACACCGCGTATTTCTTCCGCAGAATAGGCACATCTCCCGCAAAAGGCGAAACAGTTGTGCGCTACGCCTTTAAAAACAACAGATTGTCAAGCGTAATCACCGCCGACAAAATAGAGTTTTATCACGATACAAAACAATGGATTATGCCTGTCGGACAAGAGCGAATTATACACGAAGACGGCACTAAATCGTTAAATATACTATCGCAGACAACACTTTACGACCTTATCCAAGCCCCCTCAGATATGATGAAAACCATTAGACGAGTAGAGCAGATGAGTTGGTCGGAATTGCAGAACAGAATAGAAAATGCACGACTTAGAGGCGAAAGAACCCAAAGGTATTTGGCAGATAGTAATTTTAAGTTTTCTCTGCCGCTTATGAACGTAATTGCGGTGCTTATCGGGATTGCGGTTACTGCGCGCTCAACCAAAAGAGGCGGAGCAGTGCATTTTGGAGCAGGGCTTGGATTTGTATTTATTTATTGGGGAATTGCACAATATTTGATTGTGCTTGGAAGAAACGAGTCAATAAATCCATTAGTGGCGGCGTGGAGCGCTACTGTGATTTTTACAATTTTAGGATTTTTTCTTTATACGAGGGCGTCAAGATGAAAATGAAAGCGGATTTACAAAAAATTAAAATCGACAAAACTAAAAAAAACGTCGTAATAATCGGCGACAGTTTTGATTTAACTGACCTTTTGGAAATTTATCTTTACCAGAAATACAATGTAATAACCGCGCTTAACGAGTTTGACGGTATGGAAAAAATAGGACATTTTGAGCCGAGCGTAGTTTTCATAAAAAGTACAAACGACAACACTGCAATCCTTGCCTTTATGCCGAAATTAGCGGCAAGACATTCGAGAGATATTCCCGTAATCGTATATACCAAAGAAGAAATATCAACCATAAACGATTTTTCTATGAAAGCGGCAGGAATTCGCGAAATAATAAAATTTCCCATAACCCACAAAGATTTTACAACAATAATGCGACTTTGTGTTAAGGATTAGAAAAACTTGGAGTATTTCATATAAATTTACAGGACGATGAAATTGCAAGAAAGGACAAAGCGAATATGTTTATCACCTTTGAAGGCATTGACGGCGCGGGAAAAAGTACGCAAATCAGCAATTTAGCGAATTTTCTCAAAGAAAAAGGCGTTGAATTTGTCTTAACAAGAGAGCCGGGCGGCTGTGAAATCAGTGAAACTATACGCAATTTAATTTTAGACGTAAAAAGTGATTTGGGCGCTGTCGGCGAATTGTTTTTATATTTTGCGGCGCGAGCGGAACACGTAAGACAAGTGATAAAACCTGCGCTCGACAGTGGTAAATGGGTAATTTGCGACAGATTTGCGGACAGCACTTTTGCATATCAAGGCGCAGGAAGAGGGCTTGACATTGAAAAAATGAAATATATAAATTTCTTTGCAACAGACGAAATTTCGCCCGATTTAACAATTTTACTCGATATTTCGGTTGAAGCGTCGCTTGAAAGAAGAAAATTGCGAGGAAAAGCAACGGACAGATTGGAGCAAAACGACAAAATTTTCTTTGAAAACGTGCGAAATCGCTTCTTGAAATTAGCCGAAAACGAGCCGACGCGATTTCTTGTAATTGACGGGACGCTCGATGAAAATGAGATTTATGAAAAAATTATCGCAAAACTTCAATCGCAAAAAGTATTTTACTCCCCATAAGTGAAAGGGAATTAAATGAAAAAGAAAAAAAAGAACTTATATTCGGGTATGGCGGCGATTATTATTGTTGTCGCCGTGGTCGCAGGCGGATTTTTTGACACGGTTGTCGCTAAATCGAGAAATGTATCTGCGAACGAGCCGTTTTATGAGTGGATCAGCGTGTTCGAAAGAGTTATGCAAAGAGTGCGTTTCGGGTATGTCGAAGAGATAAATGACTCCCTCCTTATGCGGCGGGCGATTGACGGAGCGCTTGGCGTTCTTGACCCGCATACTACGTTTTTTGACCAAAGGGACTACGAAAATCTGCGCCTTCACACAGAAGGAAGATACGGCGGGCTCGGAATGCTTATTTCAATCCGCAACAACGTTTTGACCATAATGAGCCCTTATGAAGGAACGCCTGCCGAGAGAGCGGGGCTTCGTTCTGGCGACAGGATTTTGCGAATTGACGGAACATCGACGCGCGGAATGGGTTCTGACAGAGCGGCTTCTCTTATGCGAGGAACTCCGGGAACAAACGTTACTCTCACAATTCAGCGCGAGGGACAGGAGCAAAACGAGATTACAATTACGCGCGAAATTATAAACATTCGCTCTGTGCCTTTTGCAGGGCTTCTAAATGACAGCGTAGGCTACATTCGCCTTAATTCATTCTCGCAGACAGCGGCAACCGAGGTCGCGCGAAATATTGATTCTTTGCGCGCGCTCGGAATGCGTTCGTTAATCTTTGACTTGCGCTCAAATCCGGGCGGACTTCTTAATCAGGCGGGCGAAATTTCGGAGCTTTTCCTCGAGAGGGGAAGATTGGTAGTTTTCACACAAGGGCGCGCGGGCGTAAGAGAACAGCAGTTCTTTACGCGCAGAGACCCGCACGTGCCGCTCGATATGCCGCTTGTAATTTTAGTTAACCGCGGCTCGGCTTCGGCTTCAGAAATTGTTGCGGGCGCAGTTCAGGATTGGGACAGAGGACTTATTTTAGGCGATACCACTTTTGGAAAAGGCTCAGTCCAGAGCGTTTTTCCGATTGACGAAATCCGACACATGAAAATGACTACCGCTTTCTATTACACGCCGTCGGGCAGATGTATAAATCGCCCTGAAAACAATAGACGAAACACAGGCGAAGAGGAAGAAGAATACGACGACCCTTCGATGAACGAAGCTGATAAATTGCTTGACGAAGAAGCGAGAGCAACTGCGGCGGTCGCCAAAGAAGAGGCAAAAGATACTGCGCAAGAGGTTTTCTTTACCCATAACGGACGCAGAGTATTTGGCGGCGGCGGAATAATTCCCGACACTATTGTGCGAGCAACACCTCTTCCTTATATAGTACAGCGAATTTTTGCGAACGATATGTTCTTCAGATTTGCTAATTTTTACTATCCTGTTTTGGAGAACAACAACACTCCCGTCGATACTAATTTCGTAATAACGCCCGCAATTATCACGAGTTTTTTCAATTTCCTCGATTCTATGCAACAAGATTACGGCACTTTAGCCGACAGAAAATATCGTGATTTCAAGGCTTATTTGGGACTTGTGCAAGACACAACTATAGACAGCGCCTCTCTTGCTCAGCACAGAATTACATTCAGCGGTGCGGATTCAGTAAGATTGGTTGCAATAATCGCCGAACTTGATAAAATGATGGAAACAAACAGGAACGCACGATTGAAAGCAGAAACGAAGATAATTTCTCGCCACTTGCGAAATGCGTTTTTGGTGCGAGCTTTCGGACAGGATAACAGCTTTGTTCAACGGCAACGCCTTACACACGACGAACAATTAGAAGCGGCGCTCAGAATTTTGAGCGACCGAAATAAATATAACGCGCTTTTGGGAATTGAGAACACGAGAGACCAAAGAAGGTCAAGGCGCTAAGAAACGGACATTGCAACTAAAAACAAAAGATAAAAGGAGTTTGAATTTATGCTTACTTGGATGAGAAAATGGACGCCGATAATAATGATAGTGGCGCTTGTCGGATTTATGCTGACCATATTTCTTGAATGGGGTATGGGACTTGAAAATGTTCCCGGACGAAGAGGACAAACCGTCGGAAAAATCGGCAGAGATTACGTAGGGATACGTGAATTTTCGCAAATTTTAGAGAGAGAAAGGCACGCGCGCCGTATGCAAGGGCAACGAATGGACGACGAAGGACAACTTCCGATGCAGGTTTGGGAGTCTTTCGTAAATGAGACTATTACGAGCCTTATTGTGCAAAGATTAGGATTAACCGCGACCGACGAAGAAGTTTATCTTTATTTGCTGAATAACCCTCTGCCCGAATTTGCACAGAGCGAATTTTTTCAGACAAACGGACGTTTCGATATGGAAACGTATTTGGCATTCATAAATAATCCTGCAAGTTGGGATAACCCCGCAATGGTACAGATTGAACAATACGTGCGAAATGTTCTTGTTCCGATAAGCAAGTTAAACGCCATTATCGAAAGTGCAAACAACCCGTCGTTTTCGGAATTAGAATACGAATACAGAGCGCAGAGAGAGCGTGTCAGCTTTGAATTTTTGCACTTACATCCTTTCGCGATTGATTTGTCTGCGGACGCGTTGAATGACAATGCGCTTCTTGCGCATTACAATGCCAACATTGCTGACTTTGCCACTGAAGAAGTAGTCATATTGAACTTTGTAAGATTTCCCAAAACTCCGACATCGAGAGACGAAGAAATGATTAGACGAGAACTCAGAGATATAAGAGCGAGCATTTTGGCGCAATACGCAACTTTTGCAGACGAAGCGGCAGCAGAAAGCGATGATGTCGGTAGTGCTAGAAACGGCGGGGAGCTCGGTTGGTTCGGCAGAGGCAGAATGGTAGGCGAATTTGAAAACGTCGCATTTTCGACCCCTGAGGGCGATATTTCGCAACCGTTCAGAACGCAATTCGGTTATCATATTGTAATGGTGGACAGCATCAGAAGAGAAGACGGACAAATTACTGAAGTAAAAGCAAGACATATTCTAAAAAATATTATGGCTGGCGCAGAAACACTTGACAGCATAGAAGCGCTTGCTTCAAGCCTGCTTAATTCAGCGGAAAGCGGCGAGAATTTTGCAGACGCGGCAATGCGACTTTCACTTGCACTCGGCACAACACTTCCGTTCGGCAGAGGCGAAACGCCGTCGGGCATAGGTAATCTTTCGGGTTTGGGTCATTTTGTTTTTGACAGAGACACAAGAGCAGGCGATGTCGGCGAGTTGTTTGAAACAGAAGACGCGTTTTTTGTAGTGCAATTACAAGCAAGAATACCCGCAGGAACGATGCCGTTTGAACACGTAAGAGCAAGAATAAGGGATATTGTGTCGGATTCGCTTCGCGTACAAAACTCAAGAAGCTACCTTGCAGAAGTCGCAGGCAGAATAGGCGAAATGTCATTTGAAGAATTCGCCGAAACAAACGACATACTCACCGCAGGCTCGGCGCAATCAATAACAAGAAGGCAGTTTGTCCCAAGCGTGGGCAGAGATAACAGAACACTTGCCGCGGCATTCAGACTACCGATAAATACAATTTCTTCACCAATAATTTGCGATAACGGTGCGTTTATAATAAGAGTAAGCGAGCGCGATGCAGTAAGAGCAATGCCTGCCGACGCTCCCGAAATCGCCGTAATCCGCAATCAACTGCGAAGCGAGGCGGCAAGAATTGCGTATCAACAATGGTTTGAAGCAATGAAAAGACAAATCGGCGTCATAGAAAACGTGCGAGAGTTTTATTATTAATTCAGAGTTTAGTTTTATTTAGGGTGCGAAAGCACCCTTTATTTTTTCATTCCCTGACCGTCCCGTATCCCCAAGATTGAATTCCGCCGAAATCATAAACGTTGGTATAACCAATAGAAATTAGTGTGTTAGCGGCGGTGCGGCTTCTGCCTCCGCTACGGCAATATACCAAAATCAGAGCATTTTTGTCGGGAATAACTATTGACGCATTTTCTTTTATTTCGTTCACAGGAAAATTGACGGAATTTTTTATACGACTTTGTCTGAATTCCTGTTCTGTGCGAACGTCCAATATTATGACATTTGCGCTGTCGGTCATAATTCGCTTAGCCTCAGATGCTGATATTCTACGCTCGACAACTGTTTCGTTTTGCCCTGAAGCACGACTTGTACCGTGTCCGAATAAGACGACAAGACCAAGCAAGATTATCGCTATGGTTATTACTCTGTTGTTCAACAGTGAGTAGTTATTTGCTTTCATTCATACTCCTTAATGTTTAGTTTTATATATTACAAATACATAAAATAATATATTGACGCGAACAAAATAGTATTTTAGTGGCATTTGAAACATAAAAAGGAGTAAAAATGAGAGAACTTACAGATAAACTCGAAAAACAACAAACCCTTTCCGCTGACGAATTTGAAAAAATTTTGCTTTGCAACGAAGAATATCTTTTTGAACGCGCAAGAGAAGCAACAAAAAAAATATTCGGCAATAAAATTTACATTCGCGGATTGATTGAATTTACAAATTACTGCAAATGCAACTGTTTTTACTGTGGATTGCGCGTAAAAAATAAAAACATTGAAAGGTATCGGCTTTCAAAAGCAGAAATACTCGAATGCTGTGAAAAAGGATACGCACTCGGATTTCGCACTTTCGTCTTACAAGGTGGAGAAGACCCGCATTTTACGGACGAAATACTTGTTGATATTGTCTGCGCAATAAGAGCGAAATATTCGGATTGCGCCATAACTTTATCTACGGGCGAGCGCAGTTTCGATAGCTTCAAAGCCCTATACGACGCAGGAGCGAACAGATATTTACTGCGCCACGAAACAGCAAACAGCGAACATTACGAATTACTGCATCCTGAAAATATGTCTGCCGAATATCGAAAAAAATGCCTGTTTGAACTTAAAAAAATCGGTTATCAGGTAGGTTGCGGCTTTATGGTCGGTTCTCCCGGACAAACATTGCAAAATATTGTTGAAGATTTGATGTTTATTAAAGATTTAAGCCCCCAAATGGTTGGAGTTGGTCCGTTTCTTGCACATCACGACACTCCGTTCAAAAACGAAAAATCGGGAGATTTGCGCTTAACGCTGAACATTTTAGCGATTTTACGTCTTATGCAACCCAATTTGCTTTTACCTGCAACAACAGCATTGGCAACACTTGACAGTCGCGGCAGGGAACTCGGAATAATGGCTGGCGCAAATATCGTTATGCCAAACCTATCCCCTCTTGACGTTCGCAAAAAATACCTGCCTTACGACAACAAAATCGCCACAAATACCGAAGCCGCCGAAAGCGTCGCCGCAATGCACGAACAAGTAAAAAAGATTGGCTACGAGATAATTACAGCGAGAGGTGATTGGAGAGAATTCGCTTAAAGCAAGCCCTCTAACAAAATTTTAAGCCCGAGCGCGATAAGAACTGCACCGCCGAAGATTTCCGCTTTCGACCTGAATTTTGTTCCGAAAATATTTCCGACTTTTACTCCTATCATTGATATAACGAATGTTGTTAAACCGATTATTGCGACTGCGGTGAAAATGTTTATTGTAAAGAAAGCAAAGGTTATCCCGACCGCCATTGCATCTATGCTTGTAGCAACAGCCAAAACCAGCATATTGGCAAACAAAAAATTGTTTTTACTACAACACTCTTCTTTTGCAAATCCCTCTTTTATCATTTTGGCGCCGATAACTCCAAGAAGTGCGAATGCTATCCAGTGGTCGAAACTCTGTATTTTTTCAGCAAAAAGAGTACCTGCAAAATATCCGATTATAGGCATAATCGCCTGAAATAAGCCAAAATATATTCCTGCAAGCAAAAACTCTTTTATTTTCGGTTTTTTTACCGACAAACCCAAGCAAATCGACACCGCAAAAGCATCCATCGATAAGCCGATAGCGATTAAAATAATTTCGGAATAGCTCACATTAACTCTCTGCGCACCGCTTTATCGATTTCTAATATCTGCTCCACGCTTTCGCTCGTTTGCCTATTGTGTCTGTTCAAGGATTTTTCTACAATCTCGGCAATTTGGGTAAATTTTATTTCGTTGCGCAGAAATTTTGCTACCGCGACCTCGTTTGCCGCGTTCAAAACACAAGGAAGCGTGCCGCCCGCTTTGCCTGCTTCAAAACACATTCTCAGGCAGGGAAATTTGTCTAAATCTGGCTCAAAAAACGTTAAATTTCCGATTTTTGCCAAATTCAGGCGCGGAGTTGGACTCATAAAAAGGCGTTTTGGATAGGTAAGCGCGTATTGAATTGGCAATTCCATATCGGGATAGCCGCATTGAGCAAGAACTGCGCCGTCCGTAAAAGTAGCAAGCGAGTGAATTATCGACTGAGGATGAACGACGACATCGATTTTGTCGTAGCCGATTTTATACAGATGATACGCCTCTATCACCTCAAAGCCTTTGTTCATAAGCGTTGCGGAGTCGATTGTTATTTTTGCGCCCATCGCCCAAGTCGGATGTTTCAGCGCTTTTTCGGGAGTGATTTTTTCAAATTCGGATAGTGGTAATTCTCTGAAAGGTCCGCCGCTTGCCGTTATTGTTATGCTCTCAAGCTCCTTGCGGTTTTCGCCGTGAATACACTGCAAAATAGCCGAATGTTCGCTGTCAATCGGAACAATACTGCCGCCGTATTTCGCGAGCAAATTATCGATTACCTCTCCCCCGACTACCAAGCTTTCTTTGTTGGCAAGGGCGACTTTTTTGCCGCGAGTGAGCGCCGCCGCAGTCGGAGCAAAGCCCGCACAACCAACGATTGCGTTAAGTAAAACGTCGTATTCGGCGTTTTTTACCATTTCCACAAGACCGTCTGCGCCGTCGAAAAACTTTACTTTGTTAAAATCGTTTTTCGGGAAATTTTTTGCGGCGTTTTCGCTTGTTATTGCGGCACATTTTACGGTATTAAAGGTCTTTAGGCACTCGCTCCCCAATTCCGCCCTGCTGTTAAAGGAAATCCCAACAAGCTCGAACTCGTCGGGGTATCGTTTTACGCAGTTTATTGCGGATTGTCCGATAGAGCCGCTGGCTCCGAGAAGTAGTATTTTTTGCATAGTTCTCGCTTTTTGTTAATGTTTCTTTAGTAAAATACTATCTGCCGCAACCTTCAAGCAATTTATCCACCGCTTCACGTACTTCATCGCAAATTTCTCTTGCTTTCGTTTCGGCAATCCCATTTTTCTTTGCAACTCCCAAAATATCAATTAAACTTGGCTCTTTTCCTTTGCCGTTTACCGTTGTCATACGTTCGCCGTTTATTCCGTTGCTGAGCGTTAAATCATAAGCAGGCGCCACTCGCCATTTTGAATTTTTGTAAAGAAATGAGAAATTTTTTGCGTGGTCGTCAAGATTTTTTGCCACAACGTTAAAACACATCAATCGAAACATTTTTTCTACTTCACCGAAGTTCCTTGTAAGTTCCAAAGTTGCCGAAAGCAAGTCGTTGTAGTCGAGCGTCGGGTATCTGTGGCTTGCCTCCATCAGTCCGCCTGCCGAAAGCATTTGAATTTTTTGTCCGTTTTCTCTGTCAAAACGCTTTGTGCCGAAATATTTACCTTCAAAAAGACGGCAGTCGCTCATTTCGATTTTTGCCGCTTTTGCCGCAATGGAATACTGATATTCCAGCTCGCCGATGTCTTGCGGGTCGTATGAAGAACGAAATTTGATTATCCAGTCCTCGTCGTCGATTTTCACAAGCACTTTCGGACGCGCTCCGCCCGAACTTCCGCCTTTTTTTACAAGCGTTTCCAGTTGTTCCGATTCGTAATTGTCGTTTGCTAAAATTTTTTCACATTCTTTCGCCAAATCGTCAAGAGGGGCAGATAAATCTTCATCTCCAAAACCCTCCGACGGCTCGTATTCCAAAGCGCCGGCGCCATTTTTTCCGACAATTGCCAAACGGTCGAGAATGCTTATGCCTGATGGCTGCAAACCCTGTTTTTTCAGCATTCTGTCAATAAGTAAACGCCCCCAGCCATCTGGCAAGCTATCTTCAAAAACGCCAAAATTTCCCCTGAACGGCTCTCTGTCTGCAATAAACACTTTTTTGACAAGCGGAAGCGAAAACGGTGAAATCGAGAAACCGCTTGCAAGCCATTCGTCGCTGTATTCAAAGGCGCAACAATAATTTTTAGTCATTGCGAGCCGCCCGACATTTTTGCCGAAACAATTTACCAAAATTACCTTATTGTTCATTTATCACCTCGTCAAGCGAAAGGTATGTCTTTTTTGCGAAAACTTCGTCAAAATCCTTTTCGCAAGAAAGAACAATGGCAATTTTCAAAAGCGAATCAAGCGATATTTCTCCGCTTCTCTCAAATCTTCTTATTGACCCAAGAGACACGCGCGAGATTTCAGCCAGTTTTTGCTGTGATATATTTTGTTCCTTGCGCCTTGCTTTAACGCGATTCGCCATTTTGGTTTTTATTGTTAATATATTAACGATTTCCTCCTTTTTTGGGGCTTTTGTGTTAATATATTATCTGCGCATTGTTTTTGTCAAGGGGATAGTATAATTCTCCCGTATCATATTTTGCTTAATAATACCAAGGCTGGAAAATAAAATTTAGGTTCAAGATAAGTTAATAATATTAATGTAATATAGAAACAAATGATTTGCTTGTTTTTGGTGAAAGCGAATTTTTTTATTAGAAAAAAGCATTTTTTTGCCGCTTTTTGTCGCACTGATAGTACGCAATAATATATTTTTGTATATAAGGTCATTGAAAAACTGCAAATTACAAGATTTTTAGGGGGTGGATTATGTCTTGCAAAACAGAAAACAAAATACCTGCAATCACTTCGTGTTTGGCTTCTAAAATTTCGCCTGTAGAAAATCCGCCGTTGTTTATTGTTGTTGGAAGCGATGACAATACCGACCCTGTTGCGATTTCGTGGATACAAAGCGTTATGGACGGCGGAACAAACGCAGACGGAAGCAAACGCTATATGTCTTTTTATGTAAACACAGGACAAAAAGTTGCAATGTGGTCGGAAAAACCTGACTTGTCAGCCGCCGCATCAGCCGCATATAAAGCAGGACACGAAGTTAGCAATCACACCGAAGACCACCTTTATTGCCTTACTTACGACAGAAAAACAAAGGAAGATGTCAATACCATCACAAAAACAATAGAAAACGCGCAAAATGCACTTGTTGCGGCAGGAATTCCCGCAAAGCATCATTTTGGATTTCGCACGCCGTATTTGACATATTCGGACAACACTTTTGTCGCAATGAAAAACGTAATGCTAAAAAACGGCGCAGAATTTTTATACGACTGCTCAATAAACGCAATGGACGACAAAGACGGCAATAATTTTCCATACACCTTAGACGGTCCAGCCGATAAAAACGGAAACGTAGCGCCCGACAACAACGAAGATTTTAACGAATGGGGAAAAGACAATCCCGTCCGCGAGCACAAAGGAATTTGGGAGTTGCCCGCACACAAAGTCTATATAGACCCGCAAGATTACGCTTTTGTCGAAGAAGTCTTTAAGCGCAAAGAATTAGATTACGATTGGAAACATATAACAGGGCTCGATTACAATTTGTGGAACGAAGCCGAGTTAAACGCCGAACAAACCACCCGCGCATATATGAACACTCTGAGAAAATGCTTGTCGGGCAACCGTGCGCCTCTGACCTTAGGCGTTCATTCGCAGTTTTATTACGAAGAACGCGGCGATTTATATCCAAACATTACCGATCCCGCCGAAAAACGTCGCTCTTTTATTGATTTTGTGGAGCAGGCAAGCAAAATCGACGGCGTGTTTTTTGTGTCGGGCGATATGGTAATTCGCTGGATGCTTAACCCTGTTTCAGCCGATAAATTTAAACCCGAAAACTATCGCCGAACTTGATTTTACAAGAAAATTCAATATATTTGCAAAATTCACTGCAAACCTTATTCGCATAATGTATTTTCCCCCTGCTTTTTTTGTTAAATTTAAAACATTCTCATTGAAAGGGTAGCTTGGCTTATGTCTGCACAAATCTTTGAGCAATACGAATCGACGGTCAGGTCGTATTGTCGCAGTTTTACCGATGTTTTCACAAAGGGCAAAAATGCTTTTTTGTATGGAGAATCGGGCAAGGAATATATTGACTTCTTCGCGGGAGCGGGTGCATTAAACTACGGACATTCCAATCCGTCTATAAAACAAAAGGTTATAGACTATATCGCCGATGACAATATTTCGCACGCTTTGGATATGCACACTGTCGCAAAAGCGGAATTTTTGCAAAAATTTCAGGAAAAAATATTAAAACCGAGAAAAATGGATTATAAAGTAATGTTCCCCGGACCAACAGGAACAAACGCAAACGAAGCGGCGCTGAAACTTGCCCGCAAAGTAAAAAGACGGACGAACATTTTTGCGTTTATGGGAGCGTTTCACGGACAAACTTTGGGCGCGCTTTCGGCAACGAGCGACGCTACTATGCGCGCAGGTGCAAGCATTCCTCTTTACGGAACTACTTTTATGCCTTTCCCGTCCGAAACGGGTTATTTGAGCAAAATAAACTCTATCGAATATATGGACGGCATTTTGAGCGAAGACCATTCGGGGATAGATAAACCCGCGGCAATCATTCTCGAAGCGGTTCAAGGCGAGGGCGGCTTAAATGTTGCGCCTGTTCAATGGCTCAAAGATTTGGAAGTCCTTTGTAAAAAACACGACATTTTGCTTATTTTGGATGAAGTCCAGACGGGTTGCGGAAGAACGGGAACATTCTTCGCCTTTGAAAGAGCGGGAATTTCCCCCGATATTATTACGATGTCAAAGTCAATCGGCGGCTACGGGTTTCCTATGGCGCTTACGCTTATTAAGTCGGAGTGCGACATATTCAAACCGGGTGAGCATAACGGTACATTCCGCGGAAACCAAGTTGCATTTGTTGCGGCGGCGGCGGCTATTGATTATCGCGAAAGTTTCGATTTTGACGGAGAAACCAACAAAAAGGCAAAAATTGTCGAAGATTTCATAAAAACAGAAATTTTACCGATGAAAACAGGACTTCGCCACAAAGGTATCGGCTTAATTCAAGGTGTTTGCTTTGAAAACGTAGAATGCGACATCAATGCGGCAACAGGAGCTATTGTTAAAGAATGCTTTGCGAACGGGCTTGTTTTGGAGCGCGCAGGAAAATGCGACTGCGTTGTAAAAGTAATGCCGCCGCTCACCATAGAAGAAGAAGTTTTGCGCAAAGGAATGGAAATTCTGAAAGCGGCTTGTCAAAAGATAATTGCAAAAATTTGATTTAATGTAGGGGCGTATTGCATACGCCCTGTTTTTCACGATAACGGTTATTGGGCGTATGCAATACGCCCCTACAGAAAATTCCCTATTTCACTAAATACTGAACACCTGCATACTTGCTCAATCCCAAAGCGTTATGAAGCGAAAATGCGGCGTATGAACGGGTTTGTTTTACATTAAAAACAAGCCCGATTTTTATTATAAAGGGTTTCGGCACAAAAGAAACGCCCATATTTACATATTCGTGAAGAATAAGCGAATACGCCAATTCCGCAGAAGTTCGACGGGTGAAGTCGTCGTATCGAAAAACCGCCGCCTGACTTCCAAAACGGTTTTCTTTCAGGCGAATTATTGCTTTTATTTCTTGGATTATCGGGTTATACGTTTCGTCGCCTATATTTTGAACCGAATACGCCACAGTTCCCATAATTATTCGATTGCCCACTCCACCGGCGATTTCGCCGCCTGCTCCGTAAATTGCCTCGCCCTCGCTTCGATAAACCAAATAGTCTCCGATAAGTCCCAAGTGCAAAATTCGTATAAAAGACCTGCCAAAACTCGCACGAAGATTAGTTTCCGAATATAATTCAAAGGCGTTCAGAGAAGTCATTGAAAACGAAAATCTATTTTCACCGCTTCTTAAAAGTGCTCCGCAGAAAAAATTTGTTATCTGCTCTCCCCTGTCAAAAACTGGAGTGTCATAATACGAAACTCCACCCATTTCTAAAACTAATCTTTGCCGCTCGGTGTTGTATATAGCGTTAATCATCGGCGAATTTCCGCCTGCGCCCGTTCCGCCATCAATAACAGACAGTCCCGGATTTTCGGGAAGACGTGCGAAAACGCTCGCAATACCCAAAAACGTGATTGCAACAAAGGTTTTAATTAGTTTCATCTGATTTTTTTAATACAAGAAAGCGAGTGCGATTATCCGCCTCATCGGTAATGTTTTTAACGCAAAATTTGTAATTTCTCGAATACTCTTCAAAAAGATGACTTGGAACAACTGCGGCGCTTTCCAAACTCAAATCTTCGTTCAGTTTTTTAAAAGAGTCTATATTACTATCAGTATGAATGATTTTATTTGATGAGTATTCGCTCAAAAATTTAAGACATTGATTTTGTGCTTCTTCTTTAACAAAAATTTTTTTGATTTGCGAGGGTTCCGCTTTAGAAAAGAATGAAAGTTTTACGGGCAAAACCAAGTCGTCAATAATACTGACTTTAAAATTTTTTAATGCAACTTGGGTTTCTTTCACAATGCCTTGTGTTTTTGTGCTGTTTTCGGCAGGAACTACGCCGAGGTCGCAATTTTGCGCCGACAATTCTTCAAAAACATTTGTTATTGTCTGCACATACACAATTTGTGCCTGCAAGTTTGGATGTTTCTCCAAATATTTTTGCGCGGCTTTGTCCGAAAATGTTCTTTCGGGACCCAAAGTTGCTATTTTTATCATTTTTTATCACCTGTTTTTTGCGCTAAATAATGCATTGCGGCAACATACCCAAAGAAGCCCAAGCCCGAAATTACACCTTCGCTTGCCCCAGCTGTAAAAGAATGACGACGAAATTCTTCGCGCTTGTAAATATTTGAAATATGCACCTCAATAAACGGAAGGCTGACCGACGAAATTGCGTCAAAAAGCGCAACAGAAGTGTGTGTATATGCGCCCGGATTAAAAATTACGCCGTCAAAATTTTCGCCCGACCATTTTTGAATAATATTTATAAGTTCGCCCTCAACATTACTTTGCGCAAATTCGAGTGTTATGTTTTTGCCTTGCGCTTCTGTTAAGAGTTGGTTTTTAAGGTCGTCAAGCGTTAATTTACCGTAAATTTGCGGCTCTCTTTTACCCAAAAAATTAAGATTAGGTCCGTTCAAAATTCCGATTTTCATAGATTTCCTCCGTCTAAAATATCCTCAAAAATATCGGTCAGTATTTCGAGTGCGTTTGCTCTGTGCGAAATCTCATTTTTAATCCCCGAAGACAGTTCTGCAAATGATTTATCGTATCCGTCGGGAATAAACACGGGGTCGTAGCCAAAACCGCCCGAACCGCTTTGGGCAAAAGCGATTTTGCCTTTACATTTTCCGATTGCCGCAAACGATTTGTCGCTGACGGGTGAAACCAAAACCATAGCGCAGGTAAAATGCGCTTTTCGTTGTTTTTCATCACGAAATTCCTGCATTTCGCTAAGCAATTTTTCTATGTTTCTTTTATCACTTCTCGGCTCACCCGCATATATTGCCGATATAACACCGGGGGCTCCTTTGAGCGCTTCGACAACCAATCCCGAATCGTCTGCCAAAACCCAATTTCCGTCAAATCTTTCGGCGAGCCAAGTTGCCTTTGCAAGCGCATTGCCCGTAAAAGTTCTCTCATTTTCGGGGATTTCCGGAATTTCGTCAAAAATATCTTTCAACGATAAAATCTCGATTTGATTGTTAATTTTTCTGAGAATTTCGCCTATCTCTTTAACTTTACCCGCATTAGACGTCGCAACTAAGATTTTCATTTTTTTTTCTTCTCCTTTTTCCGATACAAAAATACTATCTGCCATCTAAAAAAAACACAAAAAACAAAAGAGAAGTATTTTACTTGCATAAGATATTGAAAAAATAGTATTTTAATTAAAAGAAAGGTGGATTTATGATATTAGACAAAGGGAAATGCAAAGTAATAGCGGGCGAATATTTTATCAATATCAGCCTTGCTGTCTTTGTGGGTGGCGTTATAGGTGGAGCGTTCGGACAAAAATTTGATTTAACGAGTGTGTCTGTTGGTTTGATTTTGTCGTTAATAATTTTTGTATTTGGTCTTTTAATGAAAGGTGGTAAATAATGGAATTAATGGTAATGGGTGGCGGTATGGCTGTTGCGGCTATGGTTTTCTTTTTCATATTTAAAGACACTAAAATAATGCCGAGTGCAGTATAATAACGGGCGAGGAAACTCGCCTTTTTCTTATTATGCCAAAACAAAAAAGAGAGCCGATTTCTCGGCTCTCTTTAATTATAAGCAAAATTCAAGAAAGAATTAGAAGTTTGCTGTAAAGCCAAGTCCCAAACGAGCGGCTCTGAGACCTGTGCGTTTATTATCATCTATGTCGTCAGAAGAAGACGGCAAAAGGTTTGGAGAAGGGAATGCGTTGTCATATTGCACTCTATACCTGTCTCTTCTGAACGCCATTGCAAATTGCGGTCCAAAAGCAAAATTGTCGCTTAATCTAAAATTCCAATCCAACGCCAAATCATTAAACGCAGAAGATGTTATACTTTTTGTCGTATGACTTCCGCTGGCACCGGGCACGTTTGATTCAATATATTCTTTATCTGTAAATCTTGCAACACCAAAGCTGTATGAAAATGCAATTTCATTTATTCCGAATGTCATCGTCGGAGCAGCTCGCAAAAGAAAACCAAAACCCGTAAGTCTTTCGTTTTCGCTATTTGTGCCAACACCGGGAATATTAGTTTCACTTTCATCGTAATGAAGGCGAATATGTCCAAGCGCCGCGCCTACTTCAAGGTTAAAGGCATCGCTTAATTCAATACCCAAATCTGCTCCGTATGTAAACAACACAGGCGTTCTGAATACCTCTTCTTCGTCTATGTTTTCAAAACTATACGAAAGAGCATCAAAAGAACGAAGAGTTATAATCGGACTAAGTGTAAGAGCCCCTAAACCGATGTCTGCACCAAAAATAAAACGGAAATCAACATCAGTTGGAGCAAGCGCCGCAAAATTAAGCGTAAAATCAGGAGAAAGCTCTACATCCATTTTTAAGCCAACCTGAGAAGCATTGGTGATTGCATTCCAGTTCTGATAACTTGTCCAAAGCCCTCCTGCACTATTGTTAAGCGGAGCGTGTACCCTTTGCTCAACTCCTGCAACAAAATCAAGGGCGGTGTTGCCTTTAATCTCAAGAAGTCCGCCGTAAAAAGAAAACATTGAATTAGGTCTCAAAGTAATGAATGCATTCGGAACTCTTGGGATAGACCAGCCTCTAAACCAGTCGTCCTGCCCCGTCGTAACTTCGCTTCCCCGCCAAAGTCCACTCAATCTGTTCATATTATTGCCTGCGTATCCTGCAGGATTACTGAAACGAAAATCCAACGAAACTCTTTCGTTGAAATCAAGTCCAAGGCGAACGTTCCAATTATACATAATGTCAAACCAATCTTCGACGTTATCTACTCTTACTGTATCTATTACCGGGCGACCATCTCTGTCGAGCACAGGAGAACCGTCCGGGTTCCTGCGTTGCTCTTCACGATGGCGATAATTATTCGCAAATTCAAATCCGGGATTGAGATAAAGATCGCCGGAAACTCTGACGCCAATATTGCGATTACGATTGCGCTCTCTTGTTGTTGTCGGAGAAGTCGCCGCAGGCGCTGTCCAAGTCGGCTGAGCCGCCGCAGGTGGGGGGGGGGTAGTAAACCACTCGTCTGCGTCATTTTGTGCAAATACCATAGCAGACGCCGCCGCTACAACTAAAAATACTTTTGAAAACTTCATAAAAAAACTCCTTTTGAAAATTATTTTCTTCTAACTTTTTTTCTATGTTTACTTATCGCTCAACGCAACAACACCGGGAAGTTCTTTGCCTTCCAAGAATTCCAAACTTGCGCCGCCGCCTGTCGATACGTGCGAAACTTTGTCTTCCAAGCCCGCTTTTTCGATAGCCGAAACCGAATCTCCGCCGCCGATAACCGTAATTGCGCCGTTTGCTGTCGCTTCAGCAAGCGCTTGCGCTACCGCGAATGTTCCTTTTGCGGTCGCCGCGATTTCAAATACGCCCATAGGACCGTTCCAAAGAACTGTTTTTGCGCCTTTTACGATGTCAACAAATTTCGCCATTGATTTGGGACCAATGTCGCAACCTTCTTCGTTTGCGGGCATTTTGTCGTAATCGTAAATATGCTCGTCGGCAATTGTTCTGCCGTCAAAGTCAAGTTTTGTCGTGCAAAGGCTGTCTATCGGAAGAACGATTTTGTCGCCCGCTTTTGCAAGAAGTTCTTTTGCCAAATCAACTTTGTCGTTTTCGCAAAGAGAATTTCCGATTTCGTAGCCTTGCGCTTTAAGGAACGTGTAAGCCATTCCGCCGCCGATAATAAGTTTATCAACTTTCGGAAGAAGCGCGTTTACAACATCGATTTTACCGGAAATTTTTGCACCGCCGATAATCGCTACAAAAGGACGAACGGGGTTTGCAACCGCATCACCCAAGAATTCCAATTCTTTTTTGAGCAAATATCCGCTTGCTCTTTTAAGATTTACGCCGACCATAGAAGAATGCGCGCGGTGAGCAGTTCCGAATGCGTCGTTAATGAATACGTCGCCGTGTTTCGACAATGACGCGCAAAACGCCGCGATTTGGTCTTTGGTAGCTTCGGTTTTTGTGCCGTCGTCGTTTTTCACTTTTCCTTCTTCTTCTATATGGAAACGCAGGTTTTCGAGCAAAATTACATCGCCAGCTTTTGCCACCGCGGTTGCCGCTTCAGCTTCTGCGCCAACGCAGTCATTTACAAATTTTACGGGTTTGCCCAAAAGTTCTTCCAAGCGTTTTGCTACGGGAGCAAGAGTGTATTTTGCGTTTACCTGTCCGTTTGGTCTTCCCAAATGGCTCATTAAGATAACTGATGCGCCTTTATCGAGCGCGTATTTAATTGTGGGTAAAGCCGCTTTAATTCTTTTGTCCGATTCCACAACGCCGTTTTTTACGGGAACGTTAAAATCCACGCGTATCAACGCTCTTTTTCCGACCAAATCAAGGTCTTCAATAAACAATTTTGCCATTTTGTATCCCTTCCTTTTTGTTAAAATCAGTTAAATTTGTCGTGAAAATAATATTTTCCCACACACGATTTCAATTTTTTCGCTATTTTTGTAAATATTTCCTCAAAACTATGCAAAAAAGATTAACAATTACACTTTACCGCATCCTGTTTCATAAGCGGCGGCTGTCCTGTTAGTTCCAAAACCGCCCGCCAAATTGTAGAATTCGGAGGCAATGTATTACGACTTTTTACCGCCATTTCTATAGGAACGTGCACATAATAATTATGAACAATCCCCAAAAGTATTCCCGTTTTACCCGCCATTGCCGCGTGAACGGCGTTTGCCGCAAGCAACGAGCAGTGAATGGAATCGTTTGCATTAGCAGGTTGGCTTCGTATCATATACGACGGGTCTATGTATTTCATATTCAAATCGGTTTCCTTATCGGCAAAATACTTCATAATTTTATCGCGCAAAAAAGTTCCGATGTCGTCTAATTTTTTATTGCCCGACGCGTCAAGTTGCTCCTCTTTTCCTTCGCTGGATTTTTTAAGAAGGTCTTGCCCCGCGCCCTCAGCTACAACAACAACCGCATATCCGTATTTGGGGTCAAGCACTTTTTTGCGAAGAGATTCCAAAAATCCGTTTTTACCTTCCAATTCAAAAGGAACTTCGGGAACAAGCACAAACGCCACGTTTTTTGCCGCTATAGCCGTGTGCGCCGCAATAAATCCCGATTCGCGCCCCATAAGTTTTACAAGCCCTACCCCGTTTGGCGCGCTTCTTGCTTCGGTGGTCGCCGACAACACTGCTTTTGCCGCTTCTTCAACCGCCGTTTCAAATCCGAATGACTTGCGCACATAACTTAAATCGTTATCTATGGTTTTGGGAATTCCCACTACCGAAATTTTCAGACCGCGGCGTTTTGCTTCTTCATAAATTCTCAGCGCGCCCTTTTGCGTTCCGTCGCCGCCTATCGTAAAGAGCATATTTATTCCCTTATCCTCCAAACGATTAACAATGTCTTTCGTCCTGTCGCCGTAGCCGCGAGATGAACCTAAAATAGTTCCGCCCTCACGGTGAATATAACGCACCACGTCTCTGCTGAGAGAAACAATCGGATAATTAAATTCGCGCAAAAAACCCTTGTAGCCGTTGCTTATGCCGATAATTTCATCAACTCCGTATCTTCTGAGAGTATATGTAATATCACGAATAACGTTGTTTAGACCGGGGCATAATCCACCGCAAGTAACTATGGCGGCTTTTACCTTATGAGGCTCAAAGTAAATTTTTTCCCGAGGTCCCGCCGCCTCAATAAAAATAGGTTTGTATTTCTCGTCTTTCGTTTTCAGCGCTTCTTCCAAATACTTTTTATCCGTATGCCCGTTGAGAATTATAGACTCGCTGTCATCTACAAAATTCGGCAAGTAATTTCCTCTGGTTTCAGTCGATGTCAATTCTATCGGCGAATCGACGTTTCGTTCTCCAAGCATTTCCACAATAAAGTCATCCGTACAAACTTCTCCGTAATCAAAAACCATAAGTTTTACTCCTTTATTTTTTTGTCTGTTTTTTTCTCTAAAAACCGCTTCGATAATTTATAGGCGAGAAACCCGAGACCTGCGCCGAAAATGAAGCCGAAAAGTATATCGAGCGGATAATGAACACCTACATAAATACGCGTAAAGCCGATAAACAATGCAAAAGGCACAAAAATCCACCACAGTTTCGGCGCCCAAAGCGTCCAAACCGTTGCCACCGCGGCGTTTGTCATTGCGTGATTACTCGGAAACGACACAAAAGCGTTGCTCGGTCGTCCAAAGTTGACATTCGGAAACAAAATATGTACGCCGTCCACAAAATAAAGAGCATTGTTCGGACGAGGACGTTCAAAAAATTCTTTAAGCACTCTCGCCCCGAGCAAATCGGCAAGCCCCAAAATTATGGAGGCGACAACAACTCTTTTTAACGCCAATATTTTATCTTTTGCCATCGCAATATAAATCGCCGAAAGCGAAAAGTAGAATATCGTAAGATTCGTAGCCGAAGTTATATGCGGAATCACGAAGTCAAAAAACGGATTTGAAAAGAAAGTATTAAAAAAAAGAAATAACTGATAATCTATACTTGTTAACATAATCACCTCTAACATAAATTATTTTTCTGTCGTAAAACAACAAAAAAAGGATTATTTTATGATAAAATACTTTATTTGCGCATTGATTGCGGTATTTTTCGTATCTTGCGGACAAAATACAAGTTTTTCGCAAGAAAGCAGAGACCAATACACCCTCGAACAACTCGACAGCATCGGGCGCGCGTTTGTGCCGAACATCGGAAATCGCGGCGGAACAATCAATCTGATTTTGGCAAGCGACCCCGACGGATTTGCACCCGCGCTTACAAGTTCGGGATATTCTATGGAAGTTTTGGGCTTTATTTTTGAGGGACTTGTAAGACGGAGCCCCATAACTATGGAATTTGAGCCGAATATTGCAGAAAGCTGGGAAATGTCCCCCGACGGCTTAGTGTGGACGTTTAATTTACGCAACGACGTTTATTTTTCGGACGGCGTACAACTGACATCGGCAGACGTTCTCTTCACTTTTAACGATATAGTCTATAACGACCGCCTTAATTCGCCGCTAAATCACAATTTTCGCGTGGACGGCGAAAAAATAGACGTCAGCGCACCCGACAGTTTCACGGTTGTCTTCAATTTGCCAAAACCCTTTGCGCCGTTTTTAACGGTTGTCGGAATGTCGATTATGCCCAAACACCTTTACGCAGAACACGCCGCAAACGCTACAATGGAAGCCTTTCTTTCGAGCGGCACAAATCCGAAAAATGTCGTCGGGACGGGAGCTTTTATGTTGTCTCGCGTAGAACTGGGACAACAAATAATTCTGGAGCGAAATCCGTATTACCGTAAAAGAGACGCCGAGGGCAACCAACTCCCCTACCTCGACTTTGTGCGTTTTGCAATAATCCGCGAGCCGAATATGCAAACAATGATGTTTCAAAACGGACGAATTGACCACTATATGCTGAGCGGCGAACATTTTCCGCTTCTTAAGCCAAGGGAGCGCGAAGGAAACTTCAGAATATTCCGCGTAGGACCGCGTCTTTTCAACAGATTTTTTGTATTTAACCAAAACAACCAAATTAACGAAGAAACAGGGCAGCCGTTCCTCGACCCGATAAAACAGCGTTGGTTTCGCGATAAAACTTTCCGCCAAGCCGCCGCATACGCCATAAATTACGACGAAATTATCAACATCGTTTTTAACGGCTTGGCTCATCCGCCCGCGGGAGTTTGGGGAAATCACAAAGGCAAATTCTCCGACCCCGACCTCGAACAATTTCACTACAATCCACAAAGAGCCGACTCGCTACTTAATTCAATCGGATTTTTGCGAGGCGCCGACGGTTTCCGTACCGACGACGCGGGCAATCGCGTAGAATTTACCATTACTACAAGCGCTGGGGTAGAGCGAATTTCACGAATGTTCGGCATAGTTCGCAAAGACTTGGAAAACTTGGGCTTTCGCGTTCACTTGGATTTTGTAGAGTTCAACACTATGATTTCGCGTGTATTCAACACTTTCAACTGGGACGTAGTCGCATTTTCGATGGGCGGGATATCAGACCCGCATTTTGCACGCTCGTCAATAATGCATAATTCGCAAAGATACATAATAAATCCGCAACGCCAAGACAAAAACGGCAACAAAATCGCGAAAATCGACCGAGATTACGAACTGCGAATTGCCGAAATCTTTAATTTGGCAGTCCAAGAAATGGACGAGGAAAAACGCGCGCAGTTGTATTTTGAATGGCAAAGAATAGACCGTAAACACAGCCATTTTGTATATTTGCCAATCGACGAAGTCATCTTAGGCGTAAACAATCGCCTCGGCAACATTCACCTAACGGCACATTTAGCAACAATGGAGTCGCTCATTCACAATATTGAGTATATTTATATAAGATAATTGTAGGGGCGGGTTTGAAACCCGCCCAAATCACCGCCCGCCTGTGTTTAATCTCGTGTTTGATACAGTAAGGGTGGGTTTGAAACCCGCCCCTACACAAAAAAGGACGGAAGCATTATTTCCGTCCTTTTTATTCTTGTTCCAAAGTTTCTTTTACTTTTTTGCCGCTTGTTTCTCGTTAATATAATCAAGAACATTTTGCACGGTTTTGAGCGTGTTAATATCGCGGTCGTTCACTTTAATGTCAAATTCAGTTTCGATTTCGTTTACTATTCCTGCAACGTCAAACGAATCAAGTTTCAAATCCGAAAGCAATGCCATTTCGGGCTCAACTACAATGGACTTGTCGCCTTTTGCCTCGCGGACAATTTCCTGAAATTTTTCTAACATAAAATTCACTCCTTTTATTTTTTGTAATTTCTTTTAATTTTCTTCGTCGTCGTTTTTGGAAACTCCTCGTCGCGCACCAAAGTTTTCCCGATGTTCTTTTGCGGCGGCTGTTTTCTGTTGTACTCAACGATGTCCCTTGCAAATTTTTTCGCGTAATCGACGTCCTGCGTTCCCGTTTGCTCAATGTATTCGGGATTGAAATACGCTTCTGCTACAATCACTTTTTCCTCGTCATCTTGGAAAACGACAACTTCCATAATGTATGGCATTTCGGTCATAATTTCCTGTTCCATACCTTCGGGAGAAACGTTTTCTCCGTTGCTCAAAATTATGAGATTTTTCTTACGTCCGCCGATGTAAAGGAAGTTATCCTCGTCTTTATATCCCACGTCTCCCGTTCTGAACCACTTGCCGTCGGGATGTTCAAAGAACGCTTCTTTGGTTGCCTCTGCGTTGTTGTAGTAGCCCATCATAACGTTGTCGCCTTTAACGCAAATTTCGCCCATTCCTTTTTCGTCCGGTTCAAATATTTTAATGTTTATGCCGGGAAGAATGAAGCCGATACTTCCTTTTTTCTGCCAGAAATTTCTGTTTACCGAAACAACGGGCGAGCATTCGGTAATTCCGTAGCCGTTTATAGTATTTACGCCCAATTCACGGAAGCCCTGAATGTATCTTTCGTCAATAGGAGCGCCGCCTGTTACAATCAAAGTCAAATTTCCGCCGAATGCCGAGTGTACCGCCTTAAACAACGTTCTTCTAAGGTCAATGCCGAATTTAAGCAGGAAGTTGCTGATTTTTATCATTTTTCGGAGCAATTTTGCCTTGCCCGATTTTTCTGCGCTTGCCCAGACACGAGCATAAAATTTTTCCACAAAAAGCGGCACCAGAAGAATGCTGTCGGGCTTAAATTTACCCATATCAGCCAATACGTTCGGAAGCGATTTGTTTATACATATATCACATCCGTAATATAACGGACACAATACGCAAGCCATAAACGCAAAGGAATGATTAAGCGGCAAAACCATAAGCACTCTTCCGTAAACTTCGGCGGCAAGTACAACTTGATTTACATTGGAAGCAAGGTTTTTATGCGTTAGCATAACGCCTTTGGAATTTCCAGTAGTTCCCGAAGTATAAATTATCGCCGCCAATTTTTCGGAGTCAATTTTATATTCCAAAAATTCTTTTGCAGACGGAGCGTTTTGCGCAACAAGCTCTTTTCCGCTTTCTATCATTTTAACAATGTCTGTGTGCAGATTAAGTTTTAATTTAAGTTTATCGCTTTTGATTTTTTCGGCAATGTCGGCAAAATCATTGGAATAAACAAGAACGCCCGCCTCGCTGTCTTTTACTAATACCTCCAGCTGTTCAGCAGAAAGATTTTTATCAAGCGGCACCATAGCGCTTCCGCCGTTTGCACCCGCAAAATACGACAATACCCACAAATACGAAGATTCGCCAAGCAGGACAATTCTTTCATTTTTTATGTTTTTTTCGTAAAACGCCGCTCCCAGCGCATCTATTTCCTGCTTAAAGCGGGTGTATGAAATATTGACTTCCTTATCGTTGTCGTCTTCAAAAGAAAAAGCGTTTTTTTCACCCCACTTTTTACTTGCATAATCCATAAGGTCTTTTAAGTCCCTAACCATCTCTCTATTGTAAAGAGGGTACGGCTTACTCGTAGTTTTCAGCATTCCCTTAATCATTTAACAAATTCTCCCCAAAATAAAAGTTAAAAAAGACATATAAAACTGCCATAAAATACGTTATTTCCGCGCCATAAACGGAAAAAAAGTGAAAACGAGCATAATCCTATGTTATCCGCCGAGCCAAAATTTTGCTTCACTCACGCTCTCTCCGCCTCTTTCTGCGTAGTCTTTCAGCTGGTCTTCACCAATTTTTCCAACCGCAAAATACTTTGCTTTGGGATTAGTAATATAAAACCCGCAGACCGACGAAAGCGGCGACATCATATAATTTTCGCTTAAAGTTATACCTATACTTTTAAAATCGAGAATTTTGTCTATATCTTTCATAATTCGTATATCCGGAAGCGATGGAAAACCTGCCGCCGCACGTATTCCGTGTCTCCCGTCAAGGTATTTTTTGTGATAATATTCCGACAACGCCTCCACAAGCCGCTGTGCCGAAGACGCATACAAAAGCGACAAATACATATCGTCGGCTTCGGCAAACTCTTGAGATTTTTTGTCAAATTCCGCGCCTACCGTTATCGCAAAAACGCCTATTTTATCGCCTTTTTCAATAAAATCCGATAAACAATAATACGGTTGCCCCTGTGGTTTTTTAGTTTGTTGTCGAAGCAAGCGCAATAAAACGGGCTCTTTGGCGCAAATAATTATATCGTCGCCTTGCGCTTCCACATCAAAAAACTCAATTTTTGCCTCGCCGAAGTAAAAGTTTTCATTTTGCAGTTTTTTTATTAAATCCAAGGCATCTGCGCGCAGTTTTTTTGCCTCGTCGCAATCAGTATCTCTGATTTTCCAGAAACGAAAAAATTCGTTCCAATCAATATATTCTATTACTTCTTGAGTTATTTTGTTTTGCATTAACTTTTCACTCCCTAAAAAAAACAGGGGCGAAACTATAAAATTTCGCCCCTGCTATTATAAAAACACGCCCCGCGAAGCGTCAAATCGCCCGCACGGCAAGTGTGTTATCTTCCGTAAACCGCCAATTCGCCCAATTCTTCTTCGATTCTGAGAAGTTGGTTGTATTTTGCAGTTCTGTCGGCGCGGCTGAGCGAGCCTGTTTTGATTTGTCCGCTGTTTGTTGCAACCGCGATGTCTGCGATTGTGCTGTCTTCGGTTTCGCCGCTTCTGTGTGAAGTAACAGAAGTGTAGCCTGCTCTGTGCGCCATTTCGATAGCGTCAAGAGTTTCGGTAAGCGTTCCGATTTGGTTTACTTTAATAAGGATTGAGTTTGCGCAACCCATATCGATACCTTTTTTGAGGTATTCAACGTTTGTTACAAACAAGTCGTCGCCTACGATTTGGATTTTCTTACCGATTTTGTCTGTCAAAAGTTTCCAACCGTCCCAGTCGCTTTCGCCCATACCGTCTTCGATTGAGTCAATCGGATAGTCTTCCGCGAGTTTTGCCAAGAAATCTACTTGCTGTGCAGAAGTAAGTTTTTTGCCGTTGGGTCCTTCAAACTTTGTGTAATCGTAAATTCCGTCTTTGTAGAATTCGCTTGCCGCGCAGTCCAAAGCTATAGAAACATCGCCGCCGTCCGCTTTTTTGCCTGCTTTGTAGCCTGCGTTTTTAATAGCGGTAAGGATTGTGTTAAGCGCGTCTTCGGTGCCGCCTGCCAAGTTAGGAGCAAAACCGCCCTCGTCGCCTACTGCTGTCGAAAGTTTTCTGTCGTGAAGAACTTTTTTAAGGCTGTGGAAAACTTCCGCGCCCATTCTCAAGCCCTCTTTGAACGACTTTGCGCCAACAGGTCTAATCATAAATTCTTGGAACGCGATAGGAGCGTCCGAGTGCGAGCCGCCGTTGATGATGTTCATCATAGGAACGGGAAGCGTGAATGTGTTTGTTCCGCCGATATATCTGTAAAGAGGAATATCAAGCTCTTCCGCCGCCGCTCTTGCTACTGCGAGCGATACGCCCAAAATTGCGTTCGCGCCGAGTTTGCTTTTTGTTTTTGTTCCGTCAAGTTCAAGCATTCTTTTGTCGATGCCTCTTTGGTCAAGAGCGCAAAGACCGATAAGCTCGGGAGCGATAACTTCGTTTACGTTTTCGACTGCTTTAAGAACGCCTTTACCCAAGTAGCGCGATTTGTCGCCGTCTCTGAGTTCGAGCGCTTCGTTTTCGCCCGTTGACGCGCCGCTCGGCACTGCCGCTCTTCCGCGAACGCCGCTTTCAAGTGTTACATCAACTTCAATGGTGGGATTTCCGCGGGAATCCAAAATTTCTCTTGCGAAAATGTCTTCAATATAAGCCATAAAAAACCTCCGACTAAATTGTAAATTAAATAAAATCGTTGCAAAAATACGTTATTCCATCAAGACATTTCGGAATTTCGCTGAAATTTAACAAATTTTGTCTTGATTGGCGTTTTTATCCCCTAATTATTTTTTTCCAGTTGTCGTTCAATGCGCTTGATTAAATCCGAATCCTTAGAGAGAGAAAGCGAGAGAGAAGACTTGGATATATAGTCCGCCGCACCAAAATTATGTCCTTTCATAGAACTTTCAATTCCGTCTTCCGAAGTTAAGAAGATTACTGGAATATTCTTGAAACTCGGGTCTTTTTTCAGACATTCAATTCCGTCAAAACCACTTATTTCGGGCATATTTACGTCCAAAATAATTAAATCGGGTCTGATATTTTGCATAAACTTGAACATTTTGTCAAAACACGGGAACGGATATACTTCGTAATAAGCGTCCAATCGGCTTTTCAACGAAACCAAATTGCTTGGCATATCGTCAACATAAAAGATTTTTTTGCGGGTGTTTGCACTCATAAGTTTTATTCTCCTTAAATTAAATTTTTTCTTTCGATAATTTTTCTGCAATTTGCGAAAAATCCATTTTATCAACGCTGTCTCGCAACCAAACTGCAAGGTCGGCGTCTTGTGCATATCGATACATTTCTATTTCTTTCATTGCAACGCTAACACCGTCCATACTGAAGTCTCTACAGGCGGCAACAAGTTTTTCCAAAATGTCGGCGTCAATCTTTTCTTTTTGGGGCTTTTCGTTTTCTGCGTCTATTTGTGTAATCATTGTGCTCAAGTCCGAAAGTAATTTTTTCAGTGTCTCCAAGAATGCCGAATTGTGCTCTTTTATGAATTTCAAGTCTTTGGATTTTGCCGCGGCTTCGAGTTTTGCCGCCGAGTTTGTAATATCATCCGCAAAAATACCATAACTTGCTCCCTTTATGCTGTGGGTCGCATTTTGATACTCTTCGAGCTTATCTGTTTTTTCGCCTTTTTCCAATTCGGGTAAAAGCACGCTTACACTCTTTTCGTACGAGCGTAGAATTTTAAGGTATATTTCTTCGTCGCCGTCGTATTTTTCCAAGCCTTCGACAATGTTTATTCCATCCACTTTTTTGTCGGTAAAAAATGACTTTGTTTCGCCCTTATCGACTAAACACGCTTGCGCCGCCGCGGCGGCTTCTTGGCGCGCGGCGGCTTCTTGGCGCGCGGCGGCTTCTTGGCGCGCGGCGGCTAAAACTTGTGGCGACTGTTTGTCGCGCACAAGTTTATTCAAAACCATATTCAAACGGCGAATATCTATTGGCTTAGAAATAAACTCGTTAAATCCGTTTTTCAGGAATATCTCCGCCTGCCCCACCACGGCATTTGCCGTAAGCGCAACTATCGGATTTGTGTAGCCGATTTGGCGAATTATCTTTGTCGCGTCCAATCCGTTCATTTCGGGCATCATGTGATCCATAAATATAATGTCGTACACATTGCCCATTTTAATTTTATCTATTGCCTCTTGCCCGCTGGTTGCCGTTTCTATTCGCAGTTGATAAGGTTTCATAACCCCTACGGCGACATACAGATTTGTTTCCATATCATCAACAACCAAGACACTTCCGTAAGGCATCGGGTCGCGCAAAATCTGTCTTCTTTCTCTGCTGGAAATGTATTTGCTTCGGAATTGTTTAAGATTTGCAACATTGTCGGCGCCTAAAATTTTGTCATCAGCTTTTTCCTGCAAAAGCCGCACAACAAACAAAGTTCCTACGTTAGGTTCGCTTTCTACACGAACATCGCCGCCCATAAGTTGCGTCAAATGTTTTGTTATGGCTAAACCAAGCCCCGTACCTTCAACATTTTTGTTCTTTTCCAAATCAAAGCGAGAGTATTCTTCATAAAGTTTATTCAACTGCTCTTTAGACATTCCGCAACCCGTATCGCGTACACTCAACACAAGCATTATTTTATTATCGTCTAAAACCGCTTCGGAATGCACAGAAAGCACTACTTTACCCTTATCGGTATATTTGAACGCATTAGAAAGCAGATTGTTAAGTATTTGCTTCACACGAAGTTCGTCGCCTATGAGGTTTGCTGGAAGATTTTGGTCTATTAACAATTCAATTTCTATCGGTTTGCTTTCGAGACGCGTCAAATTCATGTGGAGCGAATCGTTTATCATACTCGATACCTCGTACTCCGCAGGAACAATGTCCAATTTGCCCGCCTCGATTTTGGAAAAATCCAAAATATCGTTTATTATACCCAAAAGCAAATTGCTCGACGAGTAAATTTTGCTTAATCCCTCCAATATACTTTCAGGAAGCGTGGCGTCTTCCGTCAAGATTTCGGTAATGCCGATAATTGCATTCATAGGCGTCCGAATTTCGTGGCTCATATTTGCCAAAAATGTCGATTTTGCCCTACTCGCCTCTTCGGCGGCGCGCTGAATTTCTTTACGATTTGTTATATCGTGCGCTATACCCATAACTCCGACAATTTCGCCGCCTGTCTCAATAGGCGTTTTGGTTGTTTCAAAAACCATAGTTTTTTCACCCATCGGTATTTCTACCTCCGAAACAGTCATTATGTTTTCATTTATAGTCAGCATATCATTATTGACGAATTCTTTTGCTTTTTCATCTGAGTTCCAAAGGTCGTAATCGGTTTTTCCTATAATGTCTTGGTGCTTTTTTCCGAAAATATCTTCCCAATACTCAAAAAACGCCTTGTTGCAATGCGTATAACGCAAATTCAAATCTTTAACAAAAATAAGGTCGGGTATCGAATCAAAAAGCGTGTTGAGCATTGTTGTTTGCAAAGCAAGTTCGCGCGTGCGTTTGCGTACTAATTCCTGCCGGTTTATCGCGCTTGCAATCATTAAATTCAACGAGCGCAGAATAGCGATTTCTTCGTCTGAAAAATCTCTATCTTCTTTGCAATCGCCGACGCAGAATACTCCCCATAATTGCTCGTCTAAAAACATCGGAACGACAGCAACCGATTTTATACCGAAAACGCTTAAAAAAACCGCCTCTTCCTGAGACATATTTGAAAGCGAGCCGTTTACACAATCGCCGCTTAAAAACTTAGCGTCCCAATCAATGCCCGCTTCTTTTGCGGAAAACTTCGCACCCGTGGGTACGGGAGGCAATTCTCTCGCTATTTCACTGTTCCAACCGTGAGTAACCGTATAACTGTGTTCACTGTCTGTTATATCACATTTCCAAACATATACGCGGTCGCCGCCCATAGCCCTGCCTACAAACTCCAGACTTTCTACAACCGAACGCTCAACATTCTCATCTTCTTTTGTAGAAAGAAGCAATATAGCCGCGTGATTAACCGCTTTCAACATTTCGTCGCGCAACTTTATCGCCTGCATCGCTTTGTCTTGTTCGCGCATATCGTATGTGTAGCCCAAAACAACGTCTTCACCCTTATATTTGGCGCGGACAAGTGTAATTTTTGCAAACATAAGCGAATTATCGTAAGGAATTCTGTGCATCCAGTTAAAAGTACAGCGCCCCTCAACAAATGCTTTGCCGACAAGCTCTACAGCCATTTCGTCGGAACGTCGCCCGTTTGGTTGATATTCGGGCGAACATTCTGCTATAAATCTGTCTTGGTATTCTTTTTTGCTCTTAAATCCATAAAGCTTAACGCCTGCCTCGTTGCAATCTATTGTAGCAAGTTCTTTGCTCCACACCTGAATACACGTAGGCGACAAGTCAATCATAAGCATAGCGCGTTCGTGTTCTTCCTCTAATAATTTCTGCGCATTCTTAAAATTTTTTTCCGTTTGCCTTATTCTTATCCCAATTATAAAAAACGATATGACCGCAATAACAATCCCGATAAAGGAAGGCAGAAGCATACTTCCTGCAACCGCTTCACCGCGATACTTTATAACATAGAATGAATATAACCACAATAAAGAAAGAAATGCTATAGCAGGCAATAAAACTATTTCCGCTCTGAAAAAAGTTAGATTTTTTACCACCCCTGAACTCTCCTATTTGAAAGTTTACCGCCCCTAAAATAATATTTGTTGCAAGAGAATGGGTAAAAATAAAATATTTTATACCAAATTTCGCTTATTTACCGTTTTTCTCCGCAAGTTATAAAATTTACTGCCGAAAAAAATCGGCGTACCTTTTGCAAAATGTGGAACAAGCGTCGAAAGAACGACGGTCGTCCCTCTGATTTCTCCGCAAATTTTACTTTGCATATCTTTTTTATCGTCAAACGGATAAATCGCCGTCGCAGGAATAATATTTTTTCCGTCGGCAAATTTGTGCTTTCTGTAAACCGCAAATTTTTCGTAGCCGTATTTCTTTGCCTGTTCTATCACCCTCTCATTCCACCCCCCGTAAGGAAAGGACAACGTAGAGACAAGGCATGCCTTGTCTCCCCTATCCGCCTTGTCTCTGTCAAATATTGCATTCTCTAATTCGTTTTTGGAATTAAGCAATTCCTGCGCCAATGTCTCATCGTTAAGAAGCGTTAAATCCAAATGCCGAACTCCGTGGCTTGCTATTTCCCAGCCGTTTTGACTTAATTCTTGCAAATTTTCGGCATTCATCATATTTTTTGTGCTGTAAAAATCCGCTATCTTTTCGCCGCCCGCTATCCCGCTCGCCGCAAAAACCGTCGCCGTAAACCCGTATTTTTTAAGTATGGGAAATGCCAAATCAAAGACAGACTTGTGCCCGTCGTCAAAGCAGATACAAACCTCGTCTTTTTGCATTGTAAATTCGCTGAATAAAACCGCTTTTTTTCGAGAGAGAGAAAGCTGAGTACAAAAAACTTCAAACTGCGCCGCCGAAACCTGCGAAAGCGACAGAGGTATCCCCTTTGATATTCTGTGAAAAAGTAGAACGCCCACATTTTTATTTGGGGGCACAAGAAGTCCCGCAAAAAAACCAAGCAAAAGCGGCAACAATAAAACAGCTAACGCTGTAAAAATCATTTTTTATCCGTTTTTTTATACGACGACACGTCCAAATTCAAGAATGGGTCGGCAACAACCCTTGCGTACATATTTTCCAAAACGTCGGCGACTGCGGATTTGCAATCGTTAATAACGGTTTTTACGCGCATAAGGTTGCTTCTGTCGGTAAAAATCGCAGTAATTATATTATTATGGTCAATTTGAACGACATACAAATGATAGAGAACACCCTCCTGATAAAGCGTTTCAAATTCCTTTTCTCCGACTATATGTGCAATGGCACTGCTGGACGCAAAACTTCCCACTACCAAAGCCGCAAGCGAAACCTTGTCGAAAGCGTTTGCTTCCGCCTGATACGATATAAGCCGACCCGATTTGTTTATTACCATTATAAGGTCGCACTGTCCCGAATCAACGATTTTAGTCAACACCAAATTCAGTTTATAAATATCGTGTTCGTTTATTATCAAGTCTCTTTCAGCCATATTTTTTTACTCCTCGTCTTTGTTTTTCTTGAACAAATTATCCATAAAACTCTTTTGGTATTTCGGATTTATCGGCATCTTTTTCTGAACCGATGTACGGTCGATTTGCCCACCCTTGTTCATCGACGAAAAGTGCATTTTCGCAGGTGGCATTAAACTGTCGGCTTTACCTCTCTCAAGCGCAGCCCTTATAGGGTCAACCGCCTGCGCTTCTTCCGATGTCTGTTTCGGCGCCGATATTTCAAAATCATCGTCCAGACCATCCGAGATTATCGACTGCGCTTCAGCTACAGGCGATGTTTCGGGTTTTGTCGCAACAACGGGAGCGCTCTGTCCATCAAACATATTTTCCAATTCAAGGTCTGCTTCAAAAAAGTCTTCGTCTGCTTGTACTTGCGCCGCCTGCGGTTTTGCCGCGCCTTCGACACTGTCTTCAAAGTCTAAATCAAATTCTTCCTGCGGCGCACTTTCAACAATCGGTGGCGGCACAGGCGCCGATACTGCGGCAGGCGTCGGTTCAATATCCAAATCTAATTCTATAAAGTCCTGCTCTGCAACTTCTTCTTTTGCTTTAAAATCGGGAATAGGGTCTGCTTTTACGGGCGCAGGTTTTACGGGTGCAGGAGCTACAGCCGGTGCGGCGGGCGCAGTCTCTACCTCTTGCACAAACTCGTCTTCCTCAGCTTGCGGTTTTGCCGATGCCGCGCCTTCGTATTTTTTATTCAGAATATCTATAACTTCTTTGCTGATTACTTTGAGCGTATCAAAAACGCCTTCGCCTGTCATAGCAACTGCCGCAACCCACTTTGAACTGTGGCGATTAAGTTTTTGGTTAAGCTCTTCAATACCCATCGGGTCATCGCAGTCTCTTTTATTATATTGGAGCACAAGCGGAATTGTAGTTAACGAATACCCGTATTCCGAAAGGTTTTCTTCCATATTATCTAAAGATTCGATGTTTTCATCCATCTTATCTTTCGCCGAGTCTGCGACAAAAACAATACCATCCACCCCGCGAAGCACCAATTTTCTGGTTGCGTTGTAATAAACTTGCCCGGGAACGGTATATAATTGTATTTTTGTCGTAAAGCCTTTAATTTTCCCCAAGTCAATCGGAAGAAAATCAAAAAAGAGAGTTCTGTCGGATTCAGTCGCCAACGACACCATATCGCCTTTTGAATCCTGCGGAACTTTTTTGTGAATAATCTGAAGGTTTGTCGTCTTCCCGCTCAAGGCAGGACCGTAATAGACAATCTTCACATTTATTTCACGAGCAGCATAGTTGATTGTTGCCATATTATCCCTCTATATATTTTCAATTCGTTAGTAATTCTTTATAACAAATATAATTTAATCCAACAAGAAAAAGTGTTATTTTTGTTAAAATAGCGTTTTTTTTGCTTAAATAACAAACCGCCGAGAATTCTCGACGGTCTGTTAAAATCAAAATACACTCAAAATTATCTGACTGAACGCATATGTCTTTCTCTGTCGGCGCTTCTTTTAAGCGCGTCCGCGAAAGAACGGTCTAAGTCGATTTCAACGGTGCTTCCGTCTTCAACGTCGGTAATAAATATCGGCGTTGCATTATCAAGGAAACCGTGAATTTCAACGTCGTCAAAAGTCATAGCTCTTCTCGCTTCGGTTTGTTGAAGAAGGCGTCTTTCCACCCAACCTTCGTTTCCTGCGTCGGTTCTTACTCTGAAGTGGTTGCCTCTTTCTTCAAGCACTCTTACAGATCCGCCTCTTGCGATTGTTTCAATCGCTCTTTCGTTCATTGCGCGGGTCTGATTGGCGTAAATAGGCGCCTCTGCCGTTGCCGTAGCAAAAAATTGTCTCTGAGCAAAAGACGTAGCCACAAAGAGCAATACTGCGAGCGCTACCAATCTAAAAACTTTCATAACTTTCCTCCCATTTTTAGGAATATTACACTTTCTTATCAATATAATATAATAAATGACAAAGCAAAAAAGCAAGATTTTTTTCAAAATTTTATTTTTTTCAAAAACCTTGCGTTTCTTGCTATCTTACCTCTCAATGCCAATTCTTATCGAATATCGGAATTTTACCCATAAACACCTCCGTTAAACAGTGTAATCCGTACAAAATTCCGGAGGTTTACCTGTTCACTCCAATTCTCGCGGAATATAAATACCGCCTGCCGCTGACGGTTGTTGCTTCGGCGATGATTAAATACGTACCACTGGCGACGAATCTGCCTGATTGGTTGGTTATATTCCAGACGATTGCACCATCTGCCGTAGGGGCGGGTTTCAAACCCGCCCTTACATCGTCCGCCGAAAATACGACATTGCCCAAATTATCCAAAATCGCCAAATTCACCGTTGCCGCCTCGGGTATTATTACCGAAATCCTCGCAAAATCGGACACTACTGCGTTCTCAAGAATAATTCCGTATCTGTTATCCCGCGAGGTATTTTGGCGAATAAAGCTTGGAAGAAACTCATCCGTTCTTATAAAAAACTCCGTTGCTCCGATTTGGTAGTTTTCTGCAAGCATTCCCTCGGTTTCTATTCTCAGCAGATATAAACGGTATCTTACAAGGTCGTCCGAACGTCCGAAGCGCGACGAAGCTTCTATTTCGGCTTCGGGGTCTATAATTTTTACCGTGGGGCGC
>Ga0131853_10000648_pt1 | contig 62762 bp, 54 predicted proteins | sample TergutLab28metaG_FD_92764 | JGI IMG/M metagenome (GOLD analysis project Ga0131853, IMG submission 92764) | Labiotermes labralis P1 segment gut microbial communities from Petit-Saut dam, French Guiana - Lab288 P1 (version 2) (version 2) | ecosystem: Host-associated > Arthropoda: Insects >...
CTCTTTTCTATTGGTCCTCATGGTTCCAACAACATCTGTTTTTCTGGTACATAAGGTGTCAACAAGATTTGGACTGGTGTACCAGTTGTCCAGGTAAAGACAGTAGCCCTTATCAAGTAGGTCATGGGCTACCTCCAGCACAATCCCTGAAGAAGTCTTTTCCCCTGCGTGTCTCGGACCATAAATGGTATCCTTACCAGTGTATACTATGAAGTTCCAAACACAGCCTGTGCTGCTTTTGCAGAGTTTGTAGAGTTTCACTCCAAACCTGCTTCGCTTTGATGGTACGTACTGAATCCAACCCAGTTGTCCTTTCCAGAGGAGGAGAGACTCGTCGACACAAATGCTTCATTCTGGTGTGTATACGGAAAAAAACTTGGATTTTAGGTGATCAAGGATTGATTGGATTTTATAGAGTTTCTTCTGATGCTGATCACGGTCAAATTTGGAATTGTCGGCAAAGAGAAGGAACTTTAGGAGGAGATGGAATCTTTTCTCTGTCATTATATGTGAGAAGCATGGTGTCACAACACTTTCCTTTTTGGAGAAAAACATTCCATTCTCAGGTTTCTGTACAATACCTTGAATAATGAGAAGTCCAATTAGGGTTTTCATTTCAGTCGGGTTTGTGTCCATCCAGCTTCTAGCTCAGGATCGTGGTTTCAAATTAGGATTTGCTGCCAAAAATTGGTTGGCATATATATTTGTTTGTTCAGCAAACAACTGCCACATATCTTTATCAATAAACCTCTGAAAACATTCCAGAACATTAATTTCATCATCAAAGTCCACATTCACTCCACTAACACCGAGAAATGCAAATCTTGGACGCACCATGCCATGAGGTACAAAAGTTTGCAAAAAATCTGACATTTCTTCACACGGTTCACTTTCACGCACAACACTGCTTGTATCTGAATCTCTGTCTGAATCTTCTTCACTTGTCTCAAACCAAAGTCATCAGATTCCTCAGACAATACATCACTTTCGTCTTCAATGTCTAAAACTTTGGAGATACCGTCATCTGTCAGCGGATCCTTCTTGCGCTTGTTACTACATACTGCCATTTTTATCGCTCTAGATCGTAGAGTGCACAGTGTTTGAAATAACTGTCGTGCATGGCAGTGACTGCCAAGAATAAGGTGATTGGTGGTGCCTCATAGTGGAAAAAACGTAGACTATGTAACAGTACTAATAACTATGACATATCTCGTCGCACTCAAGAGATATTAGTGGTGCAAGATCGAGGACATAATACTAAGTCATACTCATAGAAATAGCGCAACGCAACTACGTACACATACGTCATGCCCAGTTAAGAGGTTAACACACCAACCTGTCCACCTAAAGTATCACTTAACTCACCATCCAGACCACCTACAGTACCCAGAACTCACCATCCTCAACAGAAGCACTGAACTTGCAAATAGACTGTGGTTGCCCATCATGATGAGAATAAACAAGAAATAGATCCAACTCACATTTCAGTTATATTACAGTACACTAAACAATTTGTTTGTCAGAATACCACCAACTTAATTCGAGCATACTTACACATCATTTATTGGATAGCTGTCAGTGTATATGGTACAAGCCATAATTCATACCTCACTTTACCCTAGCAAGGTGTATAATTGGCCACTGCAGATGTCAACAAAATAGTATATACAAGATTACCAACCAAGCGTATAAATTCTGAGTCTCCATTAGGTAAGTACAAACCACAATGATGTCAAAATGAAATAACAAGTTATGAAATACCCACAATATGTTTGCCTTGCCTCAGGTCAATGTATGTTCAAACTGTACCAGAGTCCATGCCAAGAGAAAAGAGATCAGTGGTTAAGATCAGGGATTAAAGGTGCCAGGCATAGCGCCAACATACTCAATTATATTATGTATAAGAAGCTAGATGATCAGGGCTTGTGGTTCGATCCCAGGCGGGAACATGATTTTCTCTTCTCCAAGTACCCAAACAAACTGTGGCATCCAAGCAGCATCCTGTTTAATGGGTACTGGGGCACTTTCACTAGGGTAAAACCAACCACTCACCTCCATCCAATGCTAAGGTTACAAATGAGCCACTCTCCATCTCCACTCCTTCACACACCTTCAGCACATTCAGAGGGGCAACTTTGCCTTCAGTTACATAACATAACTGTACATTGTAGGGCATACTTGACCTTCACAACACTGCCAGCTTGTAATGTGCTTGTCTGCTAGTGTATGTGGACAAGTATAGTCTTCACCTTCATTGGCTATGGAACTAGTGACATGTGACATTTGTGGTTCTCACAGCAGTATCACTGAAGAGTCTTCTGGACTGTTACACCACACTGACCATTAAATAGCTACATACAAGTGACTATTCCAGCCACTCATCTCAGAAAGTCATTAACATTAATCCATGTTCATCATCGTATTATATTGCACCACAATAAATATGACAAATAACTGTGAATAATGTAAGATACAGAAAAGCCACATAAGACAAATACAATGAAATTAAAATGACTTAAGTTATGTATATTTACATATTTAATAATTTAATATTATCCTCCTATGTACACCTAGGTCCTCCAAGAGGTCTCTCTCCTTTGCATTTCCCCATTGAAATCATGTATGCATTTCTCATCCCCATTCATGCCATATGCCCAGCCCATTTAATCCTCCTTGATTTAATCATGCTAATAATATATGATGAGTAGTATAAACCAAGATTAAAAGTGTTCACATGCAAATTAAACATGAGACTCCAAAACTAAACAACAATATAATCATTTACTCAACACTTTGAAAATAATATATACTTTTGGTATAGATGTAAGTTCCCTGCTTCATGACCTTGTCCAACTGCTCAGCATTCTTTTCTGTGCTGTAAGTACCATTACAGCTATCATAATTTATATTTAAACTCCACATTTACGTTCTCAATGCATGACGTGAGTATTACAAAAGACTATTAGGTAATACAGTTCATCTCTCTTATCATTGTTCCGAGCTCTGCAGCTGTCACAGGTCGTCCCACCAATTCAGGATTTCTACACAATAAATGTGCCTAACTTCCATGGTGTGGTGACAGAAGGAAACCCTTCAACTTCCAGTACAGTAGCTTTTTTACACTCATTTCCCTGATGGATAAGTAAGACCCACAGGGCCTTACAGGTAGTCATCATGTAAAGCCATCCTGAACACTCATGAATTTGTGTGAACAGACATTTGATGAACATCGCCCAGACTCAGATTAACATTGTTTCTGATGGCAGCTGGCGGGATCTTCAGCAGTTAGACCCTTGGGTATTTAAAATACAATTCAAGTTCATATTAGTTTCTAAAGCAGGGGTCTCAACCTCAAAGATATAATTTTGAAATTTACAGCAGGCTGCACATCATTTTACGCATTGAAGAGGGTATTTCATTACAATTATATACACAATTAAGAATACTTCGTGCTTGTAACAACAAAACCCATGTATGTTAAAATTACCGAATTTAAACTTGAATGCATTTTTGTCTCTCTCTCTCTCTGCTGACATGTACATTACTTTCCAGGCCAAAATCTTTAATAGAAATCCAATGAGTGATAGGGCTATATACAATAAACTGGCAAGAAGTGTGTTTGGGACCCCTGTTCAAAAATAGAGGCAAGCCTTTGGCTAGGATAAGAGAAACACAGGTTTCAGTTGAAGATTGTCTGCTGATGAGTTATCATGGTTTCCAGAGCAGATATTTCATATGTCATGCCAGGCAGGCCACCACACTTGGTCAGATCAGGTGCAGGCATCAGAGTTGGTGCGAATACAGTGCTCAAATTGTGGGCAGTCATCTTGTTCATACGCTGATGCTGGACTACCCTGGTGACAACAGAGGTAAATGGTGACACTAGTGGCCATCCAGTATCACTGTGGATGTGATTATAATACTATGACTGATGTGCAGTAACTTCCATGGGTGTGCTGCTCTCATTGTACATCAACATAACAGGAAATACTGTTTTAAATGTGTTAATAATTAACTGTGTATCAGGTAATTAACAATTCTCAAACAGCATCAGACATATGCATACATGTTTCTAGAGGACTCCTGTCTTCTGGCATGTGATGCTGTGACACTGGGTAGGGAATGTCAAGCACCACTTACCCAACAATGCAGCAAAACATGCATTTAAACCATGGTGATAATCTAAAAACTTGAAAGATAATATTTCTTCACATAACCCAACATATTTGATTAAATACGGTCATTCGCATGGAAACTATGTGAAATGGAAAATTATTAGTGGCCAATTGCAGTACGCTTGTAATTAGCCACTAGTGATTTTCTATTTCATATACAAGTTTACTTTGAATGGTCAACATTGATCAAAATGTGTCAGAAGAGTTATGTGAATTAACACTTTCTGGATAATACTTGTATGAGTACGTCTGATTGTATCTGTTTTGAATACTGTTTCAAAATATCATATGTAAGACCAACTGCTCCAGCAACTCACAATCCTGAGCGACTGCTGTCTTTAAGAGCATCAGTGTCATTTAATATCTGCAGGAATTCATTGTGGCCCTGTGGTCCAGGAAATAAATGAGACTATTTCCCAATACAGGTATGCTCTGTCAGCAGAAATATTCTTTACTGGTGTTTAAAAGCAACTGTTTGTGACAGCACCATGACTCAACACGATCAAAAGTGTGAGCACTGCAACCATAATACCGTGAACACAGCCGACTGGCTCTTGACTACAACATGACTGTCCCTACAGTGTGAAATGGGCCTACAGGAAAATGCCCTGTGCATTCTAAAACAATGCGAACAACTTCCCTCAATATTACCCGGAATGTTTGACACATCCACCATTCACCCAAGACTTAGCCACTTGCAGTTCCCACTTCTCTGCATTATGAAAGATGTATCTGACAGTGAGATGAAAGCTGAACTCCGTCACCTGAACAATTTGCATACTGCAGCATGACAATATCTCAATTGGTCTGACAATTATATACAGAAAAATGTGATTTGTTGTGAGATTTGAGGAACTCCCAGATGTTACAAGGATCACAATGCCTTTAGAATGTCAGGAACTATTCACAAACAGCAGTGTCACATAACCAAAGACTGAATCTTCAGGAAATCTGTCCATTTTTCCTTGTTAATGTTTATGTTTGCATAACATAAAACAAATGTATGGAGAAATGGGAAGTTCTGTACTTAACAGCCAATACCATACCATCAGGAATCCATATTCTGTTAAGCAAAGCAGCAGTTTAACACATCACACCACAGGACAATTTGAGGTGTCATTTCAGACAGCTCATAATAATGTCTTACAACGTTCCATTACTAGCTCAGAATTAATAATTATAATACAAGTGCAGTACATTCCCCATGTTCAGGATTTCAGTCTTTCATTATAACCCACTGTAATTCTAGTGTTTCACCCTTTCAGTATTATCCACTGTATTCGACTGTTAAAACTCTCAACGACTAGTTCCAACAAAATGACATGAGATCATTTGGCTGGCTCTCCTTCAGTCATTTAATGTATTTTATGCTTCTGAGAAGTGTCTGTGTTTTATTAAAAACAAACTTCAAGAATTCTCATGCTTTTTGAGGCAATTTTATAATTTTAGCACTGCTATTTCCCACGTGTTCTTTGAACAGGTGACTTATATCAAATAGGGTTGCCGATGTTTGTGACTATTGTATCAGTCACAATTCATCAGAACATCCGGACTCTACTGTATGTGTATACTGATATCAGCAGAGAGAGCAAGACAGAGGATCTCACAGTTGCTGCCAAACAAACTGCTCACACACACACACACACACACACACATACTAACCTGTTCAGGTGCTCCATCAGATACTTGAGTGTATTATAATGTGCTGCTGGGAGCAGAGTAAGGGCATCTTTGATTCCTACAATTTGTTCCTGAATGGATTTCAGCTCTGTAAAACATACAGGTTAGCAACAACCTTTATGGAAGCCACCCCATTGTGTAAAGTTAGCAACAAAAGTAACAAACTCATGGTTGGCCTAAGGATGACTAAAATATGGTCAAAACATATTGCCATGAAATATGATGAATTAATATTAATAAAGTAATACAGTTTTAAATTTAATGTTATTCAACATTATGTAATATAAAGTTGTGTTTATGGTGAGAAGTGCCAATTATTAACAATGTTAAGTCTGTCCCCAGGTGGCACATGTCTAGAAATGACCTCCACATGTGAAGACATCCATGAACATGCAGTCAAAGAATAAAGTTCTGTGATATGTATTATAAAAAAGTATGGTTTGGCACATAAACCCATTCATCTGGTTTCTGTTACATCAAGTTAAAACTGCCAGACAGTAGTAAAAAGAAATTTAAGCTTCATCACTTCATCTTTTGCAGCCCTGCACATGCATGATGTTTTTCTTTGTTTTCATGGAGCATCCAGGGCTCTTTTTAACTGCTGGAGAGTTCACTATAGAGGAGATGACATCACTGCTCTATAACAGATGGTGATGCCACCTGTATTGCAATGCTCTGTCCTGCCCAGTCCTACATTTAAAAAACTCTCTGCATAATATGCTTAATGTAAATATCCAAAACAGCCATTGTGCAGTAACACACAAGCTTCTCAATTTCTTCAAGGACAGTACATCAACTTACGAGCAGCTTTGATGAGAGCCGGATGAGTCTCAAAGGTCACAAGTGGAACTGGAAGTAACCTTAAGTACAGTTTCAATGTGCCAGCAATCACATTTATGTTATCATACACTTCTGGGCCCATGTTGGCTTGATCACCATCTGCAAGTTGCAAATATTTCTCATTAGAACACAAAAGCAAAGCACTAAATCTTTAAAACCATTTCAGCAATTATGCAAGGGATGTTGGGGTTTTCATCGTAACTAACCAAATAATTGCCATTACAGACTAGGTTAGAAATGTTTAATCAGGATACCAAAATAGAGCAACATTTGTCTTGAACCAAACACATGATATATTTTAGCCCATGCAACTCAATTTCTTTGCATAAACTAAAGTGCAAACCAAACAAGTTAGGAAATTCCAGTAAGTCATAACAATTTTGACATGTCCACTCTGTTACTGCACCGACTGTTCTTACTGTTCATATTATTCACAAATGCTACCAATGCAGTGCAAATACTTTCGGCACTTCTTATTGCATGGTATGAAGGCTGGACAAGAATACCCACAACACAATTTCTGTAGAGAAACTATTACAGGTATTGAAGTAACAATCATATAAGATATTTGGCAAAATATATTAACAATGCATAACAGACAAGTACGTGGGAGCTTGATCCAGTCCTGAGTAAGGTGACCTAGAGTGCAAGAATGTTGTTCCTCCACCACATTCTGCAATGGATGTGTTGAAGAAACAATGGTTTGTCATTAAGTTCTGCTACAAACTTAGTAAGAAGCCACCAAAACATGCAAGATGCTATAATCAACATTTATCAAAACAACACTGAGTCAGTCCAAACCATCTGAGTGGTATTCCCATTTTAAAAATGGCCACACTGCCATCAACAATAATCCACTTACAGGCTGGCCATCAACAGCTCAAACCAACAAGACTGCTTAACACATCAGAGAATTCATAAGCAAAAACTGGCATCTGACTATCTGGGAACTTGTTGATGAACTCAGTATCTCAGTTGGCACAATACTGACACATAATCTTGGAATAAGACGTGTGTTGGCCAAACTTGTTCCTCAGTTTCTCACAAAAGATAAGACAGGACAGCATGCAACAGTGTGCCACTGAGTATTGCATGTGCCAAAAATGGTATCTTCTTGCCAAGCATTATTATAGGGGATGAAACACAGGTTGATAGCTATGACCCTGAGACAAAACAAATGTCACAATGGAAGATGCCAATGTTACCTCAGCATAAAAAACCAAGAGAAGTCTGGTCAAAAGTCAAGCTAATGCTGATTGATTTCTCAGATGTGGAGAGCCTGGTGCACCATGAGTTTCCTCCACAAGTTCAGAAAATGAATCAGACTCTCTAAAGAACCATTTTGCCTTCATGATGCATTTTGTAGGAAACAGCCTTGCAATGGTCTCCTGCAACCTAAATTCTGTCCTACACAGTCCTGAGTGTCACAAACTTCTTACCCAAGCCGACTATCCCAGTGGTTCCCCATCTGCCTTACTTACCAGATTTGGACCACTGCTAGTTCCTCAATTCCCAAGGCTGAATATCACACTCAAAAGAAAATGATTTCAACTCAATGCACAGATAAAACTAACTACAACTTGGCAGGCCATTCCAGAATAGTGCTATTACAGATGTGCTGTAAAGTGGGAGGATTGCTGGAATCAACGCATATAGTCTGAAGTAATGCACTTTACAGAAGACGACAGAGTAACTTGTTAAGTGCTTTAGTTCTACTAGAATGAATTCTGTCCTGGATACTTTTTGGTCAGCCCTCATTTGGCTTCTCTGGCTCTGCCTTATTTCTTGTAAATTTGGAGAAATATTTCCTGTCCATATCTAGTAAAAGGCGAAATGTTTACATCATCATTTCATAGGCCTCAAATTCATAACTCACAGAGAACACAGTCTGTATCAATAATAAAGACAAATCATATAACTGTATATCAGTTTTCACATAAAGTGCCTGTTATGTTTGTCCACATTTTAACCAAAACAGAACTGTAATAAAAAATTAAAGAAAAAAATCCCAAGGATGACATTTCACAAAAATCCATCCAGTGGGATTCAAGTTGTTCAATGTGGACAAGCATTAGAAGGGTCCCTACTGGTCCCTATTCACTTTGCAACACACCTGAAAAGAAAATTAAATGATTATTTATTCTCTTACGTTTCTTTAAACAATGGTCACTTATATTCACATGCAACAGTCAAAAACAGATCTCGATGCTGTCAAAGTAAAACAACGATATGTGGAAATTATGAAATTTTACATGAAGACTGTCACACTAAAATATGAAATATCAACCATGTGGGAAACAAGGCCAAGGACGACCCCTCAAAAGACTTCTAGACTGTTAATGGAACTGGAACAGATCACAAGGTCTAAAACCCTGCAATCTATATGATAATGATTATTATGATGGAATTTTACAGGGTGAAATTAAAAAAACACAGTGTGTGTGGTGATAGGTGACCTCTAACAATGTCATTTTTTTTTGGTTCACTAGTTCAGTGAATTTGTTTTGAATAAGCATATCTGGTACATTTAAGTACAAGAATGTGCAATATCTGCTAAGCAGTATCTGTATTATAAAATCAAAGAAAAAATTCCACATACCACATTTTGACTTCACAGTGACAGTATAGCCCTTGTCAACACCTACTAATGAACTATTCTGTACAGATGGCAAAAATTTCATTGGCAAAGATACAGTTTTCAACAATTCCAGTCTTCTGGGATGTGATGCTGTCACTGGAAAAGTGGTTCCCAGCATTCTGAAGAACATTTCACCTTCAGCTTCACGGGTTGACTCACACAGCACTACAGCATCACAACCAGAATACCAGAATCCTCAATCCTCAATCACCCCACTGTGAAAACTGAGAACTTCAAAACTGGTTCACAAGTATCAGTTACTGATTTTACACTTCCCTTCAAATTTTTTTGTTTCACAGACACTGCAAAGGTACAGGTGACACTCCTCTCTGGCAGCATGTACATAATGCCAATTTTGATCAGACAGTGTGCAGCCTACAGTCCCCCAGCAGGAGACAGTTGTCATGACAACTCAAAAACTCAATTTTCAGGTTGTGACATAGTAAAATGCCTGCTCTCTTTTGCACAGAATAGTGTCCATTTTACTATAATCTGATTAAATTTTAGTCCACTATTATTTACGGTCACATTCCATTGCCATATCAAGAAATATTAAATTCCAAATCAATTTCTTCTATTGCCATTATCTCACAAGGTGAAGAGGATGGAATCTTCATATTTTCACCATTTTCTGACAGTATTTTGTCATTCAATTAGTATTTTAGTTGCAGCAGAAGGTTCTGTAGGTATAAAAGTGAATGTTACGCAAGTACTTCAACATTAAACAAAAATACAGAAATAAAGTTATAGAAAATGTAACCTTCAGAAAGAGCTAAATGTTGATGTGACTGTGGCCATGTAAATAAACTAAAATGGCAATACATTCAACCTTTATATCCCGTAGTTTTTTTTAGATAAGTGAATCTCAGTTTAGCAGTACCTGTATTGGCATACACCAAGTGTTTCCATACAGCTATTCTTGTTGGACCGCTATACCCTGAAGGCAATACAGTCATCTCAAACATTAAGAAACACTTACCCAACTGCACAGCATCACATCCCACAAGACTTTAATCCTAAAAGTCTACAGGCATCTTGTCACGTGATTACGTGACTTCAGTGGTCCTGCCTGAAGAGATGTACTCAATTACCCTACATAATGTACCTATGGGGCACACATCATTATGTTTCTTACCAAATGTTGCAGTCAACTCATCAGCATTCACGCTCTTTACACAGCAGATCCTGGCTTCAAAATTAACCTCAAGATCCAGTACCCTATGATTTTCCTCAGTCCCTCACACTAAATTATGGGATAGGAACAAGTTAGGCCATGGCCACCTCATAGCACATCTTAGCAAACTCATCATTCACAGCACCCTACCACATGACACTACTGATGTAACTGGCAAAACTATGTCAGCCCTTCAATAATGATGGCCATTAAATTCCAACTTCTACAGGAGAGAAGAGTTTTAAATTTTAAATACCATAAAACACACATGCTCATTTATATAGCACAGATGCTGGTGCTGAAGGGTTAAACAAACATCAATCAATCAATTGGTTGATCAATCACCTTTGTCCAGTGCAAGTTTGAGTGTTTCTATTTCTTCTGCAAATCCTGACACTCTGTACAAACCCTCTGCGTCCAGTCCTCGCCGTTCAATTTCACAGATACACTTGTCTACAACAAACGGACGAGTTGTCCGATGAGCCTTCACCAATGTGGTAAGGTCAATTCCAAATACCCCACGCAGCTGTTTCAAGTCTGGACAGCAGTCGCAGGGCACCTTCTCTGAACATCTGCTGTGTGCACTAAAGCCACAATCTGTAATCAATGTTGTAGCCAATATTTATGGAACAGACAGTATGGGTATGTGTGTGTTCAGATATTCAACATTCTAAATTTTTATAGCATTTAAATTTCTTCAACAAAATGATCAATTACATTTTGTTGCAAATGTTCTATTATGGTACATAACCGAGGCATGACTTTTAATCATGCATAATTCCACATAGGTTCTCACAACAATGACAACAACAACAACAACAACAGCAACAACAGCAACAACAACACATGGAACAGAGTTGTTCACTGTGAACAGTAATATATTAGGCATTAATGCAAAATAAAAAACTAACATCTAAGGCCTCATTAGGACAATACACATGTAAATTATGAAAGTAACCACAGTAAGTCCTGGTTTAACATTGGGTGAGTGACATTCCTTATGAACCATGGAGTAGAGGAGAACAGTGTGGAACAGAGCACTTTTCTCTCAGAACAGTTAATTAAAATTCCCAAGACTATGGATGTTTACAATCCTGCCAGCAAAAACAACATGTCTCAGTCCAGGCAATAGTCATCAAATCTTTGGTCACTAAAACCTGTCAACATTAAAGCATAATGTTGTTCATCACAGCATTAAATGATGACTGCCTGGACACATGTCACTTTACAAATATTCAGTAATTTTTTCAATTAATTCCCCCGAGGTCAAGACGTCAATCAGTAACAACTACACCAGTGAAGAACACCATCTATCCATGAACAAATACTTGCACAACACTACTTTTAGCCCCTGACCTTCCTCCTTGCAATATCTTCTTGTTTGTGGCATCTAACATCCTCACAGCCGTTTCAGACAATTCAACTCTTCCAGAATGCAACAAATTGTTGATGGGTGAGAGGTTCCCCGAAGTAAAAATAAATAAATAAATACTGATTGAAAGGACGTATGAAACCCTTAAAATGGCCATAACTGGATACTGGAAAGGTGAGTGATGTGAAGAGTGGGTGGCCTGGGCAGCATCACCACCATGAGGTATTCACCATGACAACTTGGAGGTTTGAGATGCAGTTCAGTTGTAGTGGTGAGGACAATATACAGGTCTTCTGCAATGTGAAAATGTCATCAGGTGAGTGGTTCCTGATGTTTTGAGGAGCATGGCACCATCATCTTCAAGGGTCAAGAGGTCCTTAAAAATGTCACGAACCACTCACCCAATGACAGAGCATCATATCCCAGATGACCTGTATGCTTAGGAACAGCGTTGTAGGAACCTCAAATGTCACAAAATGGGAGTTGGGGAAGGAGAGAACATGAACATTTGCTCCTGTTAGGACAGTGACCTATGTAGCCTACTACACTCTCTAGGGGAGTGAATCAGAGGTTTCTATGACCTGCTCAAGATCAGGCCAACCTGCCAACCGACACAGTGTCACATTCCTGAAGACTCGAATCCTCAGCATCTCCACTGTGGAAACCTGCAAAGTAGCAGGCTTCTCTCCCTACTCTGTGAAGCTGATCATATAGTGCTAAGACTGAAAATGCACGTAATTATTCAATTCCTACATACATTCTTATGGTGTGGTACTTAATTAAGCAGAGAGACTTTACCTGAACAGTATACAGGTAATAAATAATATTACACCAGGGACATCCTGTCCCTTTATAACTGCTGCCGCAATGAAGCCAGATTTGCAGCCTCAGTTTCATTTCCAGCATTCTTTATGTCATAACAGAATGACTTAAGACAAGCAAGACCATGTCTATCAATACATGGCCAACCAAGTATCAGCATCTAAGTTGTCCAGCAAATTCAGAGTTCCAAAAAATTAGTGCAGTGCAAGTCATATTTTACATAAGGGTGAAAATGAAATTTTGCCCTGTATTTTCTAAATTTTTCATCTGATTTGAACAAAACTTAGCACAGGAGATATTCACAGAGACTTTCCCAGCATTTACAATTTTTGTGAAAACTGGCTCAGTACATAGTGGAATAAGTAAATTTCTATCTTCCCTTTTCACAATTATTGCCCCATTTAGATGCCATTCTAAAGCATACTTTTCTTACAGGCATCAATAAATGACACGCACACATGTATGGCAAAACCATTTGGCATTCTGAAAGAAGAACACCTTGGAAATGCCTGTGTACTGCATCCTGGTGTACACCATTTGCCATTGGTTTACATTATGAATGTACACTTTGTAACTCATGTCCTACACAAAACAGAAGGCATTTAATTACCACTATACTTAGTTCCAAGCATCACTTCTTTCCTGAACACACAAACAATGTATATACAATGCACTTGCAGAGGTTTAAAAGTTGACACAACTGCTGCCATGCACACAGCTGAGATGCCAAATGTCAGGAAACTTGCTGGTGAAACCATCACTATTTACAGTTTACTCCAAAAAAAGAATAATGCTTGTATATTTGCAAAAAAATACCTTCACATCTGACTCCTTGAGCAGTGAACCCCCACAGGAAATTTCCACAGAATTCACACCAATTCAGACCCTTGAATGTATGCGTCTTAAAAGCATGGGGCTTGTCATAATCCACTGCATCAGAAATAAATCTTTCACTAGTAACAAGTTGTCTGATGGATGAATCTTTTGTCTGTAGCTCTGATATTTCTGAGTGCTTTCGTTCCTCTTGACAGAAAGAATCTATTGCCTTGAAGGTATCAGATTTTCTGCCAGTGTGACCAATCAGAGTTTTCCGTTTTATTTTGTTAAGTGTCATGTAGGGACTCTTCTCATAATTATTGAAACTATTCATCAGTTCAATGTAAGGTCCTGCATGTGCCTCCATGTAAAGTGTGAGAAGTCCCTCAGCCACCAGCTCATGCAAGGAGTCATAACGTTTATCTCTAACATAATGCTGGCCATCATAATACAGTTTGTAGTTACTAATCTTGGCATTAAACCTGTTAACAAAACACAATCATATAACTGAAATGGCAATTTAATACATATGATGTCCTTTTTCTTAAAAATAAAGCAAAGTTGTGATATTTGTGACTCAACAGGACATATTAAAACTACCACGAACATCAGAATCCACTCTAAATGTAGAACATTTATTTGGTTACAAAAGATTATGAATTACTACTAGTAACAGAAAATATAACGTAAGCTCTGCAAGTACAAAAAGCATGCAAGTTTATTTTTAATAAAATTAGAGTTTTTTGGCAATAAAATACATTAAACAACTGCACGAGTCTCTCTCTGTCCAGCAAGATATCAATCGTCACTTAATTAAAGACACAACATAATGGAGCTCAGAGTGATCTGCTCTATAGTAGGAGAGTAGGGGAAGCAACCTCAAAAGCCATACAGTCTCATTCCAAATACGTCAGAACCAGTCATAGACATAGATGAAATCACATGGCTAGTGAGGTGGCTTCCACCACTCTCCAATCGCACAGATCACTCTCAGCTAAGTGTAACTATTGCATTCTGTGGGATTGACTGATTTTGTGCTCTTTATAATAATACCCTCCTTCAATCAATTAATCTACTTCATGCATTCAAAAAGCATTTGTACTTTATTAAGAAGAACTTGCACACTTTTTGCACTTCTTCAGGTTATTTTATAATTTCCATTACTGGTCATTCAGAAGTCACTCCAACCATAAAGATGTTTTACACTGAAAATGGACATCAGTGCTCAAGAATCATCCGTTGTGGTGTTAGGAGTTCCAGCAAATCACAAACTTTGAGATGCTACTGTACCGTGACCCAAATGCATCTTACATTTCTGCTATAAATATATTTAATGTTAAGTTACTCAGACAGACAAACTGCTGACCAATAGGTAAACATTTGATACAAATCTGAAGCGTCCAGTACAGGCTGTAGTGGCAGTCCTCATGGTGTCCACAACGTTCTCCTCAAAAATGGCAATTCCATCTACATAATAAGGAGCTTGTGTATGAAATATTTGACGATATATGCCACAGGCAAATGATTCTGCAAACAAATCCTTCTACATAAAATTGGTACACCTCAACTTACAGTAAACAGGCATAATTCATACCACTGATTTCAGTGTGACTCCACCACCATCTAATGTTATCAGTAGGTGTGTCTGATCATAAGGCTAGGCTGGCAACAAAGCTTGTTTGTTGTTCATTAGTAGTCTATGATAATCCATGATGCCACGTGTCGTTTTGTACAAACTTCCCACAACACACGTAAATTTAAATCACCACATACCTGAGCGTTAAAGTATAAAATCCATTGTTCACTGCACTATGTCGAACCAAATATGCACCTTCTTCCACCAAAAGAGCTGATGCATCAAGCTGTGATATCACACCATGAAATTCCAGGCCATAATACGGTGGAGAATTTGTAACATTATGTTTACGTGTAACTGGTTTAGGACCTGGAGCTTCCAGCTGGAGGCGATACACTGAAAACAAAACATAACCAACTGTGTTTAATTTGTGAGACTTGAAATTCTCACAGCAGCATACCGATGGTTCATGTTTTCTATGATGTGACAAAGTGTCGTCATCAGGCAAGTAGTTTCTGATGTTTAGGGCTGTAGTGCCTTCATCAAACACTGGCACTGAAGACTGTAAAGAGAATATAATAGCAGATCAGAGACAAGTACTAAAAATTTGGGAGAATTATATTACAGAGCTCTACAATCGACCAGAAAACCTAGATGCTGAACCTAAAGAGGAAGCAGATGCAGATGAGAAAGGCCCTTATATTTTGGAAAATGAAGTGGAAAAATCTATCAAGGAGATGAGAGACAAGAAGGCTACACAAGATGATGATGTACCTGGGAATGTACTCAAACTGTGAGGAAATGCTCTCAGTCTAATGATACAACTGATCAACATCTATGAAAATGAAGAGTGGCAGACGGATTTCAATGAAGTTACAATGCCTGCCTTAAAGAGAGTGCCAAACACCAGTGCAATGGCCATTGCACAACCACCCTCATCAAACATACAGCAAAGACAGAGTGTAACAAGGACACTCATAAGAAGAATTGAAAGGAAAATTGAGGATATACTTGGAGAAGATCAGTTTGGATTTAGAAGAGGAAAAAGAACTAGGGCTGGAATTGGAATGCTGAGAACAATATCAGAATGAACTTTGGCCATACATGACAAATTGTATGACTTCTTCCTAGGCTTGCAGAACACTGTGAACACTGGACCAAATTAATGCTGATCCTAAAGGTAACTGGTATCAACTGGCGCAAAACAAGACTGATAGGCAAACCGTGCATGGATCAGAGTGTTAAACTAAGAACAGACCATGTGGAGAAAAGAAGTGTGAAGAGTGGAAGAGGAGTTAGCCAATGATGTTGTTTGTCACTGATTCTACTGAAGGAGACAGGCAGAATGATAACAGTAACAGGAAAATGAGGAAGAAGCAAGAAGCTACCCGACGATCTTAAGGGAAAAAACCGATACTAGAAAATGGAACAGGAAGCACTAGATTGCACTCTGTGGAGAAATCATTTTGGAAGTGGCTATGGACCTGTCATACTGCAAACTAACAATGAATGAATCCCTCTAATACATTAGTACACAAACATAAGTGGAGATTAACTCACAGTCTGGATTCCATACACGCCGATGCGGAGAGCTTGGATCTTGTAAAGGGCTACCTAGAAGAGACGAAAAACAAAACCATAATGTTATCTCACAAGTATTCACGTGACAAACATCTTATATGAACATGAAAACCACTTAATTTTTGGTCATGGGATTCGAAACCATTAACCACAGCCTCCGAGTCACGAAACTACTGAATATAACGCTCTACATTATAGGACGAAGCTCAAAATTTCGTATGAAAAAACACTGACAACATTTATGTTCTGCAATATGAAGGACGACTCACGAGCTGCCAAATCAGCAAAACAATGAAATTCAAATACCTCCACTCATTTTTCGACACTCCATATCTTCCTATATACTTCTCTCATTTGCAATGGAAATAAGTTTTTATGCTGTATCCTTTGGAACGTGTGAAACGAAGAAAAAAGCTCCTAAGTCCAATCAGCCAATAAACCACCGACACCATATCCACGGATCTTGCACACATGACTGCGTGACGAGTCTGGCTTTTCTACCATCTCGAGGAGCAACAAATGAACACAACAGTGGCAATGATCATCGATCAATCGTAAGCCTTAATAAGCCACTTTTCTGCCCGCTAAGGCAACTATTAGGTTAGTTGCGTTTATCTGTTCGCATAAAATAACTCGGCTTCTGCTGAACATATTTTCATGGAATTTGACATACTTTCGCAAATCTGTCGAGAATTTTCGAGATTCGTTAAAATCTGACAAGAATAACGGGTACGTCACGTAAAGACATCTGCACAATTATAATACCTCGCAGAATTCTTGGAATGAGCAAAGTTGGAGACCACACTTACAGAGAACATCAAAACACACATTTTATGTTCAATAAATCTCTTCCAAAAATCGTGCTGTTTATGAGGAAAAGTGGAAAAATAAGGTAGAGCCAGACAGCCAAAGAATGACATGACTCATGCAACCTACATGCTGGATACACACACACTCAAAATATTTAACGCTCATTGCTTTTTCCATGGCGAAAAGGATTATGTGATTATTCTTTGATTATTATGTCATACATACATAGCCTGTCTAGTATGGAATTATTAGTTATTATTGTCTATGTGTTGGATTCATACAATTAAATGTAATTCTACAAGTCCAATATGTAAATAATACTACACCACCTAACAATTCATGTGATTCATAATTTCAATAAAATGCAATTATGTGCATAGAATATTGTACTGAATAAGGAATGAGATCTCAGTCCGTCAGGTAACATGAAATGTAAATGTACATTTGTTATAATAATTTTAATTCCTCTGCATGTTGTTATTACACTACTGACCTGAAGATGGCCAACATTGGCAGCCAAACATGCTGTCAAAACCTGTGGTCTGTGTAGAATCGAAGTAGAGTTAATGGCTAGAAGAAAAGTGGTATAGGATACAGTCCAAACTGCTCATTCCCCAAGCATTTCACATCACTTTCAATCCAAAAAGCACTACAATTGTGCCATTCTGCATTGACCCTGGTGTGTGGGTACTGTTCCAGAGACACACTGCTTCCATCTCCAGACAGCCTGTTCAAGAAGGAAGCAGTTATATTCTTCTGCAACACTGGCAACCACATTCCACACTACACTGAGTGCTGACCCACACAAACCTTAAGCACATTGAAAACCTGGAGAACATCAGGTTGAGAAAACTAAGTTACAAGCGTGGATAATGTACTTTATCAACACAGTATATTAAGCCACATTGCTTTCAACCACTTTTTCATGACAGTTTACTTTACTTCATCAAATGAAGTCACTATGGACAATGTTGAAACTGGGGGAAGTGTGGGAACATTAAGAAAACCCAGGATGACTCACAAAAGTCAGTATGGTCATTACGGGAAGGGAGGGAAGTATGGGAACCCTAGCAATACTCTGAACAAGTAACCGTCATCTCTCTCGTCTTGTGCAGAGGGATGCTTGAGGCAGGTGTAAGCTAGATGATCTGTGGGTGTAAGAAACGGACAGGTGTGAAACTGGAAAGTGAGATACAGCAACACTACATGCTGGCAACACGCGTAATTACCGTAGACCTACCAGCGCCACATACGATAGACGGACGGAACTATTGTACGAGTACCACATTCGAAAGGAGACATCACAGCCCCTGAATGTGGTGGCCGCCATCGAAGCATGCCGGAATTTAGCTTCCATAACTTTTAAAATCATTATATAGTTTATACTGTTGGAAGAATTTTTAGAAAAAAACTCGATAAAGTTGCACTGTGTCAAGAACAATATGAAATTTGCTAAATTCTAGCTTGAAAGATATCCTTTTGATGCATTTTCATTGAGGGGTTTTAAAAATCCCTATTTATTTCCCAACCTGTGTCCATTGGTATGCACCTTGAAGACATCATGGATTTTATAAACTCTGATGTGTGGTGGTTTCATTTACACTTGTCAGGGCACTCCATTTAATTAACAGCACACAGAAATAATGGACCCATGTGAAGACTATATGCCTTTCTGCATCCTCTCTGATGTAACTTTATTTAATGAAGTGAAATTTTCTTCAAACACTCTAGAAAGGGGTGAAACACACATATTATGGCCAGTAGAGTTTATCATGAACCATACAGTTTAGAAAATATTTACTAAAATACAAGGGATTAATATGAAATGTCATCTCACAGCCACAGAACACTTGGACAGACTTTGATCAAATTTTGTTCTGATGTGCCTAACTTTTTACATGTCTGCTACATGAAAAACTGAATGATTACTTGTACACGTCAGTTCTAAGAAGTATTATCCTATTAAATAAAAAATAATTTGACTAACTCCTGTGGATTATTACAATATGAAGGATCACAATATGTCACTGCCTATGTCCTGTGGGTGACTGAAGTGACTGGGAGCAAATGTGATTAGATCAGTCATAAGCCCTAAGAATGATTTGGCCTGATTGACCATCAGTCATAATGTGACCCAGACACACAATCACCGAGTGTCCACCCTCACCTAATTCAATCATCCTGAAGATGGAGGCATCATGTTCCTCCAAAATGTCACATTTAACTTGAGATCCTACAGTGTGACAACATATTATGATACGAGTAATATCCACCATGAAGGCCTCAGACATACTTACCACTTGGAAATAAAGGATTCAATGGACTTGGTCAATGACAACAATTAAATCTGACACATTTAAATGTATAGCGCCATATTTACAAATGACGTATGATAATATAAAAACACTGCAATAAAAGGCTTGGATGACAAATTAACTATAAAATATAAAAAATATTGTACAAACACATTATTTCATCAATCAAGCTTCCATAAGTATGTGCTTGAGATCAAATTTGTAATTACATTTATACTTTTCACACTAAAAAATATACAAAGCTTTTTCATCACACACTAAACAGGGTACAGAGCAATGCCAGACAGTGCAACATATCAAGTACAGTGTGAGTAAAGCAGCTTTAATTAATCACATTGGAACTGTGCAAAAGTGCTAACAAATCTATAAAAAGATGTAAAAGTACAATGAACTCACCATAATTTAGAAGCAAAAAGTAATTAGCTTATGTAGCAGTTACATCTGTGACATCCTTCAAGAAACTGTTCTTGTCGTGCCTACTGCACTGGCTTTTGGAATTACCAAGTTCATCACACTGTCAGATCAGTAAGCAGACAGTTCAACACAGCAGTCATCAGGTTTTACAGGAGTATTCCTAGAGGTGAGATTTAAGGTTTCACAGTGGCGCTGCTGAGAATTCGGGAAGCCTGGGATGTGATGCTGTTGTAATAGGTGAGTGATATGGGTGATGTGATGCTGTGGTGTTGGGAAAGTGGTGTGATTGATGTGATGTTCTCATGTAAGGATGAGTGGTGTGAATGATGTGACACTGTGGTGTTGGGTGAGTGGTGTGAGTGAGGTGATGCTCTGGTGTTAGGATGAGTGGTGTCAATGGTGTGATGTGGTGTTGGGTGAGTGGTGAATGGGATGCTGAAGTGTTGGGCCAGTGGTGTGAGTGGTGTGATACTGTGGTGTTGGGTGAATGACATGATGTTTGGTGAGTGATATGATGGTGTGGTGATGGATGAGCAGTTCCCCATACTTCAAAGGAAGGTGGTACCTTCATCTCAGGGGGTTCAACAATCCAAGAAATATGACTTGGACTATTTGACCCTTGAAAATGAAAGTGATATGATCTTTCAATCAGGAACCACTCACTCAACAATACAATGTCACATCCGAGAAGAATGGAATCTTCCACACCCAAATGATTTTTTTTCAAGAAAACGTGACCCTTTTTAATTATGGAAAGGATGCAGGGTGACTACAGCTGAGAGGTACAGTTTGAGTAGGAATTTTTCTGTTTCTTGACAACTTGTCTGTTCCAATGCGACTGCCATCAACACAGTTCACTATACTCATTCGTTACATGAACGCTGCTCTGTTTGGCACTGGCTAATATCATGACAACATAAACACAGTCTGGGGAAAATTTATGGAAAAACATTCATTATATACATATAATAAGGCCTGTTTGCATATCTGTTTTGCATAACACAAATTATAGGCACATTTTTCCTTCATTTCACTACAAAATTGAGAAAGATAACTTTTTCCACTTTAGTAACAGGCACTCCATATGTGTGTGAAATCACACAACACACTGTGTATGTGATCAGTGATAGTCTGGCATGGAAAGTCACTTACATTCAACAACTGAATTACTCACTGTTCAGGATGTCTTAAGCACTTAAATTATGACAAACAATATTATACTTCCATAGCAGACCCATCCTGAATCACTGTCTGCATGCATTTTATTTTATCATTTAAGCCCAACGTACACAGGTTAAGAAACTTCTCAAGATTTCACACACTTGACGTCAGTAAAATACAATTTAAATGAAAGGAGTGTATGGGCATGACACACAGTCATGGAATTCTGTTTTCAGTTTGGAGGCAGATGCTCTTAGTGACTGATTTGTTTTGTAAGGAACTGTGTGTGATAACTGAAAATCACTCCAAAATCTCTAACCCCACATCAGCAACACTCCCAAGGCACAGCAGTGCATGCATTTTTGTGGAAGCTAAGGTTTACACAGCAGTAATATCCAGGATAAATCACGTTGATCAGAGGTAAGGCTGGGCAGTAAGGTTAAAGTAAAATTATCAGTTGATGAGAACATTCAAGTTACTGCATATGATGTTTGTTGCTGGTACACGTGTGGATAATGGTTTTCTGAATGCAATTTCCAGCATATCTGAAATAACCTCTCCCAAGGAATGTCCAGCCAGACTATTACTGTCACAGAAATTATAAAACATAATACAGCACATTCAGAATGACTGTAGATGGGACAGAATACAACTGTGTAATAAACATACAAAACAAACTACTGAGAAGCATTTTAGACATCTGAAGACAAGGTTAACCATGCATTTGAAAGATTAGTGATGGCTAGAAGAGCAACAGGCATGGCAAGGAAGCCAATACCCTAACCACGATTACTGTACTGCTTTCAGTAAAACTGACAATGTCAAGGAGGGAGGTAAAACTGGTCAGTATCAACTAACCAATACAGATACAACTTTAGATGGAATATTTTTTGAGAGTTTTAACAACCCAAATTGTTTTAAACATGTTTCATTCACATAATATAACCAATTATCATGTGCTCTGCCCTCATATATAATGAAGTGTCATTTCCACATAAGAACTGTGTGTCTACATATAGGTGACTGTGTGTGTGTGTGTGTGTGTGTGCATATGTATTTATATATGAATAAACATACACACACACATGCACACACACTTGCATACACAAAACATATGCAAGAGATTAAACATGAGCCCATTTCCCATCCTCACAACAATGAAAGAATGAACAAGGTGGTTTGGCAGAATTGTAATTGACAAGGTGAAATTAAAGTACTTGGCTAAAACTTGTCCCAGTGTTGTGTTGTCTGCCACAAATCCCCCAAAAATTTCCTAGAATACATTCTACTTAGTAATTCATAATCACCAAATATACTTAATTGCATTAGAAACGATAGATACATCGTACAGTGTTCATGATTACCTCAAAGTCAAGGTAATTGTGATACAGATATTGGAATTGTACACACACACATTTAAAATGCTGACCCACCTGTGACTTAGCAATATTATAAATATTGACAGCTCAGTAAATGGGTCAAATCCATAAATTAATAAGTTCACAACCATTCCCACTTCATTTGTACAAAATATATTTTTCACGAGTTAAAAATAAATGAATATTTTTAGAGTTGGCCATTTTTAAAAATCCCAAAATTCAAGGCAGGCATGGACATTGCTTATTTGTTTCCTGTGATGACACTTGAGGTGCAGAACAGTACTACCAACTTCTCCATGATACTAGAAGCCACATTCATAAAACGCCTATAACATACATCTAGAAGTTTTCATGGCAACAAATATCAATAAAATCTTAGGCTGACAGCTGCATCAGATGGCACAAATACACCAGAGTTGTGTACCATATCCAGCATCAGTGTTATGTTATCAGAACCGTGATGACGAAAAGAGAGTCAGGTTCTGAAACATTGCTGTATTGACAACATAACATGACTGTCAGCCCCAGATGATTTTACTCAAACACACAACACAACATGCCACACACTCTCACACCAAGGGCACTGTACTGTGCAGAAACAGAAAGCATCTGACAGCTGAAACAGTTTTAATTCAGATAAGGTTCTGACATTTACGAAGACACATGCTTTAAAAACAATTATGTTAAAAAAAGCTGTTCAAACATGGAGTACATATCCTCAAATACTTATACAGTAACTCCACACTTTTCTGACAATGATTTATCACACTTTTGTCTACTTCATCAACTTTTTCATTGGCTCACATTAAAAGACAAAAATATTGAGTTTCAGGGACCAATCCTGTACCCAAAACAGAGTGATTACTAATTTATTATTTTTTATTATCTTGTAACATGAGAAAAAGGACCAAGTCAACAAAGTACATGATGACAAGTGTAATTATGTTCAGTTCCATAATACCTGTACAATGCAACTTCTGCATTAATATTTTCTAATAAAAGTTATATACTGAAAGTACCTAATAGGAATTTTCAAGTAAATAAATCAGTGAAAATTTTTAATCTTATGGATAATCACATTTTCAGGACAATAAGATACATTACTTCCATATAGCTGTCAATACAACATCACACATTTATGGCCACTAAGAATCCAATGTAATTACCTTGTCAGTACAACCATATAATCGTACCAGAGGCTTCTGTGTGCCAGCAACATATTATGGTTGTACACTACATTTCTAATCAGGCCTGCACATTCCTCTGTTTCATCCACAAGAACTGAAAAAACAAGGAAACTTGCTGGCATCTTCCAATCACATTTATAAACTTACAAGCTGTGTCTCATCATTCATACATGTACAGGAGGTCTGTATAATCTCAAAGACTCTTTTTGACCATGACCATTCATCACTATGATCCTCCACAACAAATTCAAATCTTTACACCAAAGACATGCTAAACCATGCACGTTGCAGTACATGTGAGTCCTTTTTCCAAACATTCAAATGATTGTGATCTAAGCATAAACCTACTAGTGACATCTACAACATCAAAATCAATTTAAAAAATATTATTCTACCAATATCTTATGGCAACTAATTACATGCCCATGAACTAAACCTTCACAGTTTTAATACTTACTCTGGCAGAAAGGGTCACATTAAGTGACATCATGTACCTTTAAACAAATAGCTGTAGTCCATTATTTACAATAAGAAATAATACACTTAAGTAAAATAAAAACAACTATAATTGCACATGAACCCTTACTGTGACAGTACACATGACTCCAGATAGCCCAGCACTGTATTTTTTCACTACTCACGCAGTTCAACCCCATGTTACAGACGGTAAAGTTTCAGAATCTGGCCCTTCAGAAAGCTATGAAGTATAACCATAAAATTCACCACATGGACTGTACATTTTTCCTTACAGAAATTTGGGATGAAGATTAAAATATCTGTATATAAAAAATGCAAAACAGTAACATCAAGCAAAAGTAAATTTCTTTTAAGAAATAATTATTTATTAATTAAATAACTTGTATGCAAGCTGGGATAGCACAGTCACCATGGTGACTGGGCTACTGCCTGGACAATCTGGGGTTCAATTCCAGGCCAGGGCAACAGATTTTCATCTCCAGAATGCCCAGACCAGGTCTGGGATCCGCACAGCATCCGACTCTATGCACAGAGGGGGCTCTATCCCAGGGGTAAAGCACCTGCATTGTGAGGTTAACCACTCACTTCCAACTAGTGCCAAAATTAAGAACAGGTGGAGCTATAATTCTACTCCCCCATATGCATTCACACCATGGACATGGACAATTTTACCTCTACCTTAATATGTGTGCGTACATCAGTGACACACGCAGGTGCCATTGGCAGCCTCTGCACAAGCATCAGCGGCATAGGTAGACTTGATACTTTATGGTCACTACACCCATATCATATCACATTACATTCTTACACAATATATCAGGAAATATCCACAAAATTTACTTCTGTACCTACTATTACTTCTGATGGCCAAAAATGTGCCACTTTATTACAAATGTGGGTCAAAAAATCTCCACATAAACACATCTCCACGACATCATGTGAGTATACAAACAGTTTATATTGTTAATATTCCACAGACACTGTTTTAAGAACACATTCCTTCTGAATGGCAGGGATGCTGTACTGTCACCTTGAGTTAAAATGTGACCAACACAAGGCCTTTAGAACCAGAAGATTTAAAATCATCCATTCCCCAGAAATAATTTTTTACATCTGAATTAATGTATGGTTCCTAACCCCATAGGATCAAGGGATTTAAAACCCATATTTATGGAAAATAAATGTGAAAGATACAGACATGAAAAATGTGTTTCAGTCCAAATCAATGGAGGCAATGAAGAAATCAAAATATGACTATGTGTTATTGTACATGATGGAATTAATGCATTTTATTTTGTGTGAAATTTAAACTTTCATGAATGTGACAGTAAGAACTGAAAAGAAAATGCTAACCAGCAGGACTTTCAGTTTCAGGTTTTCCCATGAAGTCACCATGATAGTTACAGGCATTTGATGCAGCTGTTCTGAAGTTAACCGCAGACAGACAGACAGAGAGACGGACAGAAATGACATGCATTCCATAATTTAACACATTCACTCCCAAACCACTTTCACATCCTGCATTATGATTTACCTCCTTCTAAACATGTCACCCAAGTGCAGTTGTTTCTGCATGGCAACATCACTAAGCATTCCTTAACCTTTACTACGCTTGCTTATTCACTTGTCTCTTTGTACCTCATGTACAGGGTATAAGAATATCAAATGAATATCGTTAAAATTTTAAAAAATCAAACGGTTCAAACTCATATGTAATGAAAGGTTAAATATGAATTAAGATATAGATTAAGGGAAATTTTCAATCTGCATAAATGTAATGGTGATTTAAAAAAAAACATGTATTTCAAAGACATAAGCCACTACTTCAAATAAATTATTATTCCCCACCTGTCTCACTGATTTGTCTCAATTCTTCCTTCCAAACTAATTCTGCAGTTCCCCACTTCCAGGTCTCAAATTTTCCCTTTTGTACTAGCCTCCTACAATTCTACCATTTCCTCACTCACAAATTGCCTCCAACACCCCTCCTTCCCTCTGTTGGTTCCTGCATCAAACAATTTAGTATTGTACTGTGAACCAAGATGCAGCAGTTTCCTGCACAATGTTCACATGACAACACAGCCCACACCCACACAGTACCGTCACAAAAGGACGATCCAGATCACTACCAAATCACCATGTAAGCTTTAAATAACTTAGTAAGGTGTTTATCCTGTTAAAACTTTTCTTGTCAGCAAGTGCAACTGTGTTAGTATGCTTACACAAACAAGAAGCAAAAACTACCTGGAACATAATCATTAAAAATTTAATAAAAACAACTGAAATTGGCCGTGGCAAATTTGACCTTGCAAACCACTGATTTGATGGCACTTGATATGGTTCCATAATCTCTATGAACACAAAAGGCTTCCTGCTAGTAGTTTCCTTGGTAAAGTTACAGGAAGGGCTATGGACAATTTCAAGAGAGCATTTTGGAGGGAATAAAGAACCCTCTTTTCCCAAAGACCTTCCACTTTGACATCTTTGTTACGTAACAGTTTACTGTTTTTTAATGATTGTCATATCATTCCTTGTTCTCTACTAAATTCATTTCTGACAGCATAAATATCCCAAATTTGTAAGTCAGGATGATACAGTTTCTTAATCACTTAAATAATCTCTCAGTGAATCTAAATTAGTGTCATGTTATCATCACTTTGATCAATAACACCACCACAGCTTCAGAAGTTTTGATTCATTCTTTATAGCATAATTGAATTATATAAATATCACATATCACCACTTTGAAAACAAATACAAAATTTCTATCCTTATTAACCCACTTCTGACAATGCACACTTCAAAGGCTACAAGAAGATATCAAAATCAAACATACCAATATAATTATTCAAACTACAGCTGGACTGCATTCACACAATCGGACTGAAGAGGGTGCAGCAGATGTTTGAATGCAAAACCTTTATACTGTATTGCAATTTTATATGTACTCACCGATAATGACTACACTTTTGTTAACTTTAATTTTCCAAGTTTTTGTTATATGTTGAGTGTGCTACTGTGTTTTGTATGCAAAAGCTGCATTGCCTATTAAAAATACATACATATGTTTTCTACAAATCTTTTATCTGTTATCTCCCTGATGATGGCCCAGAAAGGGTCAAAGCATGTCATATATTACAACAGTATGTAATGGTAATATAACAAAACTGACTTTAAGTGCATTTTGTGGGATGCATCTATACATGTCATGCATAGAAAATATGGAAAATATTATCATGGAAGTTTTACATTTTACAGACCAAAAGAGCATCTAAATAAGATATAAAGTTTTCACAATGGCAACTTTACGTAGGGATGCAATGTTGCAGGAGCACTGGTACCTAGCTAACAAGCTACTGGTGCCACATCCCACAAGGAAGAGAGACATGTCCAAAGTCAATCATTATTTTTAAGCAGAACCACTTAAAAAGTAATGACTGCTCAAAACCAAATACAAATGAAATTTACCAAACACTCTACTTGCAACTCAAAAATCAAATGTTCTACTGAATTGTCAGTATTATGGCACAACCCTGCCACAGCATTACACTAAACTTCAAACTCAGGATATGAATAAAGAGGACTAAAAAACATTAATACAAATAAAGGATTTGCTGTGAAGCAATGACATGGCAATGAAGGAAGTTGCGGTCTTGATGGAAGTCTTCCTTCCTTGCTCTACAGTTTGCCTGGCTGCCATGTCAATGCTTCTCTATATAGTTTACACTATACTTTGTTCCTAATACTAGGAAATGATTAAAGCGTACCAACTATTAGTATTCATGAATGTCTTCAAATTCGGTAAGATATTGTCTTGACTTTAAAAACAATAGCTCACAATATGTTTCATAATGTTGACCGAAGTGTGCATTTTCACATTGTGGATATCACATCATCTACTTGCATCACAGTATATACATACATAAATGTACACATTAAAAATAAATAGTTTCTGATATGGCAGCAATTCAAAAACTGTCATTAACTTCTTGCTGACTACATAAGTACTTCATAACTGAACATGTGTGGTTATATGGTTTTAAATATCTTTGGAATGTAAATGAAGAGCAATGAATTTCAAACCATAAGTACAACGCACTATAAGGAACACATACATATATATAATACATGTAACAGAATGGAGCATCAAGCATGCATTTTGTTCACAACATTCTGCTGTTCACATTTCCCTTCTACGCTGATTTGAGCATCATGAAGAAATCTTCTTCTCAATGACCTCCTTGCATTCTGCGTCACTGAAGCTGCCACTGTAATCACACTGGAGTTTCATTCATATCTTTCCTGCAAAATTAATTGATAAAGTGACAGCAAAACATGCCATATGAAAACAAAGGGTGCAGGATCTGCAGCTTTCATAGTGAAGGTGTGCAATGAAAGTTTTGTGGGCAAATGGCCATGTGAATATGGACTTAGTTTCTGCTGCAGAGACTCCTACTGTTCACTGTATCAAAGACTGTGTGATGAGTGACATAGTTGATTGCAGAGTGTGACAGTGACCATATGGCACTGCACAAAGAACTAATTGCTGTCAGTGTACTTGGACAGTACTACAGAAACAAAAAAACACACACACAAAAAAGAGACAAATTAAAGAATGCCTTATTTCAAATCGTGTACGTCCATCTCTCTGTCTGTCTGTCTGTGGCTTTATGTCAGTAACTAAAAGATCAATAGCATTTACATGAAATATGGTATAACTCCTTACCAAATACTGTCAAGTAAGCATGATTTTCATGACAATCAGCTAACAGCAGTCATACTTTGTACAAGGGCATCAACAAATTTCTGCACATACTTTTGATATTTTTTAGCTGATTGTATCAAAATTGGTACAGGACAGATGTAAATAATATGATTGAGAACCTGCAAGTTTCATGAAAAGCAGTGCAGTGAAACCCATACTTTACATAAGGGAGTAAATAAAATTGTTCCTCCTATTTTGATAAAATTTGGCACAGGAGTTGTCCACAAACTTTGATTGACTGTGCCTGCCTTCTGTGAAAACTGATGCAGTGAAATCCACACTTTGCTTACAGCTGTAACACAGTTTCTTTCTGTACCTTCCACAGTTTTATCCCATTTGAGTGAAATCTGCTACAAGAGATCTGCACATAATAGGTTCATTATTTCATGAAAACTGGTGCAGGGAAAGCTGTACTCATCTTATTGGTGCATGTATTGTATTGTATTGTATTGTATTATATTCATGATGTAGGGTGAAAACAATTGACATTTTGGAAACATAGACTGCCCTGGTAACATCTATGTACAACATCACAGGGCATGTCACCTGCACTTCACACTGCAGGCAATCAGGCCTATTCTGACTTAACACTCTCATTCCAATGTCTGTCTTAGTCTTGAAATCCTTTTGATTTACAATATGCAATTTGCTTTGTAGTGTTTCATCAGTCATTCTATCTAAATGGTTTATCACATTCTAATTATGTTTATCTATTTTCTTTTGTCCAGATGGTGTGTTCTGTTCTTTCCAAACAGTCCACAGTTCAACACAGCCTCCAAGTGCTGCTCTGCAGCGTCTCACATCCCCTGATTGGATTCTGCTGATATCTCTTGGTTCATTGCACATGTAAGCTGAGTTTCTCACAAAGTAACTGCTGTAACATCTGAACTCGTTTGTGGACCATACTGTCTTGACCAAGACCTACACTAAAACATTTTATTTGCACTATTTGCAACAAGAATGAAAATACTGATGCAAATTTTTCTCTTAAGAGTGATATTTTACAAACAGTAAAGACATTTTTGAACACAGTTTGACAGCTGTTGATTCAAGTCATATAATGAATGATGCCACAGTAGTTGGTACTGATGTTGTGAAGGAGCTCGCTACCTCCACCTACTTCAACAATCCACTTCTGCAACATCAGTACCTATTCACCATGCCACTTTTGGCATTTTAACAGCTGTGTAACTGAGGATTATGGTCATCTGAGGTGTGGCACTGTGTCAGTGGGCAACTGGTTGTTGTCAATGCAAAGGAACATCAGGATGCACTGGTGCAACAATGTAGCATCACATCCCAGAACTCTGGAATCCTCAACCATTAACCGACTGACATGGTGGCATATCTCAGAAGACTGATATCTACAACACTGTGAAAACCTCAAATCACACAACATGACAAACTGTTTCCAAAGTCAAAATCATTCTAAACTTAAGTGATATACAATATCTGTGCAACCCTTTTCTTTATTAATGTACAAGCCATAACACTGTGCTCAAACCATAGGCATTTAGTGCTTTCATGCAAAAGATTATTATGGATATAGACGGCTGTTAGTAACTGTGGTTGTCACTTAGACTGCGCCTGTTCAGAAATGTGATATAATCAAGACAAAAGTGATTGGAACAGCAATGCAAGTGAATAATAGGACACAAAATCAAAGTAATAAAAAAGTACAATTGTTCTTGGACAAGAGCTGAGGTGCAATGAAGGAGTCAGGAAAAGACTGCTGCTGCTAAGCTCAAATACAGCACAAGTTGCTTAACCTGCATTTGTTTAGTGGCTAGTTCATGCTAATGCCATACTTTTTACACTGATACCAATATGCCAGTCACCCAGAGCAAGCAGTTACTGATTTATCAGGACACATCTGACAGGCACTATACTGTGCTGTATCTTCTGCTATGTTCCATGCAGAGTTTGTGAATGTGCTTTTATTTTAGTTTTTCATCGCAGCCCACATCAAAATTGCTGTATTAAGTCATCATTCTATCTACAGAAATGTCAAACTATAGGCACACCCTAAAAACTTTAATTGCATACTGAATGCAAGATTCTTGTGTACACTGCAAGTGGTGCAAAGGGTACAAGTTAAGAGTACAAACAGAACACAACACAAAAATAGCACAACACATACAATGTATCACAAGACACTTACCTCATCTCTATGTAGAAACCAAGCGGAAAGCAATTGAGGCCAGTAAAAGAGAAGGAAAATTAAAATTAGTACTTACATATATCAGACATGTGTGTTATAATGTTAACCCAGTAAACAGAAGATAATTCCCAACATCATGTTAGCCCCATCACCAGCAGTAAGTGCAGTCCGAATTAAGTTTTGTCTTAACAGACAACTGGGATACAGTAGACTATCTCTTGTATGGAATGTCTAATAGTAGATACAAAAAGACAAAACAGATTTTGAAACACAGTAGTTTGAGGTTAAAGAAAATTGAGGGTTATTAAAATATTAATTAAAATAGAGTGCATTTTAAATGTCCATGTCACTTTATGGTCAAAACATGCAGAATGTCCAAAAAACTATACTTGGAATTTCAGAGTATTATATTTTTGTAACCACAGTATGTAATTTAATGATACACAAGTGAGAATGACAACACATGCACTTAGAATTTGTGTCAGTAAAATTCCACACGTATACACCTTATACTTTTTGTGTTTTATGACACTAACATAACAGGGACCATTTACCTGGTTATGCCTTAAAACTTCAGTTTTCTACAATTGTACAAATAGAAACCCTCAGTGTTTTAAATGCCCCACTTCACAACTGCTCTCAATAAGATATGGTGACATGAGGACAGGGAGCTCTGTCCAACAGGTACCTGAATCTAATATCTCTTGACACTGCTGAGGATCCAAGTATCCTAGGAAGTGACAGTGTGTCACTGGGTGAGGGGTTCCTGACTTTCTTAAGGATCACAGTGCTGTCACCTCTGCAAGGATCAAGATGAAGACACTATGATTCTTTGACAAGTTCAGAATTACTAACCCAATAACAGTGTCATGTCCCAGAAGATGGATGGGTGTGTGTGTGTGTGTGTGTGTGTGTGTGTAGATAAACCTACACACAGACAGTGAGCAAAAAATGCATGGTCAAACCTACAGATGGTGAACCTACACCACAATACAAAAAAAAAAAAAATGAATGTGGGCCTTTTGAATCCTGGTTTCTGAGTTATGGCCACCTGAAGATTAAAGAAAATGTTCGATGTGTCCATCTTTAGCTTCAACACACGATGCTGCATGTCTTACTAGTGACCGTCCAACTTGCAGTACAATTCCACGTGTTGTACAAATCATTTCAAATCCATTCTGTATGCGCTGTTGCACTGGCTTCTGTAGCATAAACAGAAGACTATGAAGGTCCCCACAGACAAAATGTAAGGAATTTAAATCAGGGGAACAACCAGGTCATGGCGTTGGTCCACCTCATTCAGCAAGTATTCTGTAAGACACATTGTTCAAGAATTCCAGAACTGCAAGAAGAAAATGTGGCAGAGAACCATCATGCATGAATCATACATGAATCCCAGTCTGCAGCTTGATGTCTCAGAAGAGTTGTGGAAGACCGTTCTGTAGAAAATACACTAAATAGCCCCAGTCAGATTTGGTGGAAGTATGTAGGAACCAAAAATGTTGACTGCTGCAATGCCTACCCATACACTTAGAGAAAATTGCTACTGGTGCCTGGAACGCAAGGTTTCATGCTGATTGTCATATGCCCACACATGCTGATTATGGAAATTTATTATTCCATGTCTCGAAAACCCTGCCTCCTCTGTAAATAAAATACAAGATGGAAATGCAATATTACTGCACATTTTGTAAGAAATAACTTGCGAAATGTTCTTGGTATGTAATTGGCTGAAGTCTTTGCAATTGTTACAGATTGTAGGGGTAGAGTAGCTGTGTGTGCAGATGTATCACACTGTGTTCTGTATGTGTGCAGACATATCACACTGTGTTCTGTATGTGTGCAGACATATCACACTGTGTTCTGTATGTGTGTAGACATATCACACTGTGTTCTGTATGTGTGCAGATGTATCACACTGTGTTCTGTGGAACTCCCTCATGCGTGGATATTCTTGTTGTGCTCATCTCTCGATTTACAGAAATGACACCAAGGATTCTGCCTTCTCCTGAGGTGTTAAAACTGTTCATGGTCGTGCACAGTCATGTGGCTGCACACTAATTGTACCATTTCTCTAACCCATCTATGAATGGCAGGAAATGTTTTTTAGAATGGAATTTGACAATATGGAAAATATTGTTTGTATACAAGATATGCAGCACATTCACTGCCCTAAATTCGACCAAATGTCAGACACATGTCATCCATTTCAGCATTAAGTGTACTCAGACAATGCACCAACTTGACACTTGAAACAGAACACCCAAACTGATGTAAGTTCGCTACACAGCGACTTTCCGCTGCATTGCTTGTCACTGTAACAGTCACAAACAAACTGATGCAAGTTGCAGATCAACTGCATGGACACTCAAGTTGGATGCTGTAAACATTCTCTTTAATCATCAGGAAGCCATAACTTGGAAACAGCAGTTCAAAAGGCCTCAGCTTATACATTTTTGCCGTTATTGTGGTGTAGGTTTGGCCATGCATTGTTCATTCACTCTCTATTCAGCACAATTATCATGATTTTGTATAGTATATTAGTAAGTGGCCATCAACAAAAATCTGAAATTCCCAACGTAAAGTAACCAACATTAAATCACAACAAATGGTACTACTCACCATCAACACAAATTTATTATTGATATTAATTTATCAGATTATTATGGCAACATGTTTCAACAAAACACAGTAATCTTCAAGGAAATAAAAGTGTAAAAATGTAAACATATTATAAATATATAACAGTATGTGTCAGATGGATTGAGATCTCGATCTTATGGTTTCTTAGAACAATGGAATACCTTAATTTATTCTACAGTGTGGATACCATTTTTGTTATACATGGTTACAGCAGATAATTGAAGACATATAAGATCGTAAAAAGTACAAAATGTAAATCTTCCATGTACATTTTGTTGGTTTTGGTGAAGCATGTTATATAAAGAACAGGTAACGAATATTTGTGGTTATGTTCTCCTTATTAACAAAGGGTGGGTCAGTAATTATCTGCAACATATATTTAATATTTATTACAACAAGCGTAGAAATCTTACACTATTTTTCAACACTGTCCCCTCGCTTCTCGATGCACTTGGTCCACTGTCACACAATCTTCTTTATGCCCCAAAATAAAAAGTTTTGCACTGAGGACAAGCCATGAACACGCTGCTTCCTCCAGTTGCTGGTCTGCCTCCTTCCTCACACTTAATGCTTGTATGACCATTTTTGAACTTCTCCATCCATTCACAGACACTGCTGTGACAAGAAACTGTTCCCATACTCCAATGACATCCTTCTATGCGTTTAAGCAATTGGTACAACTGCAGCCCATACAAAACAGATCACTACTTGCTGTTCTTTTGTGCAAATGAAAAGCAGGATGTCCATGTTTACGGCACAGAACTCACAAAATAAATGCACTATCAAGGTGAGACCTGCATCACAATGTCAAAAGAGAAAGAGAGAAACAACATGCATCAAGTCATGCCTAACCAGCAGTGTAATCAACTGCACAAAATATACCTTTATTGTGGATAGTTATCAACTCACCTTCACATTTTATGGATGAAGCTACGACCAGCACTATACGGTATTCATGTTTTCTGCAAGATTCTAGAGTATGTCACTGTATTCTGTCCTTCATGTAAACTGCTATTTTTTTTTTTCACACTAGGAACATTGCAACGCTATCTTCCCATTCCAGCAGTTATTTATACTACATTTACACTTTTACATTTTGGTTGGCCTAAATATGGCCATGTTTGGTTGAAACATGTTGTCATAATAATGTAATAAATTAACACCAATAATGAAGTTGTGTTGACAGTGAAAAACACAACTGATTGTTGTAAATAACACAACATTTATGTCTAACATCGCAATTAATCTGAAAATGCCTTTCAGGCCACACTGACTTAAGAAGTCTTCCTGCTCAGAAGTTCAATATGCTCAATTCTTTTTTAAACATATCACAGTATGCCCCACCCTACATTACATGCTAACTTTCTCTCGGCTATGACAATGCTGGCAACTCACTCTGATTCAGATATGTTAGTGGCAGTGGCAGCATTAGTTGAATTCAGCAACGGACTGGGTGATGATCGTGCCCTGACACCTGACAGCTCACTGGATGATGCAGCAAGAATTCGACCAGGTAGTGATGGCAGAATATAGCCTGTTGACCCACAGTGATCCTCTTCAGCTGAAACATGGTACATGATCAATGTGACCATTTCACAGTACAAAATTTAGAGATGTCTTGTTATATAAGTAAGCATTAAATAACAACACTAAGCTTACTTAGTGCCAATGACAGATGAATGAAAGAGGATGGAACACTGATGGAACAATACTGCCAGGGGATACCAAAGCACTCAGAGAAAATCCTGCCTCCTTGTCAATTTGACTACCACAAACCTGACGGGGACTTATGTGGGATTGAAACTGGGCCTTCACAGTGATTGGCCAGTACTTCATCACCTGAGCCACAGCACATAATGTTCATGTATGAATACAACAATGGTGCAATCATCCATAACTTCCCAAAAATAATGCAGCCATTCAGGTGGGAAAGACCAGTAATCCTCCTGTCCAGTCAGACTGCTGAGATTTAAAGGGCTATCACAATTGACAAACCAACAGTCTATACACTTTAAAAATAAAATTTATTCAGAAGATGATTAAAGCCAGAAATGTGCTGCACTCTTCTTGCACTGTTATGCAGTGTTCTGCATTCACTCTTGGCACAGTTCTGAGAAGTTTACATTCACACAGTACTTTAATTCAAATCTTTTTCATCAAATAATGACCCATACTCTTGATGTCTTAACTGTTTTAAGAGAAAGGTTTTCTACTTGCACTGAAACATCCTAAAACTGGCAACATTTCAGGCTTCTACTGTGGTGTAGCGGACTGACAACAAACACCTCCCTGCGCTGTGTAATGTGGCAAAAGAGTAAAGATGACCTTTGTTTACTTTTCTCTCACATACTGTACATAAGCATGTGCTGAGGGTGTCAACATAGTGAATTGGTATAGTGAGTGACTAGCCTGTAGGCTGGACAGCCAAGCGTTTGTTTCCTGGCAGGGTCAAGATTCTCCCATAGAAAACCAAATGCACCAAGCCTATACACACATAGCAAAACCCTGGAGGCAGATAAAACCCCCGCTAGGAATAAGAAGTTCCAAAGATTAAGGAGAAGATGTCAGACTAACCAATCCCATGAAAACTACCCCCTCCCCAACATAGGAGCATATAAGATACCACACCTGCAATCACAGTTTCCTCCCAACCCTACACATAACTAATCGAAAGGATCCACACCCACTACCTATAAAGCCATTCACATGATAAGACATCCCACAAACTTAGCTTAACAAATGCACACAAATGATAATGATGATGAGATCTCAACATTGACACATGGTTTATGTATATTATATAAAACTCTTATAGCAAAAAAGTTGTCAAAACCTGATGATGGCTGCTACAGGCCAAAACATGTAGTTTTCTATTGCTAATAAACACCATCAATTAGCCATATATTCATAGTTGTGTTTTTGACTGAATTTACCTCTCCTTATAGTTTAAACACACAATGTGGATGGCACACCTCAAAACGCACTGTAGGTTTTTACTTGTGTAAGGAAACACAAACACACACACACACACACACACACACACACAGTGTGTTTTTATGTGTGTAAGGAAACACACATAAGCACTACATACTTTTACCTGTGTAAGGAAACAAATATTTGTCACTTAGATGAATTTTCTCCTCAGTCTCAGAACACTGGTCACCAAGGTCATGAAAATTTTCTTGATTAGCAACCATTTTGTGAAGGAGGTGTGGCGATGTGTGGTGAGTCTCTGTCAGTGGCGGCAGTGGATTGGGTGAAGTTTCATTATCTGACGCAGTCCCTGACCACTGACTGCCTCTCAAACCAGACTCCATCACTAGAAGCAATATGCCTTCATGATCAACAGTCTTTAGCACACTGTCTCACATCCAGACATTTTGATGTATCCTGCCTTAATGATTCCTCAATCTAACAGCTTATGACAAATAAAATGAAAGCCAAGATCCCACCTACATAAAATCAAGGAAAGTTCCAACAAACATTTCTATTAAAAGTAAAAATACTAAATTTCCAATAGGATAGCCTTAAATTTGTTGCATATACACTAACCCCTCACTTTACAAGCTTAATTCACCCCTCACAAACTGCTTGGAAGTCAAAACTTACCAAATTAAAATTAATTTCCCATGACTTTCAAAATTATAAATTTTAATTGGTTCCAGGGGTGAAAAATTTCTTCCCCTATATACAAAGTTTACCACAATACAACGCATAATGGTACCTAAGTAAAGAGAAAATGACAGTGACAATGAATTACTGCATTTCAGTGACATTTTTAATTATCAACCTATGCAAAACAATAGTTACACAGTTCACACAATAAAACCAATAAAGGCACTAATATTTAAACTATACTTTTTACCAACAATTTGTCATAACTCTGACATGTTTCCATCTGTCCTTATCATCCTCAGGGAGTTACTGAACATCATTAAAGCATATATATAAAATCACAGACGGATTATTAAATACATTAAAATTTTTTCATAAAATGTGTGTGGATATTATAAAATTCGTTTGTAGCAGTGTGTAGAACTGGTCCATAAAAGTGTAGGTTGTAATTTTATAGATTTTAAATAGGGTTCATTACAAGAGGATGTCAAGTTTATGTTGACATCCCCCTTAGTATGAACCCTTCTAAAAATCTATAAAACTACAACCTCTGCATCTTATGGACCAGTTCTATACACTGCCACAAACAAATTTTATAATACACACACACACACACACACACACACACACACACTTTTTATGCAAAAGTTTTAATGTATTTAATAACCCATCAATACTTATGTATATGCTTTAATGATGTTCAGTAACTCCCTGAGGAAACAAAAGAAGGCAAATGCACCAGAACTGTTAATGTCACACACACATGCATTGCTACACTTGTTAACATTCACCATAGTTTGCTCTTTTGTACAGTAAAAAATATGGACATTTAAAATTTTAAGGCAGTTTGTGGCAACACTCTATTATAACTGGTAACTAACAATTGCCAGTTCTTCTTAATATTCAGCTACATATGTGGACAGCAGGCTAGTGTGTTACATTAATACAAGAAGCAATCCAACAGGAAGTGGCAAATGATAACTGTTGGGGGAGGGGGGGGACTACATTTATATCAAGCCAACAAAGCAAAGCAATTCAGTTACATGCTAACAGAACATAAAACTAAAATGTTACTGGACAAACAAAGAAGTAATTACATGGCACGGCAGTCATAGTACAATACAGTACAATACAATAGAAGACACCACACAAAGACAAAGGCACAACTGCCACCACATAAATGCACAAAACACAACATATAAATACACAACTACAACCAAACTCAATGAATTTGCATAACAAGCAGCATCTGGTAAAAGCCTACAGACATCAACTCAAGCTAAAAGCCATGAAACTGTCTTAAGACATTTTTAAACAATTTCAACAAATCATATTCAGTAGGAAAACTTCTTAAAATTATCATCAAGAGCACATGACATTATTTTATAGCTCTATAGTGAAACTGATATTCAGTTGACTGGAACATTATTCCACATACAATTCTACAACAAACCTGTAATTTACACTATTTTATGTAACAGTCCCAACTAATGCACTAATATATGTTTATACCACTTTATTCACACTGCTACATCCCTACATGTTTCAGCCCTCAAGAGGCTGCTCTTTAATATGATATTTACATCTGGACAAGTATCGTGTTGATTCTGCTCACAAAATGTATCAGTACTCTGTGAGGATGGCCTGTTAAGGTCTGAAACATGTAGAGGTGTAACAGTGTGAATAGAACGGTGTTAACACATATTAGCACATTAGTCAGATTGTTAGTTACATAACACAAAGGCATCAGGACACAGATATGAACAAGATAACGTAACTTACACTGTCAAACAACATTTTTATGTCTTACCTTCTTCAGTGATTTTGACACATTCTTGAACACAAAACAAAATATCTTCTACAGACAAACATTTCATCACTTTCCTGTATGTGTGCATATTGAAGTGCAATGTCACAGTTTATAAGAAGTCAGCAGGCTACCTTAAACATTTATACTTTCTTAAGTACATATTTTTCATTAGTTGTGTCAGGCACTTTCTTTCAAAAGACTGGCAGTGACCTGTAAATCCCACAGGCTTTTAACAGTGTGCCTTGTGCAGAACAACTCCAGTTCTCCAAGTATGCCACAGCCTTGTGATATGGTCAGCAGTTTGCAGCCATCAGCAGTGCAGATCCTTTCTTCATTGGCCTTCCATTTTAGATTTGTACACCAACTCATATTTGCCAGGACCATTCTGTTACTTTATGCTGTTGTACATTCCATGTCACATCTTGTAAGTTGCCAGCAGCACACAGGTGTCCCACACTACTGGCAAATCTCAATTGTCAAAACAGAAGATTCTGAAGTACTAAAGGAGGTGGACTATACACAACACAACTTACATTCTGTTAGCAGTAATACCACCTCTTCACATTTTGCTGTTTTCATCTTTTGCCAGGTCTGGTGTTTAATTACAGACTGCATTTGATGTTTACATATAAATGTCACACTTTTCAGTAATTTTTGTGTTAATAACATTTAAAATAGCACTCCCTTGTTTATCATGTCCAGCTTGTCTTTAATATCTTCTTATATTTTGTGCCAGTTTCTGATACAGCAAGCATTCTGATCATATGATCAATAATCAGGTAGTTACAGGACAAAAACTGCACACATGTACAATACAAAATGATCACAAAATGTATAGACACACTGCTCCATCAATCCCTTCCTTCTTCACCTTCAGATTGCCTTTTTACCACAACAGTACACAGTCTCAAATACCTACAAGCTTCACAAGCACAGTTCAATTACTCCCCAGTATTACAGGTGACACACATCACAAACACAGTACACTCACTCCCCAGTATGAGTGACACATCAGAAGAAGTCATGTGTGCCACAGCATTTGAAATGCACATGTGTGGAAACAGCATTAGAGACAGCCTTTAGGATGAAGAGTATTAGTCTCTTGCTACATGCATGAAACAAACTGAATGAAGGGAGCCAAAAGAAATTGTTCAGGATCTTGAAGACAGTAACATGGTGAAAATGTAAACAGGCTACTGTGCCATAAATTGTTCATGATTTTTGGCCAGACATTCCTTTTAAATTAAAAAATATATCAAAAGGCAATGTGTATGTTAATCCTACAGCACAGTTTTGATACTAAATTATTGTACTATCTAACACAAGAAAACATCTTAAGCAGGGTTGTCTTCAGCAAGTTCAAATGTACATGTACAGTGGTATTATAAGCAAATAAACATAGGATTCTGAACAGCACACTTACTATTAGTAGGGAAATATGCTTCAGGTAGCTGACTTGACCACCTTGGTGCATAAATGGGTTTTATATTTGGAAACAGCTGACTGTTACTGATAATATTTAAAGGAGGAGGTGGCTGAATTACTGGTGGAGGTCCACGACTGGGATTTAAGTGTGGAGAAGACCCTCTGCCATTACCCAAAGGATCTTCACAGATATTAGGAAGGTAAGATGCTGCTCCCAGTGTTGAAACCCCTGAAACATAAATATCAGTCTTTGTGTAAGGTAGAATAGAAAGTCATCAATGACAGCAAATGCGCAAACTAACATTACCAGAGTCACCACCTTCACAGCATCTGTTGCAATAGTAAAACACTACCACCAGAAGCAACAATGAGAAATAAAGTTCAGACACAAGTTAAAAGAGCATATATATTACAAAGCTTTCTAGCAGATGAAAGCAAAACTTCTTTCAAGGACTAGTTTCAAATTTCTGCACAAACCTTGCTTTCTGTTCTATGTATTCTGCAACAACCCAGTATGCACAACATGCAAGGCTCAGGGAAAGAGGGGAGCTGCATCATTTTGGTCACGATGTGTACTAGCACACAGTTTCAGGATTCTGATTTTCAGAATATGTGTGTAGTTGCTGACATTTTAAAGTAACATTGCACCTTTACCTTCAAAGGTCAAGGAGTCAAATCACCACAGGTTGCTTGACCCTTGAAGATTAAGGCACTAGTACACTGCCAGTAACTATGCATGTAATGACATGGTGTCATATAACAGGAAACTTGAATCTTCAGCATCACTGCTTTGAGAACCTCATATCTCACAGCTGCACAGTTGCCTTACCAATATCTCTATGTGGATGTCTGTTGGAAGACTCATCATCATCGCTACTGTGACTGGAAGCGAGTTCCAGGCTACGGCCATCAACTGAAACTTCAGAATCAGAATCAGATTCTTGGCGATGAGCTCTTGTTGGACTCTCCTCTGATACTGCATAAGAAGAAAAAACAGACATATGAAATACACTCTTCTTTAATTAGCTGATCACACACCTGATATTCTTCACAAATGTTACAAGGCATTACACTTTGCATGTAAAACACACATTACAACATGGAAAATGTGTTTTACAAAGGGCAAGAGATGACTTGGTACATACCACAAAACAATAACCTGTATTTGACTAGCAAAACACTAACACGCACAATATCACAATTTAAAGTCATATAATAAATATTGACTACTACATAAAAAATACAAGATCGAAAATTTTGCATGCTTTTTATGGGTATAAAACTTGGTCTATCCAATAAAGGGAAGAACACAGAGGCTGAGGGTGACTGAGAGTAGGTTGGTGGGGAAAATACTTGGGTCTGAGAGGGAGAAAGGAACAGGAGGCTGGACAGAACTGCATTATGAAGAACTTTATGACTTGTACTTGTTGCTAAACATTAATGACACAGACGAACACATTTAAACTTTTTGTTTTGCCCCTGGATGAATATAGAAGCATTTTCATAATATGGCCATTTTGAATCCAAATCTCAAAACAAAAATATGGTAACACCGAATGTTGTTCTGGAACTGAAGTTCATGCTTTTTGGCATTTTCAATGATTTTTACCATATTTTCCTAGAATCTACAATTGTGTCCAATGGTTCAAAATCACTTTTTCATGTTGCAATGAACATAGGGAATTCAAAAATAGAGGTAAGAATGCTGTATGAAAATAACTTTATGCAATTACACAACAAAACTGTGAAAATAAATGTTTGATTGTACTTACATTTAAAACTTCTTTCTGTAACTCAATAGTTTGCAAATGGCAATAGACACTACTTAAATAAGGTCCCAACAATAGTCAGCTAACACGTTCCATGACAACTTTCCTGTATATCTTTTCTCCATGGCAGAAATATCCTGGTGGAACCCTTCCCCATGTTTGTCGCTCATTGCTCCAAGATTCAGGAGGAAGAAGTCCAAGTGGGAATGCGAAAAATTCATCTTCAATGACATATTACACCCCATACTCTGGTATGTATTTAACAAGTCCTCCACAAGTTCCTAGTAGTTTTCAGCTTCTACATTTCCAAGGAAATTTAGACAAACCCCTCTGAATATTAGCCATGCAGATTTCTCAGTTTCTGTCAGCAGGTGTTCAAATAGAACAGATTTCATGAATTTGTGGTCCAATTAAGATACACTCTTTTAATTTGCCATCACTGAGCTTCAGAAATTTTTCTCTCCAAAACTTGAAACTCTTACCATGTTTCTTCATAGCTTCAACAAAGTTTTTCATTAACCCCAATGTAATGTGTAGTGACAATAAAAAAATCTTATTTTTGTCAACTGTTAGTTGACTTCTGACATGCTTTTCCTCTGGAACTGAGTTTAATCATATGGGCCAATCTTTAACTGTGTAATGTTTGTTTTTTGCTTTGCTGTCCCATTCACAAAGAAAACAAGCAAAACTACCATCCTAGGAGAAACCCTATGACTCTAAGGTCTCCATATATTTGCCAACCACATTTTGAATAACTTCCTGCTTTCAAGAGCAAACCAATATTCTCGTAGGCTTCATTCATGTGGACAGAATGGGGAATTGGTATTAATGGGTGAATATTTCCATTATTTAGCAGCACCACCTTTAAACTAAATTTAGAAGAATCTACACAAAGTCTCCATTCTTCAGGGTTATGTGTACCTCCCAGCTCTTGCAGAAGTCCTTCTGGATCATTAAAATAGACCAATTCACCATCCTTAGAAGCAAATGATGACAGTGATATTTGGAATTTCCTGTATGATACTTTAACAACTTGCTGTAAAAAATATCATCCATGTTGACGAGAAGCCAGGAGTGTTGTCTCAATTTTCACAAGACTGAGGTCTCTCACTAGATCAGTAAATTCAGACTGTGATATAAGTTAGTTTTGGGAAATCAGGATCCACATTGAAAGAGGAAGGTCCAGGTTCATCTTGTGGAGAGGTGCTGGTTCGTCCTTCTTCATGCAGGGTCTACTGTTGAGGTGGCTTAGGAATTCCTAAGTTGGCAACCTTGTGGTTTCATTAGTTCATGTTTCTGTTGGCTGTTGTGTCAATTTCTGTACCTCTATCTGACACTTTCAGCTGGTGGTTGGTTGTAAATAAAGTAGGGTTTCTCTAGGAATATGAATATAACCTCAGTAAAGTGAATTCTATGACATTCTGTACTGAAAGCCTCAGAACTGCTGCCTCACTTCATGTTATCACAGTGTCTTACACTTACCTTCCCTGTGTCTGTGAAGTCCAGCATCAAAGCCTCGGATATACGATGGCATGTCACTGGCTGAGTTGTAGTTACTGGTACTAGTGGAAGTTTGCCGAAGCTGTGTGTCACTCCTATATGGACTGCTGCTTGTCTTTGTGGTCGAGCGACTTGTGGTGCTGGATGTTGAAATTCCAACATGTCGTCGTGATGGATCCACACTACTACCTCCACTGTGATAAGCCAAAGCTGAGCGCTAAAATAAAGCATATAGAATTGTGAATGTTCAAGTAATGAGACACAAAACTATGTGAAATTTGTGTTGCTGAACATACAAGTTTTTGGGATTCAGCAATGTGTTGACGGGCATGTAGTTGAGGATGTTTACAAGGATAGCAGTACCTTGTCTTTGGGGTCAAGACATCCAAAAGACAGGAAGGCATTGTAACTGTGCAATTTCAGGAACTGCACACATAAGGACACAGTTCCACATTACTGTTAAGTCAAAGTGCCCAACAAAGAATCACCTGGAAACACCTAAAGTAACGAAACATGATATATTTTTACAACTGACATATTACTGGGGTGTGAAGCTAACCACTCACCTCAATTTGCCTTCATGCACAGGGACAAATTCACCCTTACATTTACTACAGCACCATACATTACACATTAAGGGAGCCAGAACAGCAGTCGGTATAATGACTAGGCCTTGGGCAGGACAATCCAGGTTTCAATTCTAAGCAGGGGCAAGAGATTGTTCTCTTCTCCAAGTATGTCCAGACTGGCTTTGGGATCCAACCAGCCCCTTATTCAATGGGTAATGGGGGTTCATTCACTGTGGGTAAAACAGCTGGCACATTGACACCACCAAGTGACAAGGTGAAGAATGTATGGCACTATATTTCTGCTCCTGCTATATGCCTTCATAGCACAAACAGAGATGTTATCATTTATAAGTTACAAGGAAGAAGAAAGCATTTCAAAACTTCCACATAATCTTTGCTACAGTGTTGCATCAAACACTTGCAATATTCTGTGAATGAGCAATGTCATCTTCTGGGTCATAAAACCATGCAGTCTGGGAGGTAGATTCAACCCTGAAGAGGAAAGCAGTATGATCCTCTAAAATGGTAGCAGCACTTACATACCAGACCACGTGGTGGCAAAACAAAGAAGACAACATGAAACAGTAGCAGTGGTAGTGGTACCAATAATGGTGGTGGTGGTGGTGGTAGAAGTAATTATGAAATCTCAAATCTTGCAAATGGTTTGAGAAACTGTCCTTACCGTGTGTTGCTGGCCAGCAGTGCCACCTTGGTGACTGTGACTACTAGTACCACCTGTAGTCCCTTCAGATGAGTCCAGTGGAACTTTCTTACCAATACATCGCAGCAATGACACATAGAGATTGCGCCTGACACGAGTGTTGAGGAAACAGTAACCAATTAGAGCAAACAGGGCATGTGCAAGAACTGCTACTGACAGCATATATGACAGTAGAGACAGCCTCTCACTAACTGACAGTACTGCCAAAATCCATGCCATGCCAAGAAGTGGCAGTGAAACCACCGACAACCACAGCAACGTCCTGTAAAGAAAAATAACTCTGTATTTCAAAATACAGCACAACTTCAATGACAGTTAGCCTTGTCTTTGACCAGTTTCCATTACATGACAAAATATCAAATGAGAATTTATGTCTGAATTTATTTAAAATAATTGTATGTGAACATTAAAATCTTGTGAGATGTGCCACTCCATCGTTATACAATTGGTTCCCCATATTTGGAAGAATCAATGGAACTTCCCTCTCAGGACCAAGCAGTCAACCTTAAACACAAAGAAGAAGGCACTAGGAACCTAATACAAATGTCAGGAACTGCTCCCATAATGATACAGCATCACATCCCAGAACAACTGAAGCTTCAGCAACACCAGTATGGAAAATCGCTAATGTCAAAACTGCTACTGGGAAAACTGAGGACCTCACATACCAAAAAACATTCCCACTATTTATTTGAAGCAAGTTTTGCCTTGTACCAGGAAAATTCTTTATCGGAGTCTTAAAATTAAAACAGTTTACAAACTGATATACATCTGGAACAACTGAACTTCTGACAAGTACAAATGCAATAACAAATTATGTTTCAACAGACAGGATAAATTTGATCAGAGTGCAATCCATGATTTGTAACCAGCTGAAATCTGAGGTTCTCACAGCAGTGACAAATACTGTGAAGGCACCATCATGTGGTAAGTGACATCATGTACACTGACCACACACTATACTGAAGACTTGGTCAACCAGAACAACAGAATGATTCAATTTATTTGAACTTCTATGAAGATCCAACTGACATAAATTACATTTGCATAATTTCCACAATCTTGTAACAGTTGACCATCTACATTATGTGCTGCACATTTGTTCTATATTCTGTTATATCAAGTTTTTTCAAGTCCTTCCTATGTAACATAGTAAATCACCAATCATTAGCACCATTAAATGTATTCCATGTAGCTCCAAAATATGAATACAGTGCACATAACATGAACATAAATTGAGCCTGAAAACCAACAGCATCATAATAAAATATGAGGCCATTACATTCCTATCACTTATTCTCCTGCTTCTCTTAACAGTGACAAAACAAGACAGGTCTCTTGCGGTACATGCTTGTAAATAATATACTTCCCCAAACACAATACAACACTGCACAACAGAATGCTCTGTCACAATCTTAAATTTTCAGGAAAATACCTACACAGAACATGTTTAACACCTTCAGCAGCACCAATGAATATTTACAGCAGCAGGCCACCTGGCACATGGGAGGACTGCTGGAGTTATACGTTCCTACATTTGTAATCAAGCAATACTGCAAACTCCTCATCAGCATAGTCTGTCACCTACTGGCTACTGGTAGGATCCTTCCTTCTAACTATGATACTTTGAAATAAAGTGATCCTTCATTTTTATTCCATCACGTTCTGGTATCTTTTACAAGGTCAAGAAACAATTTTGATCATATCAAAGAACAATAACACTTTTGAACATCTAGAATATCATATAAAGCTGGGGCTTATGCACAATTATAAAGCAACCCACCATTTTTCAGATGATAAATCACCAAAAAATTACTGTCTATTATTCAGACCAGTATGGTGGACACTGACATTTATAGCAGAGCGCTGCCTCCACCTTCAGGATCTTGCAGTCCAACACACAGCATAACATCCCACAACACTTGAATATTTATCAGAAATGCTGCGAGAATCTCAAAACTCACAAAACAGAATAACTGTTTAAAAACAAATCATCTCATGGTTATATTACAGAAACTCTTTGACGATGGTCAATTTATTGAAAAAATGCATAAATAAAATTTGGTCGTGACTTACACCTCTGGTGTGTGCAGCTGTTTTATGTTGATGTGCTTACAGTTGCAAACTAAATTTGTAGCACATCTCTGTTAAAGAGTTCTGCTGGGGCTGAAGGACTAGTTATTGAAAGAAAATAACTACTTTGTTTACATTTAGAAGAGACTTACAACAACCCACTACCAGTGGATGACACTTCACTGTATGAAAACAAACAGCACTCAAAGTGACTAGGAGAATCAAAGACAAGAACATACTGCTGGTATACAACACCAGTTTTTCTCCTTCAACAAGCAGTAAAAGGCAGTAAAAGGCACTAGTCCCCAATTACAGGATTGCAACTCCCCATCCCTCTCATATGCCCATATAAACAGGACAGTTATTTTGGTAACTGACAGACAATTAGCCAAGCCTACCCACAGTACATGAGCTGAAAAATGACCGTACAACAACTTTACATACCACTGCACATACTGTAAATGAAAAAAAATAAAGAAAACACGTTACCTGAGATTTCCAAAGCCCATTACATGATCTTTGAGGGTGAATGCAGCCCGCACAGAGAACACCAGAACGCCAAGGTTCAGCAGCACTAGCACACATACTGGGCCAATAAGACTCCACACTACAGACTCATAGATGGACAGCCAGCAACTGCGCACACAAACCACACAGTCACAGCCAGTCACTAAACAGTAAATGTAACATCCTAAGTTCCTTACAAGTGATGGTGGTAACAACCCGATGACTACACGGTGCCATTTCTGAGTGATGGTGGTAACAAACTACCCACAAAACGATGTCACAACCCAGGGACCATTATCTAAATTTCCACTGCCATGAAACATTAATATCATTCTCATGGTCTTTTGTATTGTGATGCTGTGTAGTTAGATGGAACCAGTGTTTTGGGTGAACTCACTGCTTCCACAATCAAGGTAGAACCTAGCAACATGTGTCACCAAAACACAAATCATACCTCACAATAAGTTACCCCAGACAAATCAATCATAGTCAATTTAAGTACAATGAGGAAATTTTGAACAGATCTCTACAAAACAGTGTCAAAACTGTCATCTCTTAACACTTTACACCATTTTGATACAGCGTGTGAAATAACAGCTTTTAAAGCTCAGTCATTACTTAACTCACTCCCTGACATGATTGTAACATACAAATATGCTGACAATGAAGTCTTCTGAGATGACACTGTGTGATCACGTGCAAAACTCCCAATATTTTGAAAGATCACTGAGCCTTCATATCCGCCCAGAGAGAGTGACCCTAACGAAGAAGGCACTATTACCCTCTGCAGTGTCAGCAACTACCTATCCAGTGACACAGCATCACACACCAGAACACTTGATTCATCAGCAACACTGCTGACATAACCTCAATACTTGAACAACTGTGTGGCAGGCAAGTCACATTAAGCTCAAAGCACCAAGTGGCAACACTTCCAAATAGCATTCAAGAATATCTGGTGTGACTCTGGGCCAGCACCAACTGTCCTCTGTCCATCTACTCAAATTGTCAGATGGTGCCTTAGGTAAGGCCATAAAAACTTCTTCCCTACCATTTCCAATCCATTATTCACTATGATCCAGTCATTTAATCCTACACAGTCTAAAGTACCAACAGCATTTTTCAATAAACTAAGAGGTAATGGTAAAGACACCCCTGTGCCATTAAGGCACACAGGAAATGGGCACATAGCTCCACTCATTCTTAAATTCAGTGGTCAGCCCTATGCCTCAAGACCTGGTATTCAGTGAATATCATGCTGGCCACATTCTGGAGCTGGACTGGATGTTTTAAAGAGAAAAATCTCTTGTCCCTATCAAAAATCAAACTCTGGATCTTCCAGATCACAGCACAGTCACTGAACTGAATGAGCTATCCCAGCAGCACTTGTATTAGCCTTTTGTTATACAAACTAGATATAAAAAATTATGAAAATGGTCAAATGCAATGTGTCTTTATGAATATACTGTGACAGACTTACAAGTAGAAGTTTCCATACTGATCTGCTCGAACCCCTACTGAAAGACCAACAACCACAGCAGGTAGCCCATAGCCCATTGTATAGTAAAACCTCATAGGACCATGGTTGATGTCTCGCATCTCTGTGAGCATACGATATAAATGTACTGAATCCACAAGTGTCCACGTGAAGGCAGTAAGCCACAAGTAATGCAGGCATATGGCAGACATCTTGCAAGGGAACTGAAAGAGAGAGAGGAAATGATAATTAATAAAACAGCAGCTCTGTACAGTAGGACTGCGTTAAACTTTCCTTTACCTGTTTATGACATACTGTGGTCCATATTCAGCCATCATCAAACACAACAGTCACATACAACATGGAAACTACTGCTAGCTTTGCATTTCTGTCACTGTAAAATAAATAAAGGAGGGATTAACACAGTTTTCTAATCTAAAAAAATGGCGTTGCAGTAGTTACCAGTGTACATAGACATAAAAAATTTTAAACAGGGATAAAACTGTCTGTAACCGTGATCTATAGAAACCAGACAGTCAATGGGTCAACCAAATGGCTTCTGTAATGAAGGCTGTAACAGTGTAAATGTTGGCAATACCAGGCAACACTGGATGTTGCGACACACCCAGCAAACCAAGCTCCAGATGTAACATTCACAAATTCAAGCATGAGAAATCAAACAAGACCCAAACTCATGTTAATCTGTGTGCTTCCCTTTCTTTTTGTTTTTTTGTGTATAATTTAAAGACATCATCAACTTCTACAATCAAATAGCACTGGTGATAGATAAAGCAGTATGGAATGACACTGGCCAGTGCCATTTTGCCGACCACAAATCACATATAATTGAACCTGACCCTCCAAAGTGACAGGTTGGGAACTAAGCATATGAGCTAAGGCATGACCAAGTTCCCTCTGTCACTCACAACATTATCCTATGGGATCTGCTTCATATTTGCCTCCACCTCAAACACTGATTTCCTCACTATTGTTACGGCTGTGTTATGGCAGAAGAAGAACATGAAATGTGATGGAACCATACTTTTAGTACTTAGCCACAGCACAGTTGAGGTGCAAGTCCCTTATATTATAATGTCTCCACAACCATTCTTCCCAGCATTAGGCCTGTTTCACCTCTTAAGGGTAACACGTGAAGTTGTTCTACTCCACTGATCCTTTACCTCAGCACGAGATACAAGCTGAGTGGTCAGGTTCATGCTCCAGCTGCTTTGTCCCCTGGCATAAACCTCCAGCACTCAGCGGACAGGAGGCAGGGTGGGCTGCAAGAGCTGTACAAGATATTTGGAGCATATAAGGACCTCTTGCCCCTCCCACGAAACAAACCCCGACCATCTAGCCTGCAGCCCAATCACTACTGTGAATATGCTTGCCCTCTTATAGGCGTTACTTAGTTACTTTCTTACTTACTTACTCCATGGAGCAGAGTCCTTCTTGAGAAGCTAACCAGTTCTCAACTAGTCAAGAAATTCCCCGCATTTTATGGAACCCGAAGATTCATTACCACATTCACAAGTGCCCACCACCTGTCCCTATCCTGAGCCAGACTGATCCAGTCCATGCCACCACATCCCACTTCCTGAAAATCTATGTTAATATTATCCTCCCATCTATGCCTGGGTCTCCCAAGTGGTCTATTTCCCTCAGGTTACCCCACCAAATCCCTGTATACACCTCTCCCCTCCCCCATACATGCCACATGCCCCACCTATCTCATTCTTCTTGAATATAGGGCGAGCCTTACAGATTTTATAGGTGTTCCAGAATGCATTCTTTCTTTCCTTCCTTCTTTCTAGAGGTATTCCTAAGCAACTCTTCCCTCAAACTAAAATTGATGTAAATCATCACAGCTGACAGTATATAACAGACCTGCTACATAACATATTTATCTACATGCATGATGAGCCTCCTGTATGACAAACTCCTGTCACAACCTTCAATTTTCCTGAAAATACCTGACCACAATGTGCTGAATGCTGTGTGCAATAATAGGACAACCTCCTAATTTTTCAAAGTATAAACTGGAAAAGAAAAAAATTCTTGTCTTATATTTGGGTAAATACAGTATGCACATTTGCAAGAATACACCATAATTACCCAAATGCAAGATGACTCTAATCTAAGTTGACCCTCCCACATCAAACATGTCTGTCATGAGAAAATGTTTTTATCCAAATGTAAGACAACCCTCCCCTAAAAATAATATATCTGCTAAGAAGAAATATTTTACCATTAACTGCAAACACTTGGTACACAGAGCATGTCAGATTCTATCCACCGTTACCAGTTACTGTCACTGTCTCCATCTTCCCAGTCAGTGCCTTCATCTTCCTCACACTCACTGCTAACATTCCACAACATAACTTCATCAGTTCCATCCACTACATTGCATATACAGAACTTCTTAAAACTTCTCACAGTCATTTCTGGTGAGACGCTCTGCCATACTGTTGTGACCCACATCATCTAAATAATACGTTCACACTTCCTGGTTTATAAACTACTTGAACCCATGAATAACTACAATTTTCTCCAAAGATGGTGTTAGTAGTGTTAAGAATTTTAAAGGCATGTGTTCTAGATTTTTGTGTTGTGTCTGTGGTCTGACCAGTCCAATTCATGGTTCTTTTTAAGGCTTTTAATTTGTGGATTGGTCCAGGTTTTATTTTTGGGTCTTGTAGTCAATTTTTAATTTTTCAAGATTAATTTTTCTGTTCCTACCCTTGGACCAGATCCATTCTGAGGCACATATCTTAACAAGTTCCCTCTTTGTACAGCCACTAGTGAGTGAGAATAGCTCTATCTAAGGTGTCCACAAGGTGCCTGAAGACAGAAACAGAGCTTGCTTCCAAAATGTCATGGTTATTTTAAAAATTAGAGGATGAACAAAGTATAAAAAAAAGGACAAAATCCAAAAAAGAAGACAGTGTCTGTTACCTTTTGACATGCTGTGTTCTGTCTTTTTGTCTCCACACCAAAATCTGGTAATATGCGCCTTTGTTCAGCTCCACAATATCCAGTTCAGAGTGGGCCAGTATGGTGCTTCACACAAATTTAAGATGACCTCCCATAAATAAGCACCAAATTTAAGGAAGAGCCTTGTCTTGCATTCAAATAAACAGGGTCTGTACATGGAATAAACACAAGGAACATTTATAATGTATATCTGCTGCACCAACATCTGGTGCTGGGGTTGTGAATGAGAGGACTTATAACTATACCACCATTAGTAGCCTTCATAGCATGGAGAGGGACAACTTTACTTTATACCTTTATCTGGTGCAAGGTAGAATGAAACTTGGGTATATGTTTTGTCATGCTCTGTGTGTGTGTGTGTGTGTGAAGTTGAATTGGTGTAAGCTACAAACACAACTCACTACATTTCTGCTTTCCTAGTCATTCCTGAGTTACACAATATTTTGTCAATGGTACAACAGCCTGATGTTACTGAAAACTGTGCAGGTCCATCCCACCAGTCACACATCCACATGCACACAACACCACACAGTCTGCACTCACCTCATGCTGCACCAGTGTTTTCCTGGTCTTCAGTGCTACAAAGAAGAGCAGCTCAGCCAGCAACACACAAGCCACCACATTCTTATGTATAGAGTTGGAGTTCGTTTCAACACCACGTATCAGTACAAGAATCAGAAGAGCTGCTAAAAGCATCGTAAGTGCCAGGCAAAATGCTCCATAGGTCACGATGTCTTCAGGTACACTAGGATCAGGAATATACTGACAGACAGAAAAAAACAAAGAGTAAGTGTTGCTGTGACAAACAGCCTCTTAAGTCAATTAACCCTCCAGTGACACTGGTATTTAAATTGAATTATTGCCCAGAAAACAGAAGTTTTAAATTTAAGGTACTCTAAAGCAGAGTGCACAGATGTCAGCATTGGATTAGCCATCCTTTGATAAATTATGAACCATCACTTCCATGCTAAATGTTCTTTATTACCCACCAAACTCAGCCTACTCCACTACTGCATACTGAAGCAGCTACATGCAGTCCTCATTCTGTACCTTCAGTTGGAAAACAAGTTTGAATCAACTGGCAAGTTCTTGTTGTACAATAACCATAAAATAACACAGAAATGTAATTTATATAGACAATCAGAGAAATAGCACAACTACACCAATTAGGATAATCATGTTTCCACATTTCATGTCTGACTCCACACCGCAAGTCCTTTAGAAACTAGCAGTTCCTCATTTTGTGACACTGAAAGTTTTTTTTTTTTGTAAGCTTATGGTTCCATGCATCATAATTCAATGTTAATAAAAATCCAACCAGATGCAACAGTATGTACAATGCACGGAACCACGAGCTTAAAATTTATTGATGCCAAACAGGCAAAAGATATATACCACTATAAGAACATCAAAAGGAAAGTGTATAGAATGAACACAGCCATCTGGTATAACAAGACCAGCCAACAGAAGCAACATACTGTTGCATCTGGTTGGATTTTTATTAACACTGAAAGTTTCAAGACCACATTCATTTATCCTGTGCCAGATCAATCCAGTACTCATTGTCCAATTCTATTCCTTTAAGTATCATCTAAACATTATACTCCCATACATATGGACTGTGACAGCATAGTTGGTAAAGGGGCTGGCTACAGGCTGGACAGTCATCAGATCAAATTGCAGTGGGAGTGAGATTTTCCACACTCATCCAGACTGGCCCTGGGGCCCAGCCAGCCTCCTACTGAATGGGTACTGGGTCTCCTTCCCAAGAATAAAGTGGCTAGGGCGTGTTGTTTACCGCCCACCACCAACTAGTGCTGAGGTCAAAGAAAGAGTAGAGCCTTACTTCTACTCCCCCTCTGAGCCTTCAATGGTCTGTTCAAGGATGAACTTTACTTTTTATCTTTTACTCTCATACACTCCAGGTCTTTCAAACAGGCTCTTTCCTTCAGGTTTCCCCGCCGAAACTGTGTACGCATTTCTTTTCTTCCCAATATGTGTCAGATGCCCCATCCCATTCATCCTCCTTTGTTTAATCACCCAGATAATATTTTGTGAGGAGGAGAGATCATGAAGTTACCCATTTTCATATAGTTCCCTACATTAAACACATTGTGTTCAAAGCTTCAATTGATGCAGCTTATATCTGAGCAAAATGCCCAACAAAACTTACATAAGTTGGGATCATATTCCAATATTCCAGTCTGCTGTGTTACAACACCACAGTGTGGTTCTAGAACAACACAGAGCCTCCACTTAACTTACATTCTAAAAGCAGATTTATGTTTCCGCAAAACTTTGGTAGTGATCTACTGGACTTCTGTAACAAAGTCTCATCACTAGACATCTCACACCCTGTGAATGCAACTGCCATAACCTTAATCAAAACTGGATACCTGCAAGTCAACGAGGTCTACCAAAACAGCAAATGTCGACAGATGGTTGCAGGTACAGTTGACTAGGAATGGTTTTGTGACAGACACATGCCAGTTGTCAGACACTTCTGTCTGACAGCCTGCTCGAGACCATTCTCCAAAACTGCCAACAAAACATGGAAATTCAGTATGAGATGCCATTGTGTACACTACAGAAGGATCAAATAGAAATGCCATCCCAGTCTTACAGGCAACATAAAAATGCATAATGTAAAGGAAATTGACATTCAACAACAACAATGACAAGGACACAGTTGTGACTGGGTCTTCTGTACATTGTTAGGAATGGGCCTGACAATGGCTTATAGTAAGTCAAAAGATGTACTGCAGTACAGTTTGACACGTTTCTGCAAAGTGTTGTGGTAGACTCGAATTGTGTCTCATTTTAACCTTAAATGGACATTTGTTTTACACATTCTGTAGAGCAGTTTGCTGAGCTGTGTCAGTAGCCAGTACCGACAACAGCTTAAAGTAGCAATCCATGTAGTGAATCTATCAAATACGACCAGAACACTGAGAGAAGCTGCTGCTGGACTTGAAATCATTTAATGACATATTCACTGCAAACTGTGACTGCCAAATATTTCAAATGCTGTCACCAATATGAAGAACAAACACTTCTCTGCTCAACAAGAATGTTTGTCCCATGTGAGCTACAGAGTTCAGGGCCATCTAAATGCCATGTGATAGCAGGGGCTCAAATATCGTACATTCAGCTTGCAACAATTGCATTGTGACATTCATATCTCTGGAACATACATTCATGTTGGATAGTGAAGTGCAGGAGGCTGTGGTGCAGTAGTTCAGGCACCAGCCAAAGAAATTCTTTGCAGACTGCATACACTTATTTCTAAGTGCCTGGAGCAATTATTTTAATTGTTGCAATAGCTTCACCCATGTACATTTACACATGGGTTTCAATTTATATGGCTGATATTTCTGCAATTAGATATCTGTGAATATGGATGGGTCTTGAGGGATAAGACTTTATCATAGCCGAATAAACGTACAGAGTAGTCTTGTGGCTCATGACACTGTGCAGTCTCACAGCTGGGTACTAGCATTTAGAAGAAACTCCAGCCTCCTTCTCCCACAAAGATGGAGGCAGCATGTTCATCTCAGACACTGGTAACAACCTTCAAGACTACATGGAAGCTAACCCAGATGATCAGTCTTAGTCTTCAAACTGTATCAACACTATTTTCCAACAAAGTATACCCACCCCCTGGCAGTGCTCCAGTGGACACACTGAGGGTTGGATCTTGGTGACAGTGGTTGGAGGTCGCTATGTAACCAGAGACGCAGCAGCACTGGTACGGGCAAAGGACCAGCATCTGTCAGTAGCTTGTACTTCTTTAAATCTAAAAAAAATATTTATTGCTATTGAAGTTATATTGCTGAAAACAGATGAATCTCAGTACTGCAAAACACACCACAATGGCTGCCGACTGGAAACTAAAGACAGCCAGTGAATACAGCTAATTTGTGACTGAAGCATCACCAGCTGCAGATGTCAGGGCATTTCCCTTGCAAACTACCTTTTTATATCTCTAAACTCTTTAATGCCAGAATTAATCCCTCCAAGCAACGCTGCCTGCCGAGATTTTTTACTGGGGATTTTAAATTTTATTGCTTACTCTTAGAAAGAAAAGCATATCCCATAGACTTTTTCTTCAAATTTTATGAAATAAAATTTTGCACTTTGCTTATGAATTGGTTAATCTAGGAAAAAATGTTCACCTATTTTTATAATAAATTTATGCCTGTGAATCACATGCATTATATGAAACGTGGTGTAAATAGTTCATTGCTCAAATAATTCTGGCTGCTGCAAAAGGTCTGTGGCACTGTGGATCACTGTTTTATCATGACACATAGTATTCACAAAGGTGGTGATATATTACTAATTTACTTTGGTGTGATATTCCGCGAAACAAGGCACCACGCAAAGGCCCACATCACATATGGCGCACTTATACAATGTGCCCTTTCTTTGGCCACAAGAAAAACACAGGCGGCAGTGCAGTTGGGTTGATGATTTCACTGGCCAGTGTTTGTTATGGCGACTTCTGCTAAGCCTTGCTAATGCTGTTGTTGTTGTTGTTGCTCTTCTTCTTCTTCCTCAAAATAGTCTTCAACATTGCTAGCCTCAACATCTGATTCCAAGTCGCTGTCAGCAACCAGAATGTCACTGATGGCTTCCTCCTCAAGCTTTATTTTTTTTTTCTGGCCATTGCTCGATACCCACAATCATCTGCCTTGTTTAGATTACTATGTATGACTGGGAACAGTTGCAGAAACGTAATACCAATCAGATATGAACATCTTCTACAGTGACACCAAAACAGATCTAAAGCTATGATGTGACTAATGCATAAAATTCCATCTATTCGAGGGTGCCCAAGATGTTGTTACTAGATTGACAGCTGTATGTTGCATGTTACTACCCCACAACCCCTACAGATTACCGCAGCACTACAAGAGGCATGTCTGTGGGCCCTCGTGTGGCTGTAAACATCGATTTTTGTGGATATCTCTGATTTTTGAGCATTAGTTTCATCTGAATAATATGGGTACAGTACGCCACTGACAACCTTTCTGGTCAACAACTAGAGTTCGTTTCATAGGCCAGTGTCGATATTTCAACCCACAGTGAACCCCAGTGCAAGCTATAAACAAAGATATCAGTGTCTAAATCATATTAGTCAGCTGGGACGAAATGCGCAGTTACCGTATGTTGACTTATAAATCAGGGTGTGTGGAGGGGTTTAGGAGGTGGAGGGGGTACATTCTGGTGCCATAAAGAAACCCTGACCTTCATGGGTCCTACTGCAGTTTATCGAATAGGAGTGAACAAAATTCCTCCAAACTTCGATAAACTGTTTGCAATGTCTTTATAAGTTGTTTGGTAATTTAAAGGGTTCAATGTACGACATCTTTAGAAGTTGTTTGGCATTAAAGGGTTAATAAACTGTGACCATGAAAGACAACGACTAAAAATGAAACACTGAGCAAAGAAAAGACAAAGAAATGTGTTAAATATTGCTCATAAAATTCAAATTGCCCAGAAAATAGACATATGTGCCAATCACAATGGACACTATGGAAACTTTACACTGTTACAGCAGAGTTACCTCAACATAAACTGCCTGATAAAAGTACATCCACTGTGCATGGTTTCAGGCTTCTGCCACAATGTAAAAGAGTCTGCGCTCTTCTGGATTCTTATGCAGTGTGAAACAGTAGTTTGTTAATGAAGTTTCATGAAACCTATACTTGACTCTTGAAGACTGAACCCACAGTTTGCCCCATAATGTTGCTAATAAACTGCCATTCTATGCTGCATAAAAATTCCAGAACAGCACAGATCTCACCTCCTATCACTGTATTCAGCTCTACTACAAAAATGAATGAAATCAAATACAAACAAAAAACACCTGCAATGTCATTCACTGAATAAAAGCTTGTGCCTCCTTAAAGGTTTCAAATAGTCTAAAATATGCACATGCTTGTGCTGTATCTCCAAATTTTAAGAATATTTTAAATTACCTATATCCACAATGTCCAACACACAGGCTGCTGTCCACACTGCTGGGCTACTGCCATTACCAAATGAACTAGGAAGAGCCATCATGCAGCAGCAGCACAACACAATATTCACAGCATCTCCAGCTACAATTTCTACAGATAACCCTTCAACTGGACCTTCATTAATATCCTCACCCCAAAGGGAGACCACACAATCACAGACTGAATATAAGAAGCCATGAATGTGAGAAGATCTAAAGAGAAGCTCAAGTTGTTACAGACAAGTAGGATGTAGCAATGTTGACTGAAGCATATGTACAATCACAAGATAAGCCGTATTGTAATCACGGAAACCTGATATTGGTGGAAACAAAATCATTACCAAACCAACCAAGCAATCATTCACTCACACGTGCACTACTTTAGGCAGACAGGACTACATATGAAATATGCATGACCTAAGACACCAAAACATCAATTACATGCTCCTACAAACATTTCTACAGCACCTTCACCAACTTCTCTCTCATCTGCTGGTACAAGAATGGCCAAGGATATGACTGGTGATCCAACATGAAGTGCAACACCCCAACGTCGGCTGACGGTCTCATCATAGCGTTCTGGCAAGAGGAAACCAGCCATTCTGTACTGAGCATAACTAAGTACAGCTCTGCCACTGCTTTGCAAACTGTGCTTTGTGGTCAGTTCACCTGAAAAATTTACAACAGTGAAGGTACAATATCCAAGAACAAATTCCAAGAAGAAACTCTGCCACTTTGGTATCCCAGATCTACTACAACACTCAGATCAAATCCGTAAACTAACAGACTCTTAGTATCCCAGTTGGATGGGACACTATGGTAAAATCTGTAAATTAATGGACCCTTGGCACCCCAAGTTCACTGCAACACTAAGATCTAATATGTAAGCTAATGGACCCTTAGAGTTTGCTGGAACTGTCAGATCAAATCTATAAAATTTCAAATGTTCAGAGAAAAATCAGTGATTGTATGTGAAATGAGTATCTATATAAGATTTAAACTACACAAAAATTGGTGTACTGAAGGTTGAAAAACATAAATGTGACATTTAAAAATTTTGTTTCATTTTTAAGAAGAGATTTCTCCATCTTCACTGGTTTGAACCATTGATGATGAAAGTGACATGTGCCTTCAAACTATCAGAAACCAATAAAAACAGAGTTAACATGTTCCTTCAAATCATTGGAAACATCTAAAGATAAAAATGGCATGTTCCTTCCAAACAGTGGAACCACTTACCCAGTGACACATTATATCCCAGACCACCAGAATCCACTACATGTTTTCTCTTGTTTAAATTCCATATAAATAAATAATTATTCACATAAAACTTGTAAAGCTTAATGTTACACACATAATAATTATTTCTTCAGTCAGATGGATACTTTCTTAAAGATATTTTCCACCTGTGTCTAATATGGAGGCCTTGTGCATTCTCCCACTAACAACACTGTGCAACATACCACATTCTGACCAACACTCCAGTCTTCCTCTCTCAATGAACATAAAAAAGGGTGTGAAGATGTAAGTCTGCTGGGTAAGAGGTTCATTTTCTGTGTCACTCAATTTCTTTCTACCTCTTACTTTTCCTCCCAACCTCCCAGCCAGTACAAGGCCCCTCAATTACTACCCCCACGCATCACCACCCACTACATACAATAACCATACGCAACATGTAACATGCAACTTTTCCCTGCATGACTATTCTTCTTTATCTGTTTTACCCCAAAGAAGGTGGCATTAGATTCCCTCAAAATATCGCAGGAATTATCCTGCCAAATAACACAGCATCACATACAACCAGCCTTGAATTTTCAGCAACATTGCTCTCAAAGTTTCAAATATCACAGTAAACAAAAGGCTGATTTGTAGTTCAGATCGACATTTAAGACCCAGTTTTCAGTTCAAATATTTCAGTGTGCACACACGTCATTTTTCTTACCTTGTTGCAAGGACTTGATACCTAAGAGATGCAAAGGGACTAGAATTCTTGAGTTGACATCAAACTTGTCTCTGTCCAGCAGGTAGTTGTTATATTTTGGAAATACAACCATTGGGCTGTTCTGAACTGCTCCAGTGAATGGTTTAGATCCCATTCCTAAATGTGTAGGTGCAGACAGCTGCAAACACAAAAACAACTTGTTATTACAACAGCATGCAACATATAACATCCCAGTCAGCACACCTTTGTTGGCACATGTCTGGACAGAAAGGCTCTTCTGCTCACCTGGACAGCAGGCTGGAGAAACTGGGAGGTATCCGGTAACACAATTCGTTCCCCAGAGATGTCTGGTCCAGCTACTACAGCCAACACATCTTTATTGGCTGATTCATAACCAAACAAACTCTCTGATGTCACAACATCCAACCCCAACACTGCAAGCACAACAAAATAAAACTGCTAGGAATTCATGCCAAAACACAGGAACACTAAAAGTGTGTGTTGAGCAATGCTGTGAATGGAAAAGCAGCACACCACACAGGCACAGGACAGGCATAGAGGTATATCTCCATGTACTGTAGGCCTTGGTATTAGATGCAGGAAAGTAATCAGCTTCACAATACAAATTTTAACCCAAAACTAGGAGACTTCAAAGCCCCCAAATAGCTTCCACCAATAAGGTAACCTGATGTCACATGAGCACCTCCCTCAAAAGAAACTGAACTTGCAATGCCGTCTTCACTTTAAACCGTGCAGAAATTTAATTTCTTAAAATGCACATTACATTTCAGGTAGCATTATTCTTGTTCATGTCATGAAGGCCTATAAGGGAACAGAGGTATAGCTCCACTCATTCATAACCTCTTCACTAGACAGAAATAAGTGTGGTTAGCTTCACACTCTGGCCACTTTATTCTCAGGGAGAGAGTTCCAGGTGCCAATTCAGTATGACCCGTGGTGGGTCCCAAACCAGTCTGAATGTTTGGAAGACGGATCTCTTGCTCCTGCCTGGAACTGACGATAAACTCAGATCATCCGCCAGTACCCTAGACACTACATCAGCTCAGCTGTTCCACAATACAGTATGTAATATTTCATTATATTCTTATATGAGCTATTTTCAGTAAACAATACTATACCAACATAGGCCCATACTCAACTGTGACACCTCTATGGGAATTGTACTGTATATACATGGTTGTGACCAAACATTTTAGACTACATATGTTTTAACACACTGTGCAAACAAAAAGAAATTTATGAGTCCGATAACAACATGAAAAAAGATATCCAGTAACTCTGATAACACTACAAACCACAGCCAGCAATTAAGTGTTAATCTTCTGCATGTACAACACTAAAAAAAGTGTCTGATAATACCACAAAATAAAAACATCAATTTCTAGTTACATTACCATTAGTTATGTTAGTTTATGTAGTTACGTTACTACATGAAGAAAAAATCTGGTTTGATTTGATAATATTCATGAACATCAATTTTCAGTCATATAGCAATGATCACTATTCAAAATTATCTCCACCCTTCTATATGTGTAATTCTATGAGTCTCTAAGGAGAATTTTTTGCTGTTCTGATAATTTCATCATGTCCCCTATGCAGAGAGGTGTGCACTGCACAATTCACCCACCACAACTGTACTGTACCACACAGCAGCTGCAAACATTTTAATGATTGCAGTGGTGTAATGGTTGATAATCAGGCATACGAGGTGTGGCAATAAAGAAACCAGATTCATGCTTTAACCCTTTATTGAAAAAAAATCAGACAATCGAAATGTTATCCCCTTCAATGTAGTCCCCTCCCCGATCCCTACACCGCTCCATGAGAATTTTCCACTGTTGGAAGCAGTGCTGCAGGTCATCTTGTGTTAAGCTGTTCAAGAGTTGCGTCGCTTTTGCTTTGACTGCATCCACGGACTCGAACCTGGTTCCTTTGAGTGCAGACTTGATTTTCGGGAAGAGAAAAAAGTCGCACAGTGCTAGGTCCGGAGAGTACGGTGGATGTTCCGTCACTGGAATGTTGTTTTTCACCAAATACCTCTTCACAGATAGCGCGTTATGTGCTGGCGCGTTGTCGTAATGATGAATCCATGAGGCATTCTTCCACACGTCTGGTCTCCTTCGTTGCACACGTTCACGGAGGGTCACCAAAACATTTTTATAATAAACCTGATTGACAGTCTGACCTTCATGCACCCAATCAATGTAGATAACCCCCCGGATATCTAAAAAAACAATCATCATTGCTTTGAATTTGGACTTGCTCATGTGCGCTTTCTTCTTCCTAGGGGATTGGGGGCTCTTCCAATGCATGGATTGTCTCTTAGTCTCTGGATCATATTGAAAAATC
>Ga0131853_10000649_pt1 | contig 62753 bp, 62 predicted proteins | sample TergutLab28metaG_FD_92764 | JGI IMG/M metagenome (GOLD analysis project Ga0131853, IMG submission 92764) | Labiotermes labralis P1 segment gut microbial communities from Petit-Saut dam, French Guiana - Lab288 P1 (version 2) (version 2) | ecosystem: Host-associated > Arthropoda: Insects >...
GCCACTTACCTCCGCGTGTTCTGTAGTTTACCGCCTCTGTATTCTTATTCTATCACTTTATTTGATAGCGTTTGGCACTTTTCATTCTCGTTTGTGCCTTTCGCAGAAAGGAATGGTCTTAATAATGAAAGGAAGACGAGGCGAACAAAAGATGCTAACAGACCGCATGTTTATTCACACCCAATTGTTTGACAGGAAATGGACGTCTCTAGGTTGTGATGACTATGACCTTAGCGAACTACAAAAAGCCATATGCGCTAATCCGCAAAAATATCCTGTGATTAGAGGAACAGGTGGTGTTCGCAAAATTCGCTTTGCATTAGATGGTCGTGGTAAAAGTGGAGGCGCAAGAGTGCTGTATGTTGATTTTGTCATTCATGGTGTTATAGGATTGCTCTCTGTTTACCCAAAAAATGAAAAAGAAGATATTAGCGAGACTGAATGAAAAATACTAAAATCTATGGTTGAACAGATAAATAATCATTGGAGGACTTAAATATGAGCAAAAGAATGGGAGAAGAACTCATTGAAGCGATGCAGGAGCTACTGGACTATTCTGAAGGTAAAATTGAACTAAAAACATCACGTATCCCTGTTTCTCCTGTTTGTGAAACCATAAGCCCAGAAGAAATAAAGGCTGTAAGGGAAACATTGAGAATGTCACAAAGTATATTTGCATTGGTTATAGGCGTATCTAAAAAAACTGTTGAATCATGGGAATCTGGCAGATATAAACCTGATGGCGCGGCAAGAAGGCTTATCACAATCATGCAAAAAGACCCTAGTTTTCCTGAAAAATACGACCTTGTTCAAAGGGCTTAACGCCATGCTTAAAGGAGACCACTATGTACAAAATCGCCATATGCGACGACAACAGCGTTTTCGCACAAGACTTAGAAACGATTTGCAAAAAAATATTAAATAAGCTGCATATCGAGTGCCCAATTCAAATTTTCTCAAACGGAAAAGATTTGCTGGATACATACACTAAACAGAATGAAAAGTATCATATTTTACTGCTGGACATCCTGATGGATGGCATCAATGGCATGGACTTGGCACATAAAATACGCGCGTTCGATAAAGATGTTGTTATTATTTTTGTTTCAGTCACCAAGGAATATATGCCGCAAGCCTTTGACGTCAACGCGTCCAATTATTTAGAAAAACCCGTGGATGAAGCAAAACTAACGCATTTGATTAAAAAAGCATACGAAAAAATCAAAAATAAATCTTTGCTTATCAAAAGCGGTACAAAAAACGTATCCATTCCCTTTGATGATATGATGTATTTAGAAACACAAGGTGGAAAAGTCATACTCCACTTGGTTGACCGCACCGATTGTCACCATGGCTACCTTAAATATGTATTGCCCAAGCTACCCAAAGACCGCTTTGTTCAATGCCATCAATCCTATGTAATCAATATGGACTATATATTCAACTGGAACAAAAAAGATGTCACACTTAAAAACAAAACATTGATTCCTATTGGCCGCGACTACAAAGCCGAAGCGGAAGATGCTTTTTTTCGAAAATTTGAGGGCTAGCCACAATGCGATGGCGGACAAGACTTTGTATTTTTATTTTAATGTTGATATTTGTTCCTGGCGCAATCATTATCATTTTCATGCAGTACAGCGGAGAGCGAACCCGCCCTGGCTGGCATATTGCGCATGAGGAATATGGCGGCTATTTTTTACGTATCGAATCTTGGGTCGTCACTGAAGATTTTGTTGGGCGGCATATTATTTTTCAATCGACCCATCAGCATACTGATGTTTACATAGGCGACAAACATATTTTATCATCTCGTGACTTTGGGTATGTCAACCCAACCCCAGCGATGTATGTGATAGAAATAATGCCTAAATATGTTGGTCAAACATTGCGCATTGTTTTTTCAACCACAAATAGACGCGAAAATTTGCTCATTAGTGATGTCTCTATCATTGGTTCATCCAATCACTGGCTGGACTATTCTATTATTCCCACTTCTATTATAACTGGTGCTTTGGCATTCATTGTGGCTACGGTATGGCGACAGCGCAACAAAGACAATATAGTGCTATACTTATACGTACTGGCTAATTTTACTTTTGCGCTTAGGGTGATCAGAGCTGTTGACATGGTAAATATCCTTTTGTTTACACCCAGAATGCTTTATGTGTTAAGAAACATTATGTTTTTTGGATATATGCTACCCATGCTTGCCATTTTTTATTTACTTATTAAAGAGTCATGGAAAAAGTATGCTTTTATATTATCTATGCTGACAGTATTTTATATCTTTGCCGCCTTTGTGTTAAACACCACCCGTATCATTCCTGCAAGATTGCTGCATACGGGATTCAATTATGTTATAGTTTTTTCGTTTGCCTCACTTGGATTTATGTTGCTGTTGCAAAACTCTGGCAAAAATTTTACTTCTGTATTGGGGCGCGTCATCATTATTTTATGGACGATGTGGGGTGCGACCATTCTTTTGCGGTTGCTGGTTTTTGACATGAATGTAGCAACCAATATCGAACTTAGGCTTATATACAGCGTTTCTTTGATGACAGCTACACTATTTGGTATTATTAATTATGCAAAGCAAATGTCTGAGTTGGAATTAAATAAACGCGTCAATGAAATAAAAATTGAAAGTCTATTGCAAAAACAAGCGCATGAACATGAAATCAGAGCCATTAAACATGACTCAAAAAGCCATTTGAGTGCAGTGAGAATCTTACTGGAAAGCAATCAAATGAAAAGAGCGGTTCATTATCTAAAGAAGCATGGTGCCGAAGTCGTCAAAATAACAGACAAAGTGTATCACGAGCATGATTTGATCAATTGGTTAATTTATGATTTAAAACATCGGGCAAAGCGTATAGGAGTTATAGTGCATGTTGATTTGCAGGCATCACCGAAAAATATAGATGATAGTGATATCATTACACTACTATCCAACATCATAAACAACGCCATTGAAGCTTGTGACCGCTTGCCCAAGGGGCAAGAAAGAGTGATTCGCTTATCCATTAGACGAAACTCACCTTTTCTGGTGTTTGTATGTGAAAATAGTGCCTTGATGGATATTAATATAAACACGGAACCAATAGGCATCACGCATCATTTCAAACGCCGTACAAGCAAAAAAGAAGTAGGGCATGGTTATGGATTGAATAACATCCAAAAGATTGCAAAATTATATGATGGCAAGGTTAGAACACAATATAGTGCGGGTGAATTTAAGATTTCGGTATTGTTGATGGATGAAGCGTGATAGCGAGTGGTTTTTTTCATTATAAAGGAACGTGCGGGTTATAGCGATTTTTGTGCGGGTTATGTAAAATGGGTTTTATTAAAAAACCGCCTGTGATATACATGAGTATGTCGCAGGTGGTTTTTATTTGCTAAGAAGCAGTTATCAGGAGATTCAATCTGCAACGAAAGCGACGCATCCGCGTTGTTATTGAATAGAACCTTCTGCCATTTTCTTATTTTGAACTTCAAGAAGTATATATGCTTGTTGCATAACGACTTTTCGGTAATCTGGGTCAAGTTTAAAAAAATGATTCAAGAATTCATCCAGCTCTTTATTCGGTTGCGCATCTGGTTTAAACATATCGCCGATTCCGTCTACAAGCCAATCGTTGTTTACGTAAAATATCTCGCAAATATGCTCAATAAGAATATCTTTTGGTATAACCTTTTCTAGTTCAACATTCAATATGACAGACTTTGACACCCCAAGTCTTTTGCCAAACTCAGTTTGACTAAGCGCAAGTGTTTTACGCAAATATTTTATTCTTTTGCTAACCACCATTCATACCTCTTTCTACAGTATTAATTGTAACAAAAAAGAATTGTCAATGCAATTTTTGTGCATTTTTATGCATAGTCAATATTCTCAACGTAGGTTTGCAATGTAAAACAAAAGCATTGACAGGGATTTTACTTGACGGTAAAATGTACATATAATGCTTAAATATTAAAAGGAGCATATTGATGAAACCTTTAATAGACAAAGTGGAGAGAGAAGAAATAAGTATATTATTTACGGCTCTTGATTCGGCTAATCGTAGTATTCTTTCAAATATGGCACAGGAATGTTTTTCTAAGCAAGAAAATGATAAAAGGCTATCACCAGAACTTGATTACAAATCGACACATGAATGATAAATAAATACATAAAGTTTCAAGGAGGAGACAAGATGAAAAAAATATTATCACTCTTTCAGCTTGCAATTTTAATAATCCTATGGACGTCTACTATCTATGGCAACACAGAAATTACAGTAACAATGGACAACAATTTACTTATATTTGACCAACCACCAGTCATTATAAATGACAGGGTGATGGTACCTGTGAGGGCAATATTTGAAGCCTTTGGTGCAAATTTATACTGGGATGAGGCCACAAGCCGTATTACTGCTTGGCGAGCAACAGAACACATTACACTACAAGTAGGCAGCAACGATGCAACCATATCTGGGATGTTGCACTCACTGGACGCACCGCCATTTATCGTACCAGAAACAGGTCGAACCCTTGTGCCTTTGCGGTTTATTTCAGAAGCTTTTGGCGCAGATGTTGCATGGGATGGCAATCGCCAAAGTGTGACGATAAACACAAATCAAGTGGCATGGCAACCAACCATACAGCCGCTTACATTCGCGCTTGAAGAAACGCCTGTGTGGGTAGTTGATTCTGGCGGTTCGGGCGTTTTAAACCCAGAAGATGACCCCACGCGGTTTATAGACACTGGCGCCTGGAGCCCTTATTACCGTAGTGAAATAGTTGGCGGCTTTTACTTCAACAATGCAGGTTGGCGTATTTCTGAATCCAGCTATCATGAAAAAATGGCAGAACGCGACAGAATACTTGCGGAAATTATCACGCCTGATATGAGTGCATTTGAAATGATACGCGCAGTGCATTCTTGGCTTGCATACAACGTGACCTACAATACGGATGCTTTTAGCCGCGAACGCTGGGGTGGCAATGGCTGGAATCCAAACTTTAGGCCAGTCAGATACGAAAGCGAACATCAAACAGGCTGGTCGGCTTTGGTGCTGAGAACAACAGTTTGTGCAGGCTATTCGCAAGCGTTCATATATCTGCTTGAACCATTGGGTATTGAGGCATTGTACGTTACGGGGCCTGTTATTTTTCATGACGGCAGCCCTAATGAATCCCATGCATGGAATCTAGTACAGTTGGATAGCAACTGGTATCACGTTGATGTAACCTGGAACCGTGTAAGTTGGGGCAATAGATATGTTGTTGTGTACGATTGGTTTTTGCGTTCAGATTCGTCTGTGCGATCAATCTGTCAGAGTACCACAAGAAGCTGGGACACCAGTGTATTCCCTGCGGCTAGAAGAGACTTTTCATGGGATAGACCTCAACCTGTTTTTGACCACAACACCAACGATTGGCGTCACCGTGCAGAAGATGATGACAGCGTGTTTAATGTTACAACCAGTGTGAGTGATACACGAGCGGGTACAGTTACCGCAACACCAGGACATTCCCAGCCACGGCAGTGGATTGTTGTGCAAGCACAACCAAACCAAGGCTATTCTTTCAGTCATTGGGAAGTTGTATCTGGCAATATTACATTTATACAAGCCGCTACTTCTGCATGGAATACGTTTTCTATGCCTACAAGCGATGTGAGTATTAGGGCTGTTTTTGTGCAGGGACAGAATCCTGACCAGACACCAGGACAAGTGCCTGGGCAGGGTCAAGGGCATTCTGTAAGCATGAGTGTCAATGATTCGCGGGCAGGTACGGCAACTGCTAATTTTTCATCAAATGTGCCGCAAGGGCAAATGGTATCTATTAATGTGCAGCAAAATCAAGGCTTTGAGTTTAGCCACTGGGAAGTGACGCAAGGTAATGTGCAGTTGCAAAACCAGCAATCGATGCAGACTAGTTTTGTGATGCCTGCGGGGAATGTGGCGTTGCGGGCGGTGTTTAATGAAAGACAGAATGTGCCACTTTCTACTGTTGAAGTGAGTGTAAACAATATTCAGGCTGGTACGGCAGGGTCTAATTATATTTCTGGCCTTGTACCTGGGCGAAGAGTAACGCTTAGCGCACAAGCATCGCACGGGTTTGAGTTTAGCCGCTGGGAAGTCGTTTCTGGTGGGGTGTCTATCTTTGATACACAATCAACATCTACAATTTTTTATATGGGTGAGGAAAATGTATCTATACGAGCGATATTTAATGAACAGATGACGCTAAATATACAAAGCGGAAATCCACAAGCAGGGACAGTCAACCAAGGAGTGGGACATTTTTTTAGAGAAGGCGATTATATGTGGTTAGAAGCACGGGCAAACCACGGCTTTGAATTTAGCCATTGGGATATCACGTCAGGGAATGCCGTTTTAGATGATAGAAATTCAGCAAATACACGTATTCATATGTCTAATACAAGCGTTACTGTGGTGGCTGCATTCAGGGAGATTGAAAGATTCACAGTAAGCGTGAGTAACTCCGAAGGCGGTACTGTACATGTATCACAAGAGTTAAATTTACCTGGTGCTTTTGTATCATTAAACGCAAATGCCAACCATGGATACGAATTTAGCCACTGGGAAGTAATTTCTGGAAATATTTCTATTAATACGCAGGCAAGAGGCGTTAATTTTGATATGCCACATGGGAATGTTTCTATCCGAGCTGTATTTAGTGCCATTCAAACATTGCATGTGCATGTCAACGTCAATATTCCACAGGCTGGTATAGCAAGTCCATCCCTTGGCGCAGGATTGCAGACTGGACAATGGATTAGTTTAAGTGCATCGGCTCATCATGGTTTCGAGTTTAGCCACTGGGAAGTCACATCTGGAAATGCATCTATCGACGCACCGCATTCATCTTGGGCAAATTTCCAAATGCCCAATGGCAATGTATATATCACAGCTATTTTCAGGCAAGTAGAAACGCATTGGTAATATTGGTATCACACTCATGCGGCATTTGATATGTTGCAGGGGGATTTATAAAAAATATGTCTATAGAAAGGACAAGAGAAATGAAAACAAAAAGGAAGGCCGCATTACTTATGGTGTTGGTTTTATTAACCACACTAATTCCATCTGGATTGGTCGCTTTTGCGGATGTGGCAGCAGCATCTGCAACGCATCAAGTGACTTTTGGCACGGGTATTACCGCTGTCGCATCGCCTGGGGCAGTTGATGTAACGTCAATTGCATCGGGTGATACTGTTACCCACGGTACAGAAGTTGAGTTTACCGTAACGTTAGCACCGATTGCAGGGTATAGACCTGTTTGGACTGTAAATGACGTTGCCCAAGCATCTATGCTCAGAACTTTTACATTAACCGTTGAAAATGATGTAAATGTTGCATTGACTCAAGTGCCGCAAAGAGTAGCATTTATTGGTGCAAGGGCATTTGCTTACATTATTAATGGCAACCCAGATGTTGGCGTGACTTGGAATGAATTAACAAACACCGCAACTATTCAAGGGCAGGATATAAACGGCAACCCTGTTACAGTTGTGCTGACTATGGGAAGTAATATTGCCCAGATAAATGGCGTACCTACAGATATTGCAACTTTTGACGGAACTGCACCGTCAGGGTCTATTGTGATTACACCGACGCCTGATGGCAGGGTATTTTTGCCTTTACGCTTTTTAACAAATGCGTTTGGTCTTGCGATAGCTTATGAAGGCGAAGTAGTTACCATTCACAGTGGAACAACCGAACATCGTCTTTGGGCAGGAATGGGGCCAATTGCAGGTGTTGATGACCCGTTTAGATGGCTTAGCTTAGACGACATGGCAAATCCTTTTGTGCCTGTGGTAACATCTGTACAAATTAGTAGACCACAACCAACGGTTGGACCGGGAGATACTCAATCCGTCAACGTTTGGGCATTAGATCAAAATGGAAATAACATAAGTGTAGCACAACGTGGATTCACAGTGATTGCAACAAGTAGTGTTGCTGGTGATCGAATTGATACTGACCATTTGGGAAATAGTACGCTTGTGGTAGCAGCATCTGATACGCCAAGAATTATAACTATAAGAGCAACCCATATAGCAAGCGGTGTTTACACTACAGCTCTTGTTACTGTCCGTTCAGACTGGCCTACGGTAAGCGTTGTTCAACAAGTAGGGACTTTGCGTGCAAATATGCCTGGCTCGGTTACAGTACATCTGCAAACAACAGGACTTCCAGTAGGAGCATATACTGCAAATATTTGGAATACAGGGCTTACTATAAGTGATTGGACTCTTGATGATGGCTGGTGGACGGGTGCTGTTAATGTTGATGCCAACGGCAGAGCATCTATTACAATAAATAGTGACGCTACTACAAATGCAGGGAGTTTCTATCCTCGGCTATGGCTACAAGGCCAATTGCCAAGCGGGGAACCTTTCGGCATACATGCCGACTTTACAATAGAAGTATTACAATCGCCACAACAAATACGCTTTTTACCATCAAATGCAATCACTCGTGCGCCTGATTCCGGTTTACTAACTATTGAAGCTGAAATTTGGGGCAGCTGGAGTATTTTGCCTGATGAAACGGTTGTATGGTCTTCTGTAGATCTAGGCGAAACAAATGTAACCGAAGTATCAAGGTCTGGAAACGAGATTAGGCTAAATGTTGGTGCGAATGCAGTTGATGGTGTTATTACTGTAACTGCTGCGTCTACAACAAGGCCGACTTTAACCGCAACAGCAACCATTACCATTGATACAGGATTTACCCCCGAGCCATCTTGGGCAGCGATTACAAATATAACCCCCATTCAAAGGTTTTTCCTTTTACCTGGGGAATCTGTGGCCATTGAGGCTGAAATACGTGACCAAAACAATGAGTCTATGCCGAATGAACGTATCGGCTGGTCATTAGTCGCATTTGATGCAAGCGGTTCTGTTATAGAACCCAATGTGGATTCATTAGCTATAAATGGGAATACAGCAACACTAACAGTAGGTTCATCAACCATGTTTAGGGACTTGAGTGTTAGGGCTGGTTTATATGGTGAAGAAAAGTTCAACTTGGATTGGGTCGATTTTATTGTAAATGTTGATGTACCAATGGCTCGTGCAGGTAATCAATCAGGTACGCTAACTGCTGGGGCGGCTGGTAGGGTGACTTTTCCAATAAATACACACAATGTATCCGCAGGGACTTATCAAGTACAAATTGAACGTCTTCCAGCTGGAGTAAGTGTATATGGCTTTGAACTAATTTCAGGATTGACAAATGCATATAGTGGACTAATCACTATAAATTCTGATAGCTCCGCAATACTAACTTTAGTTGGAAATACCGCAACTATAGCAAGTGTTTCCGATATACCTTTCTGGATTTTTTATGATACAGATAGTACGGGTTGGTTTACAATTACTGATAGTCTCAGATTGACCATTTCGCCATCACCAGATAAGCCGACACCACCGACACCAGGAACAGACGGCGGCGACAATTGGAATGGCGGCGGTTACTGGGGCGACAGCAGTAACAACAACTGGGACTGGTCAACCCCATCCACACCAACCACCCGCCGTGACCCCGTACCACCAACCACCATATCCACCAATGGCATAGACATAGAAATCCGTCAAAATGGCGACCGTGCAACCCTGTCTATCCCGCAAACATCATTGACACAACTGATAGCCAGCGCGACAAACACAATACACTTCGATTTATCAGGTCAGTCAACCGTAAGCACCGTAATCATCTCAAGCAGTGCAATTTCACGTTTCGCAACTGCTGATTTAGGCGTTGAAATCGTACTGCCACACGCAACAATAACCCTAGACAGTGCCGCCATCGCAAGCATCGCCGAGCAATCACGCGGTACAAACGTACAGTTTACAGTGCAGCCAATCACTATGGCACAAGTGCCAATGTCTGCACGCAGTCAAATTCCAGCAAACTCAGAATTGCATAGGATTGCAATAACCAGTGGAGGCGTCAATATCTCCAACATCGACGGCGAAGTGGCTACCAGCGTAAGATTCAACGGCGCACCACCAGCCGTGGCATGGCGGCTTGCAGGCAACCAACTACAACTGCTTCCAAGCGAATTTGACACACAAACCAACACTATCACATTCGTGACCAACTTACTAAGCATCTTTGTCATTGGCAGCGATCCAAACTTTAGCCAAGCCCCAACGCAAGCTGCTCCAGCACCATCCGCTGGATTCACAGCCGTGCCAGCCACCCAATGGACAGGCGAAGCCATGAGGCTTACAGTAGGTAGTGTCGTTTTCACTACCGGAGGCGGCAATCCGCAGCAAAGCGATGCAGCCCCGTTTATTGACCCCGCCACAGGCCGCACCATGGTGCCGCTGCGCGTCATAGCCGACGGCCTAGGCGCAGACGTACGCTGGGACGATGCCACACGCACAGCATTTCTTGCCCGCGGTGGTGTAGAAGTGAGCGTAACCATTGACACACCGCTACCCAATGACATGGGGACGGCAGTCATCGTAAACAACCGCACCTTTGTACCTGCCCGCTATGTATCAGAAGTACTGGGCGCGGAAGTACGCTGGGATGAAGCGGCACTGGCGGTTTATATCTACAACTAAAATAACAACATCAAAAAAAATCAACTTCTTGCAAAATGCAAGAAGTTGATTTTTTTGCGAAAAATATTATTCAGTTACAAAATCATCCTCAAATAACGCTACTGTATTGACAAAAGAGTGCAAACTATTATAATCATATTGAGGTGATGACAATGATAGCGACAAAAACAACTTTAAATATAAAAATTGATAAAAGCGTGAAAGAAAAAGCTGCATATCTTTTAGAGGAAATGGGCTTAGATCATACAACTGCCATTGATATGTACTATAGACAGATTATTACTGAACGAAGATTACCTTTTCAACCTTCTGTAGCACAAACATATGGCAACCAGTTGCTTGACCTAATTAAGCAAAAGGACATACCAAACATAACACTGCCAGCCGATGAGAATGGATATGCCTATATCGACAAAGAAAAATATCCCCAATTGTATGATTGGGCAGTAAACGGCTGATGAACATTTATGATATCTTTATCGCCTATGTTTCTTGGGACAAGGATGGAAAACGCCGCCCTGTTTTAATATTGGAGCAAGAATTTGAAAGTGTAAAAGTTTTTAACATCACTACACGCTATAGAAGCAAAAGCGAAGTCATCCGAAATAAGTATTTCAAAATAAATGACTGGCAACAGGCAGGACTTAATCATGAATCCTATATTGATACAAATACCACTACTACTCTGCCTAAATCGTCGATAGGATATTTGTTGGGAACTTTAACAGAAGCCGATGTACAAAGATTGCTTACGTTTTTAACACAGCGAATATAGCCGTCAAGCTTACATGGATATGTTAAAAACGCGATGCTTTCGTTCTTCTTATTATGCGGTAATATGCCCCCGAAAAAAGTCTGCCGCTATTATTTTATCCGCTACAGACCATTCTAAATCAACTTTGCTTACTTCACCACAAACAACCGCCGCACCTCATCCCGCGAAATACACCCCGACAGCATAACCCCGCCAAAGTATATCAGCATAAGCACCACAATAGCCAACACCAGCCCCACGCGCAGCCCCAATTCATCCCAAAGCCATCTATCTGCCACCAATCGTGCCACCAACCCAGCCGCCGCCGCCGCCAAAAGCGGACGAATAAACCAGCGGCTAAATTCCATTTCTATGGGCATAAATTGGCGAATTTTATAAAGCCCCATTGCAATCACCACCACCAACGACACCAGCCATCCAAAAATATAAGCTACAAGCCCATACTGCGGCACAAGTACATAGATAAACGCAATAGAAATCCCCGATGACAGCAGACTGTTTCTAAAAATAAACATCTGACAACCCAACCCGTTCAGCACCCCCGACAGCACAATTTGCATGTAAATAAACGGACACATCACGCCCAGCATCATCAGCATGATTCCAATTTGCTGGTTGTAAATAGCCATACCCAACTCGTGCGAAAAAAACATAAACAATGCCGCCGCACCCATGCCCGTTACCGACGCAAAAAGTAGTGCCTTTGACGCAACAGGGGCAATGCTTCGCATATCCTTTGCGGCGGCGGCCTCGGCAACCGCCGGCACAATGGTCACGCTCAGCGCGGTAAGCACTGCCGTCGGAAAGAAAATCAGCGGAATAGCCATACCTGATATCCGTCCAAATTCGCTAATGGCCTCTGTGGCAGACATACCAAACATTTGCAAACGCTGGGGAATCAACACATTTTCCCATGCGGCAAGCAGTGACCCCGCCACACGGTTGCCCGTCAGCGGCAGTGCCATGCCCATAATCAGCGTAAGCGTTTGCGCAGATGAAAGTTTTGGTAATATGTTCAATGTGACTTTCTTCTTTTTATGATGTTTGTATGCGACAAAAACAAATAAAAACGAAAATATTTCTTCCACTACAATGGCAATAAGCGCGACCGCAGCGGCATATTCCAAGCCCCGCGGCACAAAACGCGCCGCCAGCATATAAATGATTGCCATACGCACGACTTGTTCCAGCACTTGGTTAATGGCGGGGATTTTTGTTTCCTGCAAGCCAATAAAATAACCGCGCATACATGTACCAGCCGCCATAAACGGAAACGCCAACGACAAAATCTGTAGCGGCATCACCACGCGTATATCATTGAAAAAATTGAGTGCTAAAAATTCTGCGCCAAAGTATAATGCCCCGGTCAACAACACCCCAAGGATGGATGTAATCACTACCGACTGCTTTAACATACGTGCCATATTGCCATATTCACCCTTGGCGCGTTCTTGAGCGGTCAGTTTGCTTACCGTTGTGTTAAATCCCGCGCAAGAAATACTCCATGCCAGCACATAAATAGGCATAATCAACTGATAAATCCCCATGCCTTCCGCACCCATGATATTTGACATGTAAATTCTGTATACAAAACCAAGCACACGGGTAATGACCCCAGCAGCGGTGAGTATTAATGCCCCTGTTAAAATTTTTCTGCGATTGATGTTGTCCATCCCCTTGTTTACTAATTATGGTCAAGTATATGAGTGCAATTTTTATATGAGAACAACTTATGATATACTCGCACTGCAACCACACGCCCATTTTGGTGTCTATATATGTAGGGGTGATAAAATCCATGGATGACCCAAAAATCATTGATTTATTTTTTGCACGGGATGAACTGGCACTGGACGAGACAAAAAGAAAATATGGTCAGCGTCTTTTTAGGTCGGCGATGAATATTTTGCACAACACGCAGGATGCGGAGGAGTGTATGAGCGATACATTGCTTAAAGCATGGGAGGTTATTCCACCCAATCGCCCGGTGATGTTTGGCGCGTTTTTAGCAAAAATTGCGCGAAACTTGTCTATTAATAAATGGAAAGCCAAAAGTGCGGCGCGGCGCGGCGGCGGTGAAGTAGATTTAATGCTTAGCGAACTGGAAGACTGCATCCCTGCCGCAAAAGACAACACACCCGAAACGCAATACGAAGCACAACAAACCACACAGGCAATCAACGCTTTTTTAGCATCCATCGAGCAAACTGCACGGGTGGCATTTGTACTCAGGTATTTTCACGGCGAAAGCATACGCCATATCTGCGAAAGGTTTAACATGAGCGAAAGTAAGGTAAAATCACTATTGTTTAGGGTGCGTAAAAAACTTGCCGCCCATTTAGAAAAGGAGGGCATTCAATTATGACTATCGCAATGGAAAGATTATTGAATGGCATTGGCGAACTGGATGATATCTTTCTTGCCGAGGCAGAAATGATGGATTTTGGTCATATCAAGTCGGTGAAGCGTAAGCGTATTGCAAAGTATAGCGCAGCAGGGCTTGTTGTTTCTGTTGGTGTCGCCATGGCGTACTTCGCTTTTCGTCCCAAGGGGGCGAAGCGGATTGCGGCATAGCTTTATCGCCCCCGATACCGTTATCGTGTCGGGGGCGTTCTAAACCACTTCCCTCCTCCGTATACATGTAATAAACATTTTCCTGGAGGGACAATATGAAAAAGTATTTTCTAACACTATGCAGCTTGCTAGCCCTAATGCTAATCACTACGGCCTGTGCCGCCGAAGGCCTTCGCGGCCCGGCCGATGCAGACGAAATCACTGCGTTCGAGCAAATTCAGCGTAAGCTAATAGAAATGCAAGACTTCCGCGCAATCGCTACAGTAGAATACCATTCAAACAAAGGTGTAAATACCTATGAAACCGTACAACACGCCCGCATCACAGGCGAATATCGTGTAGAAGTGACAGCACCTCCCCATGTATCGGGCAGTGTAACAGCCTCTGACGGTCATCAAATCATCCAGTTTAACAACCGCGTAAATGGCCGTGTCAACCTAATGACTGGAGAATCACCGGAAAGAAGTGAAATTTTGCTGACCAGTTTCATAAAAAATTATTTGCAAAGTGAAGAGGTTTCTGTTAGTGTAGCGGATATGGACGAGGGAATACGTACAGTATTAGAAGCAACGGTTCCAGGCAGCCACCCATACTTAGCCACCCAAAAACTATGGGTAGACAACAATACCCTTCTTCCTGTAAAATTAGTCATATTCGATCCAGACGGTGCAGAAAGAGTTGTCGTTACATATCACGTTTTCGAATACAACGTCACATTGGATGATGCTTTGTTTACATTATAATAGCGATTAAGACCAACGAGGCTTTGCCCCGTCGGTCTTAGTCTGTTTGAAAAAGGAGATTTACATATGAACTACCAAAGAGCCTGGGCTGAAATTAATCTTGCCCATTTGAAACACAACTTTGATTCTGTTAAAAACATGACACATGAAACTCGTATTATGTGTATAATAAAAGCAGATGCCTATGGGCATGGGGCTGTGCCTGTGGCGAAGTGCCTACTGGATAGTGGTGCCACCGCTTTTGGGGTTGCTATTTGTGAAGAGGGTATCCAGCTAAGGGATAGTGGGGTTGATGTACCTATTTTGATTATGGGGTTTACACCAGAGCCACTTTTAAGGGAAGTGATTAGACAGAGACTGACACAAACTATATTTTCGCTTGACGGTGCGCGCGCATTGGCGGCACAGGCCGCACGTGAAAACACACGAGCAGTAGTACATATTAAGATTGACACAGGCATGAGTCGGCTGGGCTTTTTGCCCAGCGATGAAAGCATTGGCGCAATTTGTGAAATTGCAACAAACCCTAACCTTTTGGTTGAAGGGATTTATACCCATTGCGCCACTTCTGACGCATTGGAAAATAGTTTTGTATTTAAGCAGCAGGCACGTTTTCAGTGGGTTTTAGGCGAGTTAGCCAAACGCGGGCTGGATATCCCTATAAAGCATATGGCAAATTCGGGCGCGATTACTCAAACGCTGCTTGGGGTAGAGGGGCGCGGCGTTTATTTTGACGTGGTTCGTCCCGGCATTCTGCTTTATGGTTATCCGCCTTCCGGTGAGATGATTTCTACTTGTGCGCCAATGGCACTCAAACCCGTTATGCGGCTGATGACTCAAATTAGCATGATAAAACATTTACCCGCCGGGGTTGGCATCAGTTATGGGCATATATACACGACTACGCGCCCAAGCGTGATTGCGGTACTTCCTGTAGGCTATGCCGACGGGTATCCACGGCGGCTGTCCAAGCATGGCACCGTGATGGTCAACGGACAGTTTGCACCCATAGCCGGCGCGATTTGCATGGACCAATGCATGGTAGATGTCACCGACATACCCCATACAAAACCAGGCGACCCCGTAATCATGATGGGCGAACCGGGCATATGTGCCGACAATCTGGCCGATAATGTAGGCACCATCAGCTATGAAATATTATGCGGCATAGGCAAAAGAGTACCACGCGTGTATGTATAATTGTGCGCAAAGCGCACCTCGCCGCACGGACGCGGCGGAGTGGAAGTGGGCTTTGCCCACTGTAACGAAGGGGTTTGGGGACGGAGTCCCCATTTAAATGTATAGAATTTTTTGGAAATGGCAATATTAGAAACATCAAAGTGAGGTGACCATTTATGCAAGTGAGACGAGGCGACATTTTTTACGCAGATTTATCTCCAGTCATAGGTTCAGAACAAGGCGGCGTACGGCCGGTATTAATCATACAAAACGATGTGGGAAATAAATACAGCCCCACAGTTATTTGCGCGGCAATAACGTCCCAAATAAACAAAGCGAAACTACCAACCCACATAGAAATCGACTCCATAACGTCCACCCTGGTAAAAGACTCTGTCATCCTATTAGAGCAGATTCGCACAATAGACAAAAAACGCTTGCGCGAAAAAATATGTTGGCTGGACGAAAACATGATGAAGCGCATAAACCGCGCTGCCATGATTAGCTTAGGGTTGGATACATAGAAGACCCGACTTGAAATGACTACAAATCAAAGGGCTTCAACTTCTTGCAAAATGCAAGAAGTTGAAGCCTAAACTATGCACAGAAACTACATAACAATAATTACCAGTATATAATATCCTCACCTGGAAATGCTTGTATTATATCAAACATTTTCGGAGGGATAGGTATGCACAGCAGCAAAGTAGAAATTTGCGGCGTAAACACCTCAAAACTGCCGGTGCTTAAAGGAGATGAAAAAAGAACACTATTTGCAAAAATCCAAGAAGGCGATGAGGAAGCACGCGAGAAGTATATTTTTGGCAATTTAAGGCTGGTTTTAAGTATAATCCAGCGTTTTAATAACCGCGGCGAATATATAGACGATATTTTTCAAGTGGGATGCATTGGGTTAATTAAAGCCATTGACAATTTTGATGTAACGCAGGGTGTACAATTTTCGACGTATGCCGTACCTATGAAAGACATTAGGGGAGAATATCCAAAGGAGGATACTCATATGACCCGCAAACAGGCATTACATAAGGCTTTGGAAGTCTTGACTGACGAAACGGCAAAGGCGAAAATCGCAGAGATTTTAGAGGATATGCCATTCACAGGCTGGGGCGAAAGAACCATCTTCGACACCATCGACCAATTCATCATCGACCACGGACGAATCCCAACCGTGACCGATTTTAAGAAAAAAGGTCTACCCCCACACCCAGTTATCAAGTTACGATTTGACATGACCCTACGAGAATTTTTAGACAAGCACTATCCTGACCAAAAATTATGCTCGTCCAAAGTCTACTTCACCGAAACCAAAGAGCATTGGCGGGATTTGTTTTTGATTGACTACCACGAGAACAAACCATGCTCTGCTGGGGAACATAATGCCAGCCGCACCAAAGGCACCCCTTCATGGCAAACCACTGCAAAAATGTTCGATGTGCCCAAATGGGTTGACTGGCTGAACTACTGCGACATTATTCCATATGTAAATAACCGAGAGCATAACCGCAATACTGTGAACACGGCCCCGATTAAGGTAACAAGCATCCTCACCTATGTTGCCGAAGATGGTTTTACCTTCCGTGTCACCAAAGATGAGAACGGCGCACCTGTCTTTTTGTAATCACAATATGGAAAATCGTGATTGTGGGTATCGCTGGCACACAACCGCCTACTGTTCTCAGCCAGTATGCAGTTGTGTTTCCAGCGGTAGACTTTAAGGCTCTATCACGCTATGCGTGGTTGCGTTAGGAGCGTAATCACGCCACTTTTGCAAAGTGTCATGAACCCACTTAGACACTTTCACTTCGTGCAAAGTGCCGTGGGCCCTGCGGGGCTTTCATTCGCCTGTGGCTCACTTAAAATCAAAACCAACATTACCGCTCCATCCTCAAAAACACCACCCATTGCTCATAACAATCGGCGGTGTTTTTTGTAATGCCTACTGGCTGAAACCGGCTACGCATAAATCAAATCGGCGTATATCGTATCATGAACCATCGACTGGAAGCAGTTCATTTTTTGCACCCAGCCCATCGGGTCGGTGGCTTTATCTTTCTCGGTGACTTTGTTGTTCGGGTCCTTGCGGATAGCGGCCATCATATTTTTCTTGCGTGTTTCGGCTTGCTCTTGAATTTCAAGGCAATGTTTATGCAGGCCAATGGTGCCAAACTGCGCCGCCATGAACTTTCTTTCATTCTTCAAGTAATGGTAACGAGCCAAGCCCCAACGTGTCAGCGGCGGCAAATGCTCGTCCATGACAATATTGGGGAATAGGCATAGTGTCGTGGGGTCATTTCGGTCGTTCAAGCCCACTGTATACCATAATCCATTGAAAACCCACTTATTAAATACCATGTCTCCGACTTTCACGATTTCCATCAGCTCGTCAAATTCTTGCTTCGTCTGCGGTTCATAATAAACCGTGCTGCACGTGGTAACTGGAATGTACTCGTTGCTCATAAAATCACGCTCCTTATTTTTGGTTATAACTTCCCAAAATAAGTGTAGCGCACCAGCGCACCGAAGCGCAAGGCTGAATTTCAACATCTCAAACGAGCATAGTTCGCTAACTTTATCGCATTAAATCAGCTCTCTTTGTGTTGCAAGCAAATATGTGTAGGGGTTATCACGGAGCATTTGTTGTTTGTCTATATTGTATGAAATAACCGATGCCATCATTGATGCGCCAGCAAGTGCTAATAATGCTTGCGGTACAGTTGCACCCAGCATCAGTGGTATCCCTGTTGCGCTTGCCGAAATGGCGGATATTTTTACAAGATTATCCGCAAACCATTTAATTCGCGAACCATTCAATGCCTTTGTCAAATTATTATATTCGTACTCAAACTTAGCATACGCATCCAGTGCAATGTTCTGAGATGCTCTTATCGAATCACCTAGTGGAAGGTCATTGACGAGTTCACCTAGACGTGTTCTGAACGCTCCAAGTTCGTCTTTGTGCCTTCTCTTAAACGAAATAATATCACTTAGAGGTACTTCAGGAGAAATTTTCAGACCTTCAATTATTAAATCAAGCATAACGCCTTGTTCGAAATATTTTTCACGCCGACACTCCCTATGCCACGGAAAGCCACGCCTCCCATTACGGGTGAAGAACACGGGGTGTTGGTTGTCTAATCTCAATAAATTCGCAAATTGTTCGGATTGAGAATCAGAAGCAACCAACGCTATTGAATGATTCTCACATATTTTGTTGGCCAGAGTTATCATGTACATATATGAAAAACTATCCTCAAAGTAGTATTGACCTTCATGGTAGAAATCTTCATGGGCATTTCTCAGATAGTGACGTAGATTTGACGATAGCTTGTCCGCATATATCCCTTCGCCCATACGGTGGAAAATTTCACGCAGGCGATAAGACATTTTATCGTGAAAAATACCACTGCTTCGTCTATGTCCACTGTTGGAAATCATTTCAATAAATTGGGGAGTAAACATAATTTCCATAATATCATCTTCAATGCCAATAACCGATTCGTTGTTTGAATTAACATAGATGGGCTCTAAAAAACCCGCATCAGCCAAATACTGAGTATCACGTTCTCTATAAGGATTGTTCATCGATTCAGGGACTATCGTTGAAATCGAATCCCAAAACAATACTGCCGTTTTAAGCCATGTGATATCACTAATGTCAATATGTGGGTAATATAAAGCCTTTGAAAATGCTGGACGCATTTTTTTGACCTCCATTCATGAGAAATTTTGTTTTCTACTTGGCATAGTTAAAATTAGCCGTAATTTTTTCCTAATTCTAAGCGGTTAAGAATTACAGTTGCGCCACCTTCATCGCGATAGATGTTTTCGTTTTCATTGTCGAAAAAACGATTTTCAGCGATTGTATAGCCGAAGGACTTATGCAAAATTTTTGCCGTAAAGTCAAACAAATCCCTGTCTGTAATTCTGCCAAAAGCACATGAAGGTTCTCCAATATTAAAGCAAGTCAAATCTTTAACTACCTCATACACGTTTAATGCATAACTGTAGTTATTGAAAAATGGCAAATAGTTAAGTTGCGACAATGACATAGGATATTCTCTATGCCCCTCAAAACAATCCATACAATGCTTTCGATGACATCTGCCGCAAAATTGAGAGCCTTGATAATAGCTATGTGATGTGGCTGATGCGTTGGCGGCATTTCTGATACTCTCGAAGGACAAGCCGCCGCTTGCCTTTTGAGCGCAAAACACGTTACGAGCAGTTAAAAATGCCAAATCGCCTTGCAAAGTAAATAGTCCATAGTTTCCGAGCGTGCCTGAATGATTCATAAAATCAACTTGTTTACGGCCAAACATTCTGTCAATGATGCCATGAACACCGACAAATGATGGGAAGTTCTTGAGAAGGAATAACTGCTCTTGGTCAATACTCCATGAGTCGGTTCTTTTGTTGCCCCTATTTGCATTTTTGTTTTGGATAAATGCAGTTTTCAAAAAGAGAACCTCTCTCTGAAATGTTACGGCAGAGATTATTATCATATCAGCAAGTTCTTTTTTAACATTTTCGCCGATGTAGTCAAACTCCACGCCAGACGTACTATATCCGTGGGCTTTATTACTCTCGATAAATATCCGACCACTTCCAGCCCTAAACTCTTGCCCCGACATTACTTTGCACAACTCGGTAATTAAAACATCTTCATGAAGCCCGATGTTAGGTTTTAGGCAAGCATAAATTTCACGAGAAAAATTACTCCTCCACTTTTTGAAATCAACAGACGAATAGTAGTATTCGTGGAACTCGCGAATTGCATCTCTAATCATTCAAAATCCCCCTCCTCGTAAAAAACATAATACATCTTATCTTATATTTCGGCATTATATAGCAAAAACACAACTCGTTGATAAAAAAACATATGGTTCATTACAATGCAAGACCCTACAAAGCTGATAATCACAGGCTTTATCACAATATCACACAAAAATATCCCTACACCCCATCACCCTCAAACGGCCACTTCTTGCCCAACTGCCGAGCCAACAACGAAAAATGCTCCTTACTCATTTGCAATATTGCATCTATATTTGCTGATATTTCGTAATACTCATCATCAGCAACCTCAACTACGACAATTCCGCTTTTGCTGCCGCCGGATATATTGATACCAACTTTACGAAGCCAAGCGGCGTAACTTTCCAATGGTTCGAGAAACTCGATTTTCTTCGTGTTTCGACCTATCAAGTAGTCGGTACTTACCTCGAAAAACTTCGCCAACTTCACCAAAGTATCGTTACTGGGGCTATCCGTGCTTTCGTATCGCTGATAGTTCCGCTCGGTTATGCCGAAGATTTGCGCCATTTGCCGTTGGGTCAGTCCTCGTTGCTTGCGCAGTTCTTTTATCCGTTCACCAAAAATTGCCATAGTTCTATCTACCCACCTTTGCTCTGTCGAAGCACGACAGAAATTGTTTTCAGAAAGCTCTTGACACGACATTTATATATCGTGCACAATGATTACAACATGGTTGATGTGAAACGTGATTAACGCTAATCACGAACAATTATTATCATTATACCATGCAAAATAACGATAATCAAGGAGGAGATTGATGACGAGAGAAATTTTTATCCCGGTCGGACGGGGCGAACCAAGCGAGGTTTATGTAGACGGAGCGGCATATGTCGCAAAGTTCATAAATTTTGAGAGAGGTTCAACGCTACAAAATCAAGCTGGGCAAAGCATGAAATTTAGCGGTGATGAATTGAGGGCGATAATCGCCAAGGATGAACGTAACCACAAGTATTACACAGAAAATAAACCACAGGCAGAAGTGCCATCACCCCAACCAAAAAAGGAAGCGAAGCCATCAACAATTGCACAGACAAGCTCCAACAGGCTGGACACAATCGACTACAGCACCCTAATGAAGCAAGAGTATGCACCACTTAAATTCCAAGTAGACAAAATTCTACCTCAAGGAATATTCATTCTTGCGGGCGCACCTAAAATCGGCAAGAGTTGGCTGGTGTTGGACATCTGTCATTCAATAGCCGCAGGTAATGAATTGTGGGAGCGTAACACGACACAAAACGGCGTGCTGTACATAGCACTCGAAGATAATCACAGGCGGCTACAGGACAGGCTGAAAAAGATTATCCAAGAAGAATTACCAACCGAGCCACTCAACCTGCACCTTGCCGTATCAGCCAAGGGCATACATGACGGCTTAATGGAACAAATTGACAGCTTCATGGCAGAACACCCTGACACAGGATTTATCGCAATAGACACCTTGGAACATATCCGCAAGGGTGAGGTTGACCGTAAGGACAGAGGGCTATACTCCACAGATTATGCCGATATGCAAATACTCCGCGCCATAACCAACAAATACGATGGAATAACCCTAATGCTGATTCACCACACGCGCAAGATGTATGATGCAGACCCATTATTCACAGTAACAGGTTCAACTGGATTAACAGGCGCAGTGGACGGCATATGGGTGTTGGATAAAGAGAAACGAGCTGATAACAAGGCTGTGCTATCAATCCTAAATCGTGATACCAAAGGATATGCCTTCAAACTCCAACTGGACGAGGTTATATGCAAATGGCAATTTTTAGGAGAGTGCGAACAATCCGAGCAAGATGACAAAGAGCGATTAGCGGTTGCGATAAACAAATTGTTTACGCAAAATGACCTGCACGAAGCCGAGGAATGGAAAGGCAACGCAACCGCCCTCTGGACGAAGCGGGTGAAGGACAAATCGCTCGTAGGTACGGTCAAGGAGCGCATCAATCAAGTATCTCACTCCAAAAAATGGTGGACACGCAAGAAACTTGATGAAAATGGCGATGTTGTCTACAAAACCGACAAGCAGGGTAACATCAAGCTAAACAAAGACGACAAGCCCAAGCCCGAATTGGAAAGTGCATACAGCGGTCTGCAAGACAGAATTTATCAGCACATGACGGATGCAGGCTTCCCGGCACTAACCCGCGGAATAAAGGGTAGTCGTAAAAAGCATCTGCACCACATGGAGTTTAAGGCACAGGAAGAAGCCGAAATGGCAAGGGTATGGGAAATGTTTGTTGAAACCGACAAGAAAACGTTGGCTAAACTGCGCGAGGAAGCTGACAAAGAAGAAAAACGAATAAGGGTCGCACGAATTGATGCCAGCTTGGCGGAGGACAAAGCCAAAATGAGATGGGTAAATGCAGACGAAGCCCTTGAAGAACTGAATGAAGCGAAAAACCAAACCGCAGAAGCCTACGATGAACTCCACGAAGTCGAACGGCTAATTGAAGAAACCAAAGCGCCGCTCCACGAAGCACAACTGTTAAATCCGCAGGCCGTGAAGATGGCAATGGAAAAGATAGTTGCCGATTATCGGGAGCAGGAGCGGAAGAACGCTCGTATGCAGACGATTAAGGTACGGTCACAGGATATACTGTAATGGTACAAATTTCAAAGAAGGAAGGTGATTATTGAATAATGTTGCATCAGAAAGGAAATCATCTAAGCAGGTGATGCCCTTGAACATTATATTAACACGGAGCTTAAACGGAAAGCCCGTGGCCCATGAAGAAATGAAATCCCGCTTATACAAGAGCGTAGCATTCAATCAGGTGTTGGTGGCGGTCAATGAGCGAATTAACAGACCAAGCGCAGTTGCACCTGATGACATTAGCAAAAAATAATAGTTGAAAACGAAAATCGAGCGTGTTATAATAAAGGTGGGCATATTCGCCCACCTTTATTCGTGGAGGTGCTATGTTTGGAAGATAAAAAAACTGCCGCCATTTATATCCGTGTGTCCACCGATGCACAGCGAGAAGAAGGCTATTCAATAGATGCACAAAAAGAAATGCTCCAAGCCCATTGCGTATCAAAGGGGCTTAAAAACTACGCTTATTACATAGATGGTGGCTTCACAGGCAGTAATATTGAACGCCCTGAAATGCAACGGCTTATCAGCGATGTGAAGCAAGGCAAAATCTCCCATGTGGTGGTTTACAAGTTGGACCGATTGTCCCGTAGCCAAAAAGATACGCTGTATTTGATAGAAGACGTTTTCAACCCTCATGGCGTAGATTTTATATCAATGAACGAGAGCATGGACACATCAACCCCATTGGGGCGATTGATGTTGGGTATATTATCAGCGTTTGCACAGCTTGAGCGTGAAAATATTCGTGAGAGAACCCGAATGGGTATGCGTGAGCGTGTTAAGTCCGGCAAGTGGATGGGTGGCGGCCGCACTCCCTTTGGTTATGATTATGACGAGGAAAACGGAAAACTCGTGCCAAATAAAGATGCCGAACGGGTTCGCAAGGTCTATGAATTATATCTAAAAGGACATTCGACAGCGAAGATCGCACAGACCCTTGGATTGAAATACGACAAACTGGCATATCAAATCTTGTCACGTAAGTCCAATGCGGGATATATTCAATACAACAGCGAGGAATATCTCGGCAACCACGAGCCTATTATAAGCCTTGAAACATACGAAGCTGCCATGCGTTACATGAAGGAGCGGTCTGTAAAAAAGGTATCAGAATCCAATTATCTCTTTACAGGGCTTTTATACTGCGGAAAATGTGGCTCGAAAATGCGCTACCAAAAATGGGGTAAACGTGATTGTAAAATTGTTTGCTACTCACAAGACAAAAGCAAACCGCACCTGATTAAAGACCCTAACTGCGATAATGAAAAAATATGGGCAAGCGACATAGAAGATGTAGTTGTAAAAGACTTGTTAACTTATTCATTTGAGCTGAGCAAGACCGACACACCACAAATCTCCAACATGAGCCTGTTGGAGGTTCTGCATGACCAGTACAACATTGTCGCCCAGAAATTGAAGCGGCTATATAATTTATATGCAGACAATGAAGATGAAATATTGTCTGACACAATCGAGGAAACCAAGAAGGAATTAAGGAATGTCCAGCTTCAAATTGAAAACGAAACCGAAAAGACCAAGCTAGAGGGCAGTTTTGTAGCCTTAAAGAAAACCTTGTCCACGCTTTCTGAAACATGGGAATACATGACTCCCAAGGAAAAAAAGGTCTTGGTAAACGACTGCATAAACAAAATCACCATAGACGGCAAAACCGTCAATGTAGATTACAAATTCAACACCGCCGAAGGGGGCGATGCCATATGACACACGACAACTTAAAAACCATATTCGCCATTGGCGAAACGATTAGTGTTGAGTTCAAGCGTTGCGGGAATGGAATAGACGATAACACCTACGAAACTGTATGCTCATTTCTGAACCGTTACGGTGGCGACATTTTTCTTGGCATTGAAAACAGCGGCAAGGTACGTGGTGTTCCCGAAAAATCGGTACATGACTTGGTCAAGAATTTCATAAACATGGTCAACAATCCCGACATACTATCGCCAACGGCTTACTTAACTCCTGAGATTATTGAATACGAAGGCAAACAGATTATTCATATACACATCCCATCATCCTCGGAAGTTCACAGTTACAAAAAGGTTATCTACGACCGCATGGGTGATTCTGATGTGAAGGTAAAATCTACAAGTCAAATTGCACAGCTCTATATTCGCAAGCACAAAATCTTTACCGAAAAGAAAGTGTTTCCGTATGTAAAAGATGAAGACTTGCGGCTTGATATGCTGCCCCGCATACGTAAGATGGCTTCAATCCGTGATGCCAAGCATCCGTGGGTTCTAATGACGGACAAGGAAATTTTGCAAAGTGCAGGCTTTATTGGCGAAGACCCGGAAACAGGCAAACGAGGATATAATTTGGCGGCAATCATGCTCCTTGGGCGTGATGAAGTGATTTTGGATGCTTCGCCTGTATACCGTACTGATGCACTTTTACGCAGAATAAACACAGACCGCTATGACGATAGGTTAATGGTGAAAACAAATTTGCTCGACAGCTATGATTTACTAATGGGCTTTGCCGAAAAGCATTTGCTCGATAAATTTTATCTCGAAGATGGCGTTAGCATGAGCCTTCGGAATAACATTGCGCGTGAAATGCTCATAAATACACTAATCCACAGAGAATTTGCAAGCACGTATATCGCCAAATTCATCATCGAGAAAGACAAAATGTTTACGGAAAATGCCAACAGAGCAACGACAGGGAAATTGATTACCCCAGACAACTTTGAACCAAACCCCAAGAATCCAACGATTGCAGATTTCTTCCGCAATATCGGCATGGCAGATGAACTTGGCTCAGGGGTTAGGAACTTATATAAATACGGTAGACGTTATTCAGGACAAGACCCGCAACTCATTGACGGCGATGTGTTCCGAATTGTCGTGCCATTGGACGACAGCTATTCATTCGATGCTGAAACGGGCAAGAAAAATAAAGCATCACATGAAGCTATAAATGACGCTTTAAGCGAAGCTACAAATGAAGCTATAATTTTAGAATATCTACGTCAAAATCCAACTGCTTCACAAACAGCAACGGCACTTGCAATCAACAAATCCCGAAGCACAGTTCAGCGAATAGTAAAAAAACTGACCAAAGATGGTTTGCTCGACCGTGAAGGCGCGAAGAAAAACGGCCGCTGGATTGTTAAAGCGGGGAAATAGGTGGAAGCGAAAGCCATTCCAAATGTCAGCGTAAATGTCGCAAGGTGAAAAAAATCTACGCCAAAAGTTGTTCACAAAATAAAATTGGGGGCTGCTTTTTGCCCTGTAACGTGGTAAAATTGAATTAAGAACAACAGCAGTAAAAACAAGCCCCAAGGGACTTGGATACATATTCTCCCCTAATGACACTCATTCCAATGATCATCGGCGAAATCCGCCGCTATTTGCGTGATAACAATACGATTAGAGTCAGTCGTTCACTGCGCGACACAGCTTACCGCGCACTAAGCATCCGTGAAAAATTAACAAACCAAAATGGCAAAGAGCCGCTCATTGAAGAAATTGCAAAAGAAATGGAACTACCCAAAGAGGATATCATTTTCGCACTGGACGCTATTCAAGACCCCGTTAGCCTGTTCGAGCCCATTTACCAAGACGGCGCCGACGCTATTTTTGTAATGGATCAGGTCAGCGATGAAAAAAATACCGACAATCGATGGCTAGAAAACCTATCCTTGTCAGAAGCATTAAAAAGACTGGGCGAAAGAGAAAAGCATATTCTTTCACTGCGGTTTTTTGAAGGCAAAACACAAATGGAAGTCGCTGATGAAATAGGTATTAGCCAAGCCCAGGTATCTCGCCTTGAAAAAAATGCATTAAAAAATATGAAGAAGTATATCTCTTAATGTCAGATTGTGATATAATACGAATTGTATCAATTGTTGTTTAATTTATCATTGTCGAAATAGGAGGCGTTTTGTTATGGAAACTTTAAGAGTGTCAGCAAAGTCTGAACCAAAATCTGTTGCCGGGGCCATTGCCGCCATTTTAAGAAATGGCGAAGATGTGGAAATCAATGCCATTGGTGCTGCTGCGGTAAACCAAGTAGTAAAATCTATTGCTGTGGCAAGGGGCTATGTTGCCCCAAATGGCATAGAGCTAGTGTGCATCCCAGCATTCTCGCAAATTGAAGTAGATGGCAAAGAAAAAACATCTATCAAATTTCTTATTCAAAAAAGATAAATACACATTTGACATCCTCCTCAATAACCTGTATAATCTGCTTCGTTGAAGAAACGCCCGAGTGGCGGAATGGCAGACGCGGTGGACTCAAAATCCACTGACTTTACGGTCGTGGGGGTTCAAGTCCCTTCTCGGGCAATGTGTGGTTAAAGAAAAAACCTTGGAAAATTAATATTTCCAAGGTTTTTTCTTTTTTCTGTTTTTATCTCAAAAGGGGAAAATTCAACAATCACACAAACTTATCAACCAACATACCAGCCTCAAGCAAACCAAAGCCTTCTGTTTCCATTCTGCCTAACTGGTAATTATAATGATACGTAAGCCCACGAAAATGCATATGCTCTACCAGTGGCTCGGAAAGAATTTGGCTGGTGTATGCCCTGAGTCCTTCAAAAATTTCGATATTTTCGCTGATGGCAACGTTTACTTGTTCATGTGACATGGCACGTACTTGGCGGTCGCTAAATGCAAGCCTGCCCCCTTCTGATAGGGAAAGCCCCAGCATTTCTAGGCGGCTGCGGTTGTAATATACGTTGTCTGTGACTTCTTCCGAAAAGGCACGAAGCCCTGCACTATGTTCTTGGGATTGCATGAAATCTGCGGATTGATTAAAGCCCGCCGCAAACTCCGCTAAATTTTCTGTCAGGTTTTCAATCGCTTCTTCCCAACCTTCGCGGTGGACTGTGCGGTTGAAGTTTTCCATGTCATATGCGGCGCGCCCAGTGGCTTGGCGTAAGTCTGTGACACCGCTGGTTACGTTTTGGGCGTGGTTTACAATTTCATTGCGTAAAGATTTATTCAGTACAAAAATGCGCCCGGCGGCGTCGGTGTTTTGATTAGAGTTAATCCGTTCGCGGCGCGGCGAACCATCGCTATTGCGGTTGGGTGCGCCGCCTACGATGTATGGTCTATATAAATTGTAATAAAAAACGCTGGTTAACATAAGCATCAGCCTCCATGCCGATAGTCCCTTACACGTAAGGTTTTGGGTTTACACCCATTTAGTTACACTACTCCTAATAGGTATATCGGACATTTTTACTGGACACTTTAGACATATTTTGTCTGAATTACAATTTTTTTTTTGCGCATACTATTTTTATGAAAAAAATAAAAGTTATTGGTCTTGCCGCAGGTCTTGCTAATGGATTATTCGGTGCCGGTGGTGGAACCGTGCTGGTTCCTGCCCTTGAAAAATGGATGAAATATGAAACACACAAAGCCCATGCCACTACTTTAGCGGTTATTCTGCCTCTTTCAATCATTAGCGCAATAGTTTACACCTGGGGTGTGGATATTGACTGGAAAGCTGTTTTGCTGGTTTCTGCCGGTGGAATGACGGGAGGCTTTTTGGGTGCGAAGCTGCTTAACAAATTGTCGGGGGCGTGGCTGAATATGTTGTTTGGCGCATTTTTGGCTGTTGGCGCGTTGCGCATGTTGTTCTCATGACTTGGGTTTGGTATGTACTGTCGGGGTTTTCTGCCGGGGTCATTAGCGGCATGGGCATTGGCGGCGGCGCGATTTTAATCCCTGCCCTCACCATTTTTTTGGGCATGGGACAGCAGCAGGCACAGCATATTAATCTATTATTTTTTATTCCAACAGCGTTGGTGGCATTGCGTATTCACAAAAAAAATGGAAATATCGAAAAAGAGGGACTGCTTCCGCTGGTTTTATGGGGCGCAACCAGCGCAATCATTGGCGCATTGATTGCGGTAAAGCTAGACGCCAATATATTGCGCCGCGGTTTTGCAATCTTTTTATTAGCCATGGCGGCATACGAATTAAAGAAGGGATACTCAAAATGGAAATTACAGCGTTCGAAAGCCTAAAAAGAAAATTTGGAAAAGCAGATACGGATACGAAAATTGCATTGTATATCGGCGCGGAGGATTTGAGTCAGACTCAATATAGAGAACTTTTGAAGTTGTTTCCGCTGAAAGAAATAAGTCGGCTGGAAGCGGCTTTAGGGTAGCTTTTTACCGCCGCCGAAAGGATTTATAGCGGATGTCGGCATTGCCTGTCAGTGTTATGATTTCACATGCGCAGGGTGTGCATTCGCAATGGCCGTAGCGGGGGATGCATCGGCAAACAGTGGTTATTGTTATATATAGGCGGCGCGGGTTCATTTCTTGGTCAGGGATTACAGTTATATTTGCGATATGCCTTGCAAAGGTATTTGAATTATTGCGCTGACCAATTGAAATAATTTGCTCGTTAGCGATAAAGTGAAAATCGTAACTTCCTAGCTCGCCGTTCGGTTCACGTTGAGACAGCGTCATGGTCATGAGATTGCCGTCATTATCCGTATGCAGTACGATACTTCGCGCCATTTGAATATTCATCAACAGTAAATCTAACGAACCCCGTGCTTGCTCAAATGCATGTTGTCTTTCTCTTAAAAATGTAGTGGCATTTAATGTATGATAAAAAACCGTCATCATACTCAAAGACAGTATCAAAAGAATGGCCAGCGCAATAGTCGCTTCCAGTAGCGTAAACCCGGCAGATTTTTTACTGTTTTTCTGCATCATTTAACCAACCACACGCATCACTTCATCTAATGTAGTGCTGCCTTCTAACAGATGGCGCACTGCATTTTTTTTGAGGTTGTTCATCTTTCGCAATTCGGCGGCAAAAGTATGGGTTTCTATGCTCATTTTTCGGCGCATTTTTTCGTTCATTATAATGTATTCATACACGGCTAAGCGGCCTTTGTAGCCTGTATTGTTGCATTTATTGCATCCGGCACCTGCATAAACGGTAGTGTTTGGCGGCAAGCTTAGCAAATTTGCTTCTATTTTTGGCAATGGCACGGGTATGATGCATTCGCGGCAAATACGGCGCACCAGCCTTTGGGAAATGACTCCCGTTAATGCAGAAGCCGCAAGGTATGGTTCAATACCCATGTCAATTAAACGCTCAATCACACCCGCGGCATCATTGGTGTGCAATGTGCTGAGTACCAAATGCCCTGTGCCGGCGGCTTGAATGGCGATACGTGCTGTTTCTTCATCGCGCACTTCGCCTATCATGATGATATCGGGGTCTTGGCGCAAAATATGCCTGAGTGCATTCGCAAAATCCAGCCCCGCAGCGCGTTCGACGTGGACATGATTCACCCCAAGTATTGGGTTTTCTACCGGGTCTTCCACCGTAACAACATTTTTTGCAGGGTCGTTTAATGCTTCTAAAAAGCTGTTTAATGTGGTAGATTTTCCGCTCCCCGTTGGGCCGGTCATGAAAATTGCGCCGTATGGCTTATTGAAAAGGGCTGTCAGTTGTTTTAAATCCTCGGAAAAAAAGCCCAGCTCTTCCTTTTTAAGCCTGGCTGTTTGGCCATATAACAGCCGAATCGCTGCTTTTTCACCATAAACCGTTGGCAAAGTGCTTAAACGGAATTCAACTTCCTCACCCAAAATAGTCATTGAAAAATGCCCATCTTGCGGGCGGCGTTTTTCTGCAATATCCATGCCGCTCATGATTTTTAATCGTGAAATAATATTTTGAAGCATGGGCAAATCCAAATGCCCGTGGGTGATTAACTGCCCGTCAACCCTGTAGCGTGTACGCAAATTCTGCCCAAATGGTTCGATATGTATGTCACTGGCACGGTTGAGTACGCCTGTTTCAATCAAGGAATCTAAAAGCCGCACCGCCGGCGCGGACTGAATCGACTGTAAAAGCGTTTTATCTGGGGTATCGTTCCGCATTTTCAATTGCTCGTCAACCAAAAATTGTGATGCAATCGTGTTTATTGTTTCCGTACCGTAAATTTGGTTTATGTAAAAGTGAATGTCTTCATCATTGGCGAATTGCGGCACGATGAACAATCCCGTTAAATCGGACAAATCACTGATGGTGTCAGAAATATTTCCCTTTTGAGGCAGCGCAACCCACAAATGCCCACCTTCGCGGCGAATGGGCAGCGCGGAATAGCGTACAGCATAATCATGCCCAATTAAATTGGCGATATCTTTATCGAAAATGATATTTGAAAGGTCTATTATTTCCATACGCTCTACCTTTCTCAATAAGGGTTTTGTCTACATTTATGCGATAACAAGCTTTTTATCCGTCGTTTTCATCTGCCAGCCCTAAAAGCTGACGTGAATCATCTCCCGTATATATTTGAACCTCGCGAAGGCTTCGGTTGATTGCACGGGTTCGAGTACCCACAAGGTTTTCAATTTCTGTCCCCGCTTGGGTAATACGCTGGTGCGCTTTCGCCAAAACGGTTTCAAAATTGCCAAATTCCTTTTTAACCGCGCCCAAAGTCTTTTCAATATCTGCCGCGCCTTTTTGAATTTGCAATGTTTTAAAGCCCAACTGCAAGGAGTTGAGCATGGCAGACAGGGTCGTTGGCCCGGCAATAATGATGCCATCCTGACGCAAGCCATCAAAAAACGCCGCTTCTCTGGCGATTTCCGCATAAAGCCCTTCGGTGGGCAAAAACATGACCGCAAAGTGGGTCGTTTCCGGCGGCGAAACATATTTGTCACGGATATCTTTAGCAAATGCCTTCACCCGTGCGTACAACGCTTTGCGCGCTGTTTCAACGTCTTCACCAGATTCATAGCAATCCAAAAGTCTTTCATATGTTTCCAGCGGAAATTTTGCATCAATGGGCAAGTAAACATGCTGATTTTCTTCCGTACCAGGCAGTTTAACCGCATATTCTACACGAGCGGTCGACCCATTTTTTGTAGGTACTTCCCTATCATACAACTGGGAAGGAAGCATGTCCTCAATAATTTGCCCCAGTTGCACTTCGCCCAAAATCCCCCGCGATTTTGACCCAGAGAGTATGCGGCTAAGCGACCCAACAGACTGCGCAACCGTTTTCATCTCACCCAGCCCGCGGTTTACGCTTTCTAACTGAGTACTTACCGCTTCAAATGATTTTTGCAAACGGGTTTCCAGTGTTTTTTCTAGCTTTTCGTCAACCACCTTTTGCATCTCGTCCAGTTTTTTCACATTTGACATTTGTATAGAAGTCAGCTTTTCATCCACACCACTGCGGATTTTTTCCATGCCGTCGGATGTATGTCTAAGGAAGTTATGCAGTGCGTCCTGTGTGTCTTTAGACATGGCAGTCAGTGCCTTTTGTGTGTACACACGATTCGCGTCAAACATATTGGTTTGGCTGTCACGCAATCTATCCAACTTTGCGTCCAATTCTTCTCGAAACTCACGATTTCTATTAGAAATTTCCTGCATCAAATCATCTTTAATATGCAGCAATGCATCCTCAAATCGCCGAAAATTTCTAAAAGAATGCATTAAAACAACCACCAACAAAGCAAGTATGGCGATAGAGACAAGCAACAACACAATCATTATGTAATCGGGCATCGTGGCAACCTCCTGAAAAACGAAGACCGACGGGGCTCTGCCCCGTCCGCCCCGCAAACTTTTAAAAAAGTTTGACCAAAACTTTATATTTTTTTGAAATTATTGTACCAAGTCTAAGTTTAAGCCGCGCAATTGCGCGGCTTAAACTTTGCACTTGTAATATCTATCCCTGCATAGCCTTTGCCACTTCTTCTGCAAAGTTTTCTTCTTTCTTTTCTACACCCTCGCCGCGTTCGAAACGTGCGAAGCGGGTGACTGTTGCATTGCCTGCGCCTTGCAGGTATTTGGCTACGTTGAGTTCTTCATCTTTAACGTATGGCTGGTCTAGTAGGCAAATTTCTTTTAAGCCTTTTGCTAGGCGGCCTTCTACCATTTTTTCAATGACTTGGGCTGGTTTTGGCTTGTCTGATTGTTCGTTTTCGTTGAGGGCTGTTCTGGTTAAAACTTCCCTTTCGTTTGCCATTTGCTCTGGTGAAATGTCTGCGCTGGAAATATATTGTGGTGCCATAAGGGCAATGTGCATACACACGTTGCGCCCAGCTTCTAGCACCGCGTCGTTTATTTCAGCGGCAGAAATTTCAAGCATAACGCCTACGCGCCCGCCTGTGTGGATATATTCAACAACAGCGGCATTTTCGCCTGCGGCAAAACGCGCAAAACGACGGATACCAATGTTTTCGCCAATTGTGGATATTTTGTGCGTGAGTACATCGCCAAGGGTTTGATTGGCGTCTGCAACATATTTTTCGGTAAGCAGTGCGTCCACATCGTTGGCGTTTGATGCCAACACTTGTTTGGCTACATTTTGAACGAATGCAATAAAGTCTTCGTTTTTGGCTACAAAGTCTGTTTCACTGTTGACTTCAACAATCGCGCCGCTTTTGCGGTCGGCTGACAGTTCGGATGTGACTAAACCTTCGGCGGCTACACGTCCGGCTTTTTTGGCCGCAGCGGCAAGCCCTTTTTCACGCAATATCTCAACAGCGCGTTTTACATCGCCGCCTGATTCATCCAATGCATTTTTGCAGGCAGACATACCTGCGCCGCTTAATTCTCTAAGCTCTTTGATTTGTGCTACTGATGCCATTTAGTTCACCGCCTCTTCTGCAACAACCTCTTCGACTGGTGTTTCTGCTGCTTCTACTACTGCTTCTGCTTCGCCTGCATCATCTTGTTCGCCTTGTTTCGCTTCAAGCACCGCGTCGGCCAGTCTTCCTGTGATGAGTTTAATGGCGCGAATCGCGTCGTCATTACCGGGAATCACATAGTCCACTTCGTCTGGGTCGCAGTTTGTATCAACAATGGCGACAATGGGAATGCCCAATGTACGTGCTTCTTGAATGGCAATGCGCTCTTTGCGTGCGTCTACAATAAACAACACGTCGGGTACGCGCTTCATATTTTTTACGCCACCTAGGTTGCGTTGTAATTTTTCCATTTCATGCTCTAGTTTTGCCACTTCTTTTTTAGGCAACAATGCCATGCGTCCGTCATCTTTCATTCTTTCAAGTTCTTTAAGACGACCCACACGCATTTGCATGGTTTTAAAGTTGGTTAGCATTCCGCCCAGCCAGCGTTCGTTGACATAGTACATGCCGCAGCGGATGGCTTCATCTTTGATAGATTCTTGTGCTTGTTTTTTTGTACCAACAAAAAGAATTTCGCCGCCGTCGCCAATGATTTCACTGACGGCTTTGTAGGCTTCATCCACTTTGCGCACCGTTTTTTGCAGGTCAACGATGTAAATACCGTTTCTTTCGGCAAAAATAAATTCTGCCATTTTTGGGTTCCAACGTCTGGTTTGGTGGCCAAAATGCACACCAGCCTCCAGCAGTTGTTTCATAGAAATAACAGCCATTTAGGCACCTCCATAGGGTTTATTTAGGGTCATGCGACCCATCCTCCACGGTTTTGTGCGTTCATTCGATTTAGCAATTTTTTATAATGCTAAACACCCAAATAAACGTTGAATTGCTTTTCATTCAAAAACCGTGTGTGTAGTTTTTTGCTACAACTTTGTCATTATATAAGGAATATGTCTGGTTGTCAAAAAATTCTATATACCCCAAGCAAAGTGCCTTAGTACAAGCGAAACATTGTTGTTTACTCCATAAAAATGTTCCTATATAATAGAGCAAGTAGTTATTATGACGAGTTTCGCCAAATTGCGAAGATTGTGTTTACCAATACAATAAAAAGAGGCAAGTTCTTTTCATGGGGACAACAATTGTCTCTTCCATTAAAGAAGTGCCTCGTTAATTCAAATTAATACTATACAGTATTCCGCTAACTGGTATAAGTATACCTGTTAAAAAATTTTTGTCAAGGGGCAATTATATGTTGAAGTACAGTAATAACGAACATCTCCGCTCAAGAGGTATAGGTGACAAATATTATTTATTTTATCAATCGTGGCAAGAGTTAGTTCATCGCTATACTTTGAGTGTATACCAGTATCGTATTTTTAATTCACTAAATGCTCTAATAGAACTGGATTCAGTTCTTATTAAGACAATTGAGGGTCTATTCAATACTAACCACAATGTCGAAGCGTGTAAAGAAGAATTGCTGTACACATTAAAAAATGACAATGTGCTTGAAAAATATAACAAGCCATTGTTAAATAGGCTTCAAGCGCATTTAGGCAAAAAATCGGATAAAATACATGAATTTAAAGCATTATACTTTCAAATAAAATATGCTATTGCAGAACTCACTCCTATGTATCTTAATAATCTTTTTATAGAATTAAAAAATGAAATTGAAAATAGAAATCCTTTATTAATAGAAAAATATTCAAACACAATAGTCAGTCAGTGCGTGAGCCTCGGATGGTCAACCAACGCTTTGTTGCACACGTTGAGGCATTTTTCGACCGAAAGAGATGAAGCGACAAAGTGGAATGATTTTAAAAATGAACTTACCAGACATGCAGAACAGCATACCGTATTGTTGAGTGTGTTTTTCAAATCAAGAAATGGGATAGACGTTATCATATCTGCACTAGCTGATATGGGAATATTAATTAAATCGTATAGTGAATTAGTGACTATTTATCCGTTTGTGGCTAATTCTTCTTTCTTAAATGCGAACAAAAAGTACATTGAAATTGATGTGGATGCAATGGATGTATATTCTGCGGCAAATACAGCAATTAGAATTATATCTGATAAAATAAATATGGCAAGCTTTTATAATTTGATAACTGCTTGGGATTTAAATTCATTGGTTATTGTTTCAATAAGCCGCAGTAACAATTATACACAACAATTTACGGCTAAAGAGTTGTACGCAACTAACGATTATGTTGATATATCTGGTAACATATTTGAAAACACAAGGCGGATATTTTCCGATGATAGTAAAGTAAACATAATAAACAAATTAAATGGTGCGTTTGGATATGTAAACAGCAGTAGAGCTTCTTTATTTCAAGAAGAGAAGTATATGAATATGTGGATTGCGCTCGAATCATTAGCCAGAACAGATATGTATGGTGATATAATTTCAAATGTTAAAGAAGTTTTACCGGCTGCTCTATGTATAAGGTATATATACCGAATTATAAGAAATTTCGCAGAGGATTGCATAAGATGCAATGTGAATTTTGATTTGTCCTCAACAAGTATTAATTTACAGCAAGATACAAAAAGACAGTTGGTTCGAGAAATAATATCTATCCTTCAGGATGACACCCTTTCTGATGAATTAAAATCAAAATTGAGTGTTAGCAGTTTATTACTTTATAGATACGATTCTATTAGACCTTTAGTTACAGATGTTAGCTATGCGACAAAAAAAATTGAAAATCATCATAAACGTGTTAAATGGCAACTTCAAAGATTGTATAGAATAAGAAATGAAATTGTACACTCGTCGCTTCAAGATGAAACGCCTTTAACTATATATGTTGAGCATTTATACGACTATCTGTCAGCATTCATAACTGAAATAGTTATATGCCTTGAAGATAAGGGATTATCGACACTTGAAGAATCTTTTTGTGTTATTAAAGATAGTTATGATGTATTTATAGAATTCTCAAAAAAAGGAGAGCATAACGTCCTCAAGAGTAATGTTTTGAAAAGCGGGATGATAGATTTGCTGATTCTAAATGCATAAATCAAAAAATTTTAGCTTTTGCTTGACATGCTCCCCCTCGTTCCTTTGGTTTTTTTAAACCTCTTGACGAAGCAACCCATCCACTTTCTTAAAAAATTTGCTAAATGTTTTTACATCTTCTGCATCAAGGCTTGAAATAACAGCGTGTATCTTTTGCCGTTCAATTTCCAATTCGATATCAAAATTAGAGTTTTTTTCATCGCGGTTGTAAAGCGAGTCCACTTTAACGTTTAAAGCATGGGAAATCAAGAATAACTTATGACTGGCGGCACTCCTGTGTCCTATTTCTATATGGTTTAGTGTTATAGGGGCTAGATCTACCCTTCTTGCCAGCTCTCTCTGTGTCATGCACCTAAGTTCACGCAGTTTTTTGATATTGCGGCCAATCATGACATTAAACTGTTTGGCACTGATGGCATCACCGACATAGGCATTGTAATCGTTGACTTCATCTTGCATCATTTTGTGTGCAGCTCTCTCACCAAACTGTTTAATCGTTTCCAAATTTGCATCTATCAGGTCATAATCTTTTTCGTAGACTCCTCTTCTAATAAGCAAGGCAGCTTCTTCAAGCTTTAGGTCTTTCTCTTTACACATGGATAAAGCCTTTTCGATATGCTCATTGAATAATTTGTCCAGTTCAGCAATATCTTCATCTTCTACCAGTTCAATATCAAAGTATCGCGCTCTTAATAGACGATAAGAAATGTTGAAATGAATAGAACGCTTAATGTGATGATATCTTTCATGGTCTACATATTGCTCTAATAATGACAATGCTTTTTGGGCTAATTCATGTGCGTCCTTATATGTTTTTGGATAACCAATAACCCGTACCAGAATTCTTATGTCATATAAATTCCAACTATCGGTATTCATTAGCCTACTTAATATAGGTTTGACTATAGCTTGAGATGTATCAAAATCATTATATTTATAGCTAGCTTCATACATCTTAAATAAAATGAGAATGTCAATAATTTGAGCAATATTCTCATCATCAGGTGCGCATGATTTTAATTTGACTTGTAGCTTTTTTAATTTATCTTTTTCATGATTACCGCCAAGTAAAAAAAATGTTTCAATGAGTTCTGCGCTGTTTCGTAATTTTTTCATGTGCTTCCTCCTAAAAAATGCTTACCGCTTATGAATGCGACAAGCGTATATACTAGTAATTGGAAATTATGTTTGTATCAACCTCCCCATATCCATTCAAAAGGTTTAAAAACCATACCAAAACACTCAAAACACCAATCAAACATAATCATTCTCCCTTCGTTATTTTTACCATATAATTACAATATTTGTAATTATAATGCATTTGCCACGTTTGTCAATATACAAATAGAAACACACACGTGAATCTATTTGTAGGGGTTTCATGAGATATAAAAAACACACGCCAGCCAAAACAAAATGCGCGCAGACAACGACGTTTCCGTCACCACCTACGCGCACATTATGTACGCCAAAAACAACCCAAAACACACATCAGTAAAAGGAAGCATACTTGAAAAAACGCTAAAATAATTGTATACTGATTGTGCGCAATGGCAGAGGTTTACCCTCTGGTTTGTAGGTGATGGTTCTAATCATCTACACTCGTCATGCGGTGCGCTAACACCTCATGAACCTTGCGTCTTTATTTTTTTGTTACCGCATATCTCTTGCTTGTCCTTGCTTGTACTGCTTGTCTTGACTGGCATTTGGATTTTAGCATGTTTTTATATAAATCGCAAGTGATAGTTTACATAAAGCCACAACAGTTTTTATGTCTAGTTCAAAGGGTACTCGGCAAGGTATCCCTTGTTACTTTATGTCAGATAAACGAATCCAATCTGACCACTCACCATTTAATAATTGCTTTTGATAGCAAACGACGGCAGAATCCAAATATGTTAGGACATGTGAAGTATGCAGACTTACTTGTTGTACATTAGGCAATGCTTTTACCCGTGCAATAGCAGCTTCTGCTGTGATTTTCTCTTTCAAATAATCTTCCACAACAAAATTAACTTTGTCATTTGCAATAGAACCTCGAACGATACCATATGTATGGCGCAATTGTTTGTCGGGTTTACCTTTACGTCTGTTATCCCGCACGAAGTTTAACCATTCCAATGTTGGTTCGTCAAAGACGAGCGGATTTGCTTTCTCGTCAGAAAATATACCATCATCCAATGTGTATTTCATCACAACAGGATTGCCCGAAAATACCGCACGGCTTTTCGCCCAACGCTGCGCTACATCAAGATTGCTACCCAAATAAAAACCTTGCCCAAAGTCTGTGCGATGGCGGCCTTTGGTTAAATCAATTTCATGTATAATTTGTGTTGTACCGTGGTATAGCTCCATACTACGCCGCCTGTACGTTTGCTAACTCGGTGGTTAGCAATTCCGCCATATACTCAAACCCTTGTGTATGGAATGAATCATAACCAGCCAGCACCTTCTCCACAAAGCCATATTGCTCTAATAACCGTGCGGTTTCTGTCACAGTTTTTTGCAGTTCGTCAGCCGTGTACTGTATCACATGTACTAACCATACTGCTCTATCTGCTTCTGTATGCATTTGCAACCCTCCCAATGTGATTAATATGTCGATTATATCATAAGAAAAACGGTTACAACAACGAAATCTGACAAAGCTACAACATCATAGGCTAACGTGGCTTGGGCATTTTGATAAATTCAACTAATTTCATTTTGCAACCCCTTGCATTTTGCAAGAAGTTGAATGCAAAAACAAACCACCACCCAAACAAGTCTTATCGAATAGCAAATGCACGTGATTTTTTCGCATTCTCTGGATATTTGGAACAAATTCGAGTAAACTTACGTTATATAGTCAAGAATCACGGCAAAAAGGAATGATTATAATGAATTGCGACGATGTGGTGGCATTGTTTTCGGAATACTACGACGGCGAAGATTTTGATGCATCAGCAGAATTTTCAGCACATTTGCTGGAATGTTTGGCTTGTGCAGAAGAATATAAGCGATATGCGCAATTAATGGACGAGGTTAAAGCCCTGCCCGAGCCTGCAATGCCCGTAGGTTTTCATGCCGCGCTTATGCGGCGGGTGCGTGATACGTCGGCGCGTAAAAGGCGTGGTTTTTATCTGCCCTTTGTTGCGGCAGCGGCGGCGGCCGTATTTATTGTAGGATTTTGGTTTGCCGGGGTGTTTGAATTTGGCGGAAACTATGTTGATTTTGCGCCTGAACCCGCGGCGGCTATTATGATGGAGGCACCTGTAGCCACCATGGATATTGCCCCTGCGGTTGGTACACCTGTGCCGGAAATGTTTTCGCCGATGCATGAAACACGAGGGATTGAACCATCGCTGTTTCATGTTGAACCACGCCAGTTTGGTGCATTTGCCGAGACAGTGGACGTGGACGACGTATCGGTTTCATTTGAGTTTTATGGCATTGTTCCGGATGATGCAGTCACGTGGAGTTTGGATGAAGATGCACTTTTACTTGACGAAACCATCCCTCCGGCAGAAGAACCCCGTGGGATATTCTCGTTCAACCAGCTTTTGGGCATGATATCCTTTGTTGGCTTGCTTGTTTCAATACGGCTTATGCTTAGTTTTAGAAGAAGACAATGAGGTGAGAAAATGGCATTTGACGGAACAGCCGTTGCGGGCATAGTCAAAGAACTTTCTGAAAAATTAATGGGCGGGCGAATAGATAAAACAACCCAGCCCGAGCCTGATGAAATCATCATTAATATACGCAGCAAAGGGTCAAACTATAAGTTATTGCTTACGGCCAATGCCAGTGCGCCGCGTTTGGGCTTTACTACCCAAAGCAAAATAAGCCCACTCAAAGCCCCCATGTTTTCTATGGTTTTGCGCAAGCATTTAAGCGGTGGGCGCATTGTAGACATTGTTCAACCAGATTTCGAGCGCATTGTAGAGTTGCATATCGACGCAATGGATGAAATGGGCGACCGAAGCGTTAAAATTTTGGTGATTGAAATCATGGGCAAGCACAGTAATATCATGCTGCTGGATACAAACCGACGGGTTTTAGACGCGATTAAGCATATTTCCCCGGCGGTCAGTTCAGTGCGTACGATTTTGCCGGGGGCAGTTTATAGCCGACCACCAGGGAAGATGAATCCATTGGATGTTGACAGTTTAGCTGATTTTAAAGATATGATTGAGCAAGGGCTCAGCATACAAAAATCCATAGTCCAACGCTTAAACGGAATAAGCCCTGTGATGGCATCTGAAATTTGCGCCCGTGCGAAAATCCACCCAGAAGCCCCCGTGACCGCGCTGTCAGCATCGGATATTCAAAAGCTATTCGACACATTTTTAAGCATAATGCAACAAATAAAAAATGGCCATTTCACTTTCAACATCTATTATAATGAAGCGGGCAAAACCGTTGACTTGGCCGCCTATCCACTGGCCCAATACGCGATGCACAAAGCCGAGCCATACGACTCGCCCTCTGCCATGCTGGAGACATTCTATACGAAACGCGATGAATCTTATCGCATTGGGCAAAAAACGGCCGACTTACGCAAGCTTGTTTCCACCCACTTAGAGCGTTGCCGCAAAAAATCAGTGATGCACGACAAGACAATGGAAGAGATAAAAGACCGAGACGACCTAAAAATAAAAGGTGAGTTGCTGACAGCGTATCTGCACATGATAGAAAAAGGTGCGAAAGTATTCACAGCGGCAAATTATTATGATAACAATAATCCGCTGGACATTCCGATAGACCCGGTGCTGACCCCGTCGGAAAACGCACAAAAATACTTTAAAAAATATAATAAACAAAAACGCACACATCATGCCCTGCAAGAGCAAATGGCAAACAACAACAGTGACATCATGTATCTATCCAGCGTGATGGTTTCGATGGAAACCATCACAGACGAAGCCGATATTGCAGAAATTCGTGCAGAACTGGCTGAGCAAGGCTTTGCAAAACGTCGAGGCATCCCCAAAAACAAAAAGGCAAACAAGGCGGCGAAACCGCTAAAATATACATCTTCCGACGGTTTTGATATGTATGTGGGCAAAAATAATACCCAAAATGATTATTTAACACTGCGTTTTGCAAACAGCAATGACATTTGGCTGCACACAAAGGATATTCCCGGTTCGCATGTCATCATTGCTGTCAGCGAAAAAGGCGGCAAAGAACCGCCCGAAACCACGATATTGGAAGCCGCAAATTTAGCGGCATTCTACAGCCGCGCAAGAAATTCCAGTCAAGTGCCGGTGGACTATGTAGCCAAAAAACATGTAAAAAAGCCAAATGGCGCAAAACCAGGGTTTGTTATTTATGATTATCATAAAACGGTTTATGTCACACCGCAAGAGCCCGAACAAAACACTTGAATCTCATATAAAAAAATTTCCCGCGCAAGTATGTACCACCTGCGCGGGAAATTTTTTATATTATAAAACTCAAACCCTTGCAAATTCAAGCATATCATCGTCTGCCAACACATGTGTCTGGCATCGCCCTGTAAAAATCGCGCCGTCGTCTATGATTAATGTCGAAGTAAACACATCCCCCGTGATATCGGCGGTGGACGCCAGATGAAGCGCGTTGCGGCAATGGATGTCACCTTTGACACGCCCCGCAATTCTGGTTGAACCGCAGGATACATTGCCATCTACACGCCCTGTTTCACTTAAATTTAACACACCGTCAATTTCAATATTGCCAATAACCGTACCGTCGATGCGCATGGATTCATCGTCAGAACAGGTGAAACGCGCGGCGTGTATGGTAAAACCCCTGCCGATGACTGTGCCTGTTGGTTTTGTAAATTCGTCTTGAGAACGCAATTTTCGCATATACAAGTAAACTCCTTAATAAAACTCTACCATAAACGTCCTGGGATTTACCGCACTGCCATTGACGCGCACTTCAAAATGCAAGTGGGGGCCTGTGCTTCGCCCTGTACTGCCGACATTTGCAATAATTTCACCACGTTCTACGCGCTGCCCCACTTCTACATGATTGTGCGAATTGTGGGCATACACCGTAGTGATTCCACTGCCATGATTGATGATGACCGTATTGCCATAGCCATTTTGCCACCCTGCATAAATCACGGTACCGCCGCCGGCCGCACGAATGGACGTGCCTGTACGCGCAGGGATGTCCACACCGTCATGATGTTCACTGCCTCTGCCGCCCATGGGGTTGGTTCGCCAGCCAAACCCCGATGAAATATTGCCGCGCACAGGCCAAATGGTGGGGTAGTTGCGCAAATAAGCACCCATACGCCCACGATGCGTTTCAAGGTCTTCCAGCAATTTGCGCTGAAGCCTGAGTTCATCCATTAATGATGTAATGCGCGTTTGCAATTCTGCTTCGGATATAGCGTAGGTGTTCCCTGTACTTAAAAAGCCCATGGATGCTGTCTTTGGTGCGGTTGTATACACTTCATCTGCTGAATGTAAAACAGATGCGCTTAATAATGTTTTGCGGGATGCTTCTAATTGATTTAAAATACCCGCAACAGGTGGAATCAGTTCTGCCCTTGCACTAAGCCCTTCAAGTACAGCCTGCTGGTCTGCTTCTAAGTCGCGAATCATTTGTTCAAATTCGTCAACCTGTTCGCGCAGGCTATCTAAATTGGTTTGATGGTCACGCGCTTGAGAATCTAATTGACTTTGTACATTTTGTTGGATTTCGCTATACCTTTCGTATACTTGAATCATTGTGTCAATTAAGTCGCTTTGTACAATTTCTGCTTCATATTGAAATTCTGCAAAGGTTTCTGCAATTTCTTCGCGGGCAACATACAGTTCCTGCGCCATACGATAAAAATGATTTGACCTGAGATAAAACCCTGCAACAACAGCACTCACCACCAGCATACTTGCCACCACCCCATGAAACAATCCACGAGGAATACGTAAACTGCGCGTTCTGCCTGTCGTATAAGAAGGCACAAGCATTAATGAAATATATTTTTTTTGTTTATGGGATCTTTTGTCAATCAATTCACTTACTTTTTTAACGGCTGGGCTTTTGCGGTGTGGCAGCGTGTCATCTTGCTTAAAACGCTTGAAAAACATACTTTTCACATCCTATTAAATTTTTTAACTTTTCAATTTTTTAACTTTTTACAACTTGTTTACGAAATTATTAAGGCAACTTGATGGCAATACTACCATGTCAGGAAGATATTTTCAAGCATAAATTAATAATTAGTGAAAATTTGTTAAATATTTATTAATTTAATAAGACATTTTGAGATATTTTATTAATATTTAGCGAATAATGTAACTTTATGTAAACATTCTAATTTGCTTTACATATTTTACAAAATATGGTATCGTCTTCCCATACGCTAAAGTGTAGGTTATAATAGGAAACAGGTTAACAAATGAAACGGAGGAATACTTATGGATGGAAAATCTAATGTAAAACCCATAGCATTCGCAGAAGACAACTTTGACTTAACAGCACATAAAAAAGCGGCAGATGCCGTCACGCGGGAAAAATCCCGTGTGAAGCGCATCCACCGCCATGTAGCCATTGGCAAAGTGCTTATGGCCATTGCCGCCATTGTTATTTTCTTTCTTATTTACTACATTGTTGTGTCTACAGACTTTATTAATTTATTTTAAGCCTCAATCAAAATAGGGAAAATCATCGGATTGCGTTTGGTTTTTTGCCAAATATATTCCCGCAAGGCTTCTTTTATTTTGTTTCTCACATACTGCTTATCGGCAGTATTTTTTTGTTCCAAATTATGCAGGGCGTTGACCACAGTGCCCCTGGCACCCGCAATTAAATCATCTGATTCGCGTACAAAAACAAATCCACGGCTGATGATATCCGGCCCAGAAATAATTTGACAGAAACCATCGCCAATATTGACACCCACAGCGGCAATGATTAATCCATCTTCGGAAAGATGCTTTCTGTCACGCAGCACGACGTTGCCTACGTCCCCTACCCCAAGGCCATCCACCAGCAACTGCCCAGAGGGCACGATGCCATTCATTTTTGCGTCGTTATGCGACACTTCAAGTACCTCGCCGATGTCGGTCACAAAAATATTTTCCTTGGGCATTCCCATTGAAATGGCCAGGTTTTTATGGTGAGTCAAGTGGCGGAATTCGCCGTGGATAGGCATAAAATATTTTGGCTGCGTCAGGTTGTGCATGAGTTTTAGCTCTTCTTCTTTGGCATGACCAGACACATGCACTTCCATTAGCCCTTCATAAATCACTTCCGCACCCTGTTTCATAAGGTCATTTATGACACGCGACACTAACTTTTCGTTACCCGGAATAGGCGAAGCAGAAATAATCACCTTGTCGGACGGTGTGATAGAAATTTGCCTATGGTCACCGGCCGCCATGCGGCTTAAAGCCGCCATTGGTTCGCCTTGGCTTCCTGTGGTGATAATAACCAATTGGTTTGGGGTGTAATTTCTCGTTTCAGACACATCAACCACCAACCCCGGCGGGGCTGTTAAATAGCCAAGTTCAATGGCAGTTTTTACCGCATTGACCATACTCCGTCCAAGAAATAATGCTTTGCGCCTGTGTTGCGCCGCCGAATTAAGCACCTGTTGGATACGATCAATATGCGACGAAAACATCGCCACAATCAGCCGCTGGGTTGGCGACTCTTCAAATACGCGTTCGAAAGTTTGGCCTATCGTGCGCTCACTCATTGTATACCCTTTGTTGAGTACGTTGGTGCTTTCGCAAAGCAGCAGCTTAACGCCTTTTCTTCCCAGTTCGCCAATGCGCTGCAAATCAATGGTATCACCTTGAATGGGTGTAAAGTCCACTTTAAAGTCACCGGAATGCATGACTACGCCTACCGGTGTTGTGATTGCAAACATGACTGCGTCTGCAATAGAATGGTTTACACGAATAAATTCCACTTTAAAGCAGCCGGCCGTCACGCTTTTGCCTTGTAAGACGGATTCCATTTCAGTTTGGTGCAACAGCCCATGTTCGCGCAATTTATTGCTGACTAAACCAATGGTCAGTTTTGTACCATAAATTTTAGCCTTTACTTCACGCAACAGAAAAGGCACACTGCCTACATGGTCTTCATGGGCATGTGTCAAAAATAAGCCGCGGATTTTATCGGCATTTTGCTGTAGGTAGGTAAAGTCTGGGATAACCAAGTCTATACCCAACATTTCATCCTGTGGAAATGCCACACCACAGTCAATAATAATAATGTCGTTGCCGTATTCTAATACGGTTATGTTTTTTCCAACTTCGCCGTGTCCGCCAAGTGAAAAAACTTTGAGTTTACCTTTTTTTGCTGGCAATTAAATATTCCTCTCTAAATTTCAATATCTTCTATATCAACCCCAAGGGTTTCATAATCATCTTTAAACAGGGCAAAAACACGTGCAAAATCGTCATGCTCCTGGTCTACCAGTTCAAAAATCATGTCATCTTCGTCGCCTGGGATGAGTTTAAAATGTACGACCTCGGCGTCGTCTTCGTCCCCCTCTAGTGCGAGTACATACATCCCTGTTGCATCTTCTCGGCTTGATAAAATTTGCAGGGGCATTTCATCCCCGTCATCGTTGTATAGTACAATGTCATCGTCTTCATTTTCGTCCCATGCAATGGGTTCGTTTATCATGGCTGACCTCCTGTAGTCTAAATATCCTTGCAAAATATACACTGCCGCCATTTCATCCACATGTTTTTTATGGTCTTTTCCGCGGCCTTCATACACCCTGGTGACTGCCTTTGTACTTAAACGCTCGTCCCATAGTTCAACAGAAATATTTTTGAAATAACGCAAGAGTTTCTCTTTAAATGCCTGCGTTTTTTCTGTACGTGCCGATGCTTCGCCGCTTAAAAGCAAGGGATTGCCCAGTAAAATGTGGGTGATTTCATACTTTTTTATGATTTCTTTCAATTGCTTTAATGCGGGGCGAAAAGCGTTTTCGTCGGTTCTTTTGATTGTGGTCACACCCGTTGCAACACGCATGTCGTGGCTTATGCTTACGCCAATGGTTTTGTCACCAAAATCTAGCCCCATGAAACGTGGGGCTCTTTTATTGCCTACGGCACAAGCCGCGTTAGCGTGTGCCATGCAAAAACTCGCGCACCATCTCTTCTAACAATACGTCCCTTTCCAACTTACCAATAAGCGCCCGTGCGTTCTTATGGCTTGTGATGTATGTAGGGTCGCCTGATAAAATGTACCCAACAATTTGTGTAATTGGATTGTAGCCCTTTTCCTCTAAAGCAAAAAATACGGTTTCAAGTACATCACGTACTTCGTCGTTGGCTTGATTATGATGTGAGTCAAATTTCTGTGTTTCGTTGTAGCCGCGCATATAAACATCTCCTTTTGATTAGCCCATTAATGTTGTTTCTGTACATGTGGTGATTTCTACATGTTGAATCGTGTTGGTTAAATCTGCATTGCATATCACTTCAACAGGACAATAGTTTGTACTATGCCCCTTATTTTTCGTTTCAAACAGCACAGGCAATATTTTTCCTACCTGCGACGTGAGAAAGTTTTTACGTAGTTCCGCCACAAGTGCGCGCATCTTTACACCGCGTTCAGCTTTTACCCTTTGCGGAACTTGGTCATTAAACGTTGCCGCTGGGGTACCTTCCCGCGGGGAATACTCAAAAACATGCACTTGCGCAAAATTTATTGCGCGTACAAAATCTAAGCTTTGCTGAAAATCCGCATCCGTTTCCCCTGGGAAACCCACAATAATATCGGTGGTGATGGCACATGCCGGGCGCAGTTTTCTTAATTTTTCGACAGTCTTTGCATATTCTGCGGTAGTGTATCGCCTATTCATACGCTGCAAAACTGAATCCGAGCCACTTTGCAATGACAAATGGAAATGGTCACAAAGTGTAGGAGAATCTGCCACTGCACTCAAAAATGCATCATTGACTGCCCAAGGGTCAATACTACTTAAACGTAGCCGCGTAAGCCCACTTATTTTTGCAACTTGTCTGATGAGGGCGGCAAGGTTTTCGCCATTATCATCCCCATAGGAAGCCACTTGTATACCCGTAAGTACAATTTCCAACGTACCTGAATCTATCAACGTTGACGCTTCTGTTAAAATATCCGACTTTGGTCTGCTTATTAATGCCCCACGCGCATAAGGCACAATACAATAAGCACAAAAACGATTGCACCCGTCCTGAATTTTTAAAAATGCACGTGTGCGCAAAAAATCCGTTGCATTCTGCTGTTGAGGGCATGAATTCATCTCTAACAGGGGTGTATTTGCCTTCATTGTTCGCACTAGCTCAAAAAAATTATCGGGCTGACGGGCATCAAAAACAAAATCTGCTTCGCCTGCATCATCAGGTTTATGCTTAGCCATGCACCCACAAACCGCAACAAAGCCGTTGGGGTTTGCTTTTCTTGCACGTCTAATCATTTGCCGTGATTTTTTATCGCTGACATGGGTAACGGTGCAGGTGTTTACAATATAAATATCTGCACATTCGCTAAAATTTTTGACAATCAATCCCATGCTTTTGAGTTGGTTTATTAGTGCATCTGTATCATATTGATTCACTTTGCAGCCTAAAGTATGTGCCGCAACAGAAAAAGAATCATTCATCACCATGCATCATTTCACGCAACTGTTCTTTAATCACATCTTTTTCAAGCGCAACCTTATCAGACGCGGCAAAGATAAACACATTACCCTGTTGACACGGGATTTTATTTAAAAATTCTATCGCTTTTTGCTTATATTTTTCAACAGGAACACTCGCTGTCAGCAAAATATTTACAGTCACATCACGCAAATCTGCATTTTCCAAAAAATATTTAACCGGTGCAGCCATTTCACCACCCCAAATTGGACTGCACACAAAAATTTCCTTGCCAAAACCACTAGGCATGTTTGAAACAGGAATGGTCTTTTTTGTAAAACAAGATTTTAACGCATGAAACATAAACCCAAGGTCAGACTTTCTATTTAAATCGCATTCAAGCGCATAGACCTGCTGCATACCCACAACATTCCCAAGCACCTCTGCAAATAGTTTCGTCTTTTTTTTGAATGTATAGTAAATAATCATGGACAATCTCCTCTGGCTTTTTCAAGGTTTTCAAATTCTAACATTATACAGACGAAAAGGAAAGAGAAAAACGCACTTTCATTATCACTTTAGTATGATATACTAGCAACAAAGGAGTGAATAGTTCTGATGCCATATTTATTTAATACCGACATAAATTCGCCCTTACGATGTATTCATCCCGTACAGGTAACATCTGTTTCAAATCTACTTGACTGCAAATTTCCTTCTGAAATCAATTATGCTATTGTATTTGGAGGAAGCGTCTTACCCACTTGCCACCCACATAGTGACATTGATTTATATTTCGTAGGAAATATAGAAATGGATGTAAGCGATTTGAGGTCTTATTTTAGAAAATACAGACGGCATATAGGAAAACCTTTAGATATACTGTATTCTAAAGAATCTGACTTTTTAGAACTTAGGAAGCGACCTGGAAACGTTGAAAATAAAGTATGGGAGGAAGGTGTGGTTATCTATGCCAAGGGAGCATGTGACATTACTGGATCGGGCAAAAGCTGATTATTTTACGGCTTCTACTTTTATAAAAATGAATGTTACTGATGCAGTCGTAGATATTTGTGCCTACCATTGTCAACAGTGTATCGAGAAAGTAGTTAAGTATGTAATTCTTTTGGAAGGAAAAACATATACAAACGATCATCGCTCTGAAGAATACTTATTGGACCTTGATAATGTCCAAATAAAGACACTTGTAGAAGAAGTATCAAGTAAAATAGATACGTGGGCAACATATATACGATATGCAAAAACGCTTTTATCAAATAAAAAGTCTGTTGAAGATATACTCATTACATGCGAAGCGTTGATTGAGATTGCGGAGAAACTAACGCCGAAAAAAGATTCCGATAGCGATTTTTCGCCATCGAGGTACTTCACTTAAAAAAACGCTTTGCAACAAAAGTGCAAGGCGTTTTTACATAAACAATATAATCAATGCTTTGATATAAGCTGTCGGCCAAGGTCTGCACGTTTCTCTTCGGATACTACACCTTCGCCATGTTTATCCATTGCCCATATCAATGCGCCAAGCACACTGGGTGCGTCCAACACCTTCGTTACAAACGGCTGCTTGTAATGTTCTTTTACATAATGTTCAAAAACGGCAACGAGTGTGGAGTCAGGGTTCTTCTGAAATAAAGAGCCCGTGAGTACAATCTCTAGCGTACCAGGTTCAAATGCTAAATTGTCAAGCATTCCCATGACGCTTTCGCCATACGCCTTAGATGATTCAGAAAGGATGTCTATTGCGGCAGCATCACCATTTTTTGCCGCTTCAAAGACCATTTTGCTGACAGCCAGTGTAAACCCTTTTTGGTCTCCGTTGTAATATTTGGTATGCAAAGCTTCCATGAAATCGCTTTTGTGGGCTAAATCAAAATGCTTCATAAACATGTCGGTTAGCATGGATGCGGGGTAAAGCCGATATAGCTGACTGTATATATAATTTACGGCTTTTGTCATAATGTATCCGCCACCGCCATAGTCGCCTGTGACATACCCCATGCCGCCAATTTGCAAGATTTCACCCGACTTATCTATACCAAGCACAGAAAAACCTGTGCCTGATACACAGGCAATACCATATCCCTTGCTTGTGGCGGCTTTAATGCCTAGTATACAATCATTGTCTAAACTAATGTCAGCAAAGCCCAAGCCATGCAATACTTTTGAAATTTCATCATGTTGAGTTTGCGTGTCCACACCAGCCATACCAAATGCGGCACGGCCAATATCGGCAGTAGTGATATGATGACAGGCTAGAAAGTCATCAAGCATTCCTTTTAATACTTGTGACAGCTCTGCATAACCGCCTGGCATGTTTTCATAATTGCTTCCACTGCCTGTGTATAAATCGACTTGCCCTGTTTCATCATTGTAAAGCGCGATATGTGTTTTGGTGTTGCCGCCGTCAATGCCTAAAAAGTATCCCATCAGATTATCTCCCTGTTTTTTTAATACATATTGAGTCTCACACATTCACTTCGTGAATGCGTTCGCTAGAACTGCGGCAGATATGCCTTGTGGGCTTCCAGCATCTCGTCGTACACGGCCTTTGCTTTGCCCGCATCCCCGATTAATGGATTGGTTAAAAGTGCTGCAAGTCCAGCGTTGTAATCACCTTCGCACCCTGCTTTTACCGTTAATTTTTCGTATGCTTTGACGATTTGAATCAGCCCTTGGATATGCCCACTAATTTGCTGTGGGTTCATCAGCGGAAGCGGGCGTGGGCCGTCTTTGCCAACAATGCATTTGACTTCGGCCACTTCACCTTTTTGTAGGAAGGGGATTGTTCCCGCGTGGTCTACATTGACGATGTGGACTGTATTCGTGTCGTTTTCAATCGCATCAATTAAAGATACCGCCGCTTCGGAATAAAACGCACCGCCGCGTTTATCCAAAAGGTCTGGCTTTGATACCAGATTTTCGTCTTGATACAACTTTAGCAAATCTTCTTCGATAGCAACGCAGTCTTCACCTCTGGTGGTGGAACGTGCGATGCTTTCTGCAACCACCCTTTCGCGGTTGTAAAAGTAATTGAGATAATATGAAGGAAGTCCGCCAATGCTGCGTAAGAAGTCACCATCAGGCAAAGATGCCATTTTGATAATTTCTTCTTTATCAAACAAATCGGATATGACTTCTTTTCCATTCGCTTTTACACTGGTTATCCAGTTAAAATGATTGAGTCCTACATAATCATAATCAAAATCTGCGGGGTCGCCTGTTAGACGGCGCAATATTTTTTGTATGCCAATGGGTGCATTACACAATCCCACACTGCGTATGCCGCGCTGTATCAGCATTTCCGCTAAAATGCCCGATGGATTTGAGAAGTTGATTAGCCATGCACCTGGTGCTTTTTCTTTAATAAGCCGTGCGATATTTTCAATGACCGGCAAGGTACGCAACGCTTTAAAGAAGCCGCCCGCGCCAGTTGTTTCTTGCCCGATTAGCCCATATTTCAGCGGAATTTTTTCATCAAGTATGCGTGCCGGAAGTTGCCCTACGCGAATTTGAGCAATGACATAGTCCGCGCCCGTGATGGCCGATTCTAAATCATTTGTTTCAATGACGGGAATGCCATGTTTTGCGGTCATGCGTCTGGCAAAGGCTGAAACGATTGCGTTTTTGCGGCTGTCGATGTCCATCATATGGAATTCTGCTACATCCAGTGTCCCTAAGCGTTTTAAAAATCCATCAACGAGTTCCGGTGTGTAGGTGCTGCCCGCGCCAATGACGGCTACTTTTAATTTACGCACAAAAAATCCCTCCTTTATTATGCACACATTATAAAGGAGGGGCGCGTTAAATCATAGTTATTTCTTTTTTATTTTTCGCTTTTGTGTAGGGTTTATTTTTTTCGCTTTGCTTGGGCGAATCAGTGCCTTTGGGTCATGCCCAATTAAATCTTTGCGCCCTGCACGAAGCAGCGCATTTTTTACAATGTCGTAATTTACAGGCAGGCGGTATTGAATCAATGCCCGCTGGGTGGTTTTTTCTCTTTGGCTTTTGGGTACAAACACTTTTTTCATCGTGCGCGGGTCTAGCCCTGTGTAGTACATGCAGGTTGAAAGCGTACCTGGTGTTGGGTAAAAATCTTGTACCTGCTCTGGCTGGGTGCCAACCGATTGTAAATATTCGGCAAGTTCTATCGCGTCGTCAAGGTTGCACCCTGGGTGGCTGGACATCAGATATGGTACTAGATATTGGTCTTTTTTTAGCTTTTTGTTTATTGAATCAAATTTTTGCGCAAATTTTTTATAGGCATCAAAACCAGACTTGCCCATGTTTAACAGCACCTTTTCCGACACATGTTCTGGGGCAACTTTTAGGCGACCGCTGACGTGGTGGGCGCAAAGTTCCTGTAAAAATGCATCACCTTTTGGGTCGTTGAGTAAGTAGTCATACCTTATCCCCGAACGGATGAAGACTTTTTTTATTTTTGGGATTTCTCTGATAGATTGCAACAGTGTTAAGTAGTCCTCGTGGTCGTATTTCAGATTTGGACATGGTTTTGGTGTAAGGCAGCTGCGCTTGCATGGTTTCGCGTTTTCGTCTGTCCATCTGTCACAAGAAGGCCCGCGAAAATTTGCAGTGGGGCCGCCGACATCATGGATATAACCTTTAAACATGACGTCATGTGTGAAGTTTACAGCCTCCGCAATGATGGATTTATGGCTTCTTGCCTGAACAATTCTTCCTTGATGGAAAGTGAGTGCGCAAAAGTTGCAGCTTCCGAAACAGCCACGGTTGCTGGTTATGCTAAATTTTACTTCTTCAATCGCGGGTACACCACCGTCGTCCTTATACATCGGGTGATAGTCGCGGACGTATGGCAGGGAATAGACGCGGTCAAGCTCATTGGTGGTGAGCGGTCGCGCCGGTTTATTTTGCACAACATACATATTGGGGTACGCTTCCACCAGAATTTTTGCGGTCAAATAATCAGTGTTGTGATATTGCAGCATAAAACTTTTGGCGTATTCCTTTTTTGCACCTGCGGTGGGTTCTTTTATTGATTTAAAAGTTGGTAAGATGACGGGGTCGTCTATAAACGAAATATCTTTGGTTTTAAAAACAGTGCCTGGAATGAATGTCAGATGCTGCACTTCAAGTCCGCTTTCCAAGGCTTCCGCGATGTCTACTATTTGATTTTCACCCATGCCATATACGATGATATCCGCGGCAGAGTCCAGCAAAATAGAACGCCGCACGGCGTTGTCCCAGTAGTCATAGTGGGCAAGCCTCCTTAAACTGGCTTCCAGCCCACCAATAATGATGGGGGTGTTTTTATACACTTCACGGATTTTATTGCAATATACGATAGTGGCACGGTTGGGGCGTTTACCCAGTTGCCCGCCGGGGGAATAGGCGTCTGTTTTGCGTTTATGTAACGAAACAGAATAGTGATTGACCATGGAGTCGATATTGCCGCCTGTGACCAAAAACGCCAATTTAGGTTCGCCAAATTGGCGAAAATCCTCGGTGGTTTTCCAATCGGGCTGAGGTAAAATCGCAACAGAATATCCCCGCGATTCAAGCACACGGGCAATAATGCTTGCGCCAAACGACGGGTGGTCTACATACGCGTCGCCTGTGACTAATATAAAATCAACCGCACCACTTATTTCTGCGGCGGTGGTAGGTAAAAATGGCATGGAATCAAGTCCTTTTTTCTATAGTCGATTGCATCGCGCATGAAACAGAATGGCCGCTTTCTTTCATATAATCAGCACCCCAATGATACATTGCGGTCAATATAGGCATCAGGCTTCTGCCAAAATCCGTCAATGAATATTCTACTTTGGGCGGCACAATGGGGAAAACTTCTCGGTTTAATAGATTATCAGACTCAAGCTCTCTCAGTTGTTGTGTCAACATCTTTGGCGTGGCATTCGGCACTAATTTTTGCAGTTCACCATGGCGTAATGGTTTATCAATCAGATTCCATAAAATCATTGACTTGTATTTGCCGCCAATCAGACGTATGGTTGCGTCAACAGGGCAGCTTGGTTTAGCATAATCCATTTTCATTATTTCAGCTCCTTACTATCATTTAGGGAAGTATAGCACAATAAAGTGCGTACTTGCAATAACAATCATTATTTATATAATTATAGCGTGATGTTCGCAAACACTAGAATAAGGAAAGAACGGTGAAATATGATGACAAGCACAACCGCAAATATTGGTGGCATGAACTGTGCCGCCTGTGCCAGAAATATTGAACGGGTGGTAAACAAGCAAGCAGGGGTTAAACAAGGCACCGTCAATTTTGGCACAGAAAAACTGACGTTAGCATTTGACGAAGCAATCATCAGTTTTGATGAAATCGCCAAGGCAGTAAAAAGGGCAGGGTTTACGCTTCATGCAGATGAAACCGAAGCCAACATGAAACGCAAAGCCGATGAAATTGAAAAGCTATGGTTTACATTTAAATGGTCGCTGATTATAACAATCCCTCTGTTTATTTTTTCAATGATACCCATGATTTTTTACGCCATTGGATGGGATGTCATTCCATACAACCTTGACCCGCTTCACTATCCCAGTTGGAACGGCCTAATCCAGCTAATCATTGTACTGCCTGTCATGTGGCTGAATAGAGGCATATTCCACAGAGGATTTTCAAAATTTTTTACAGGTGCGGCCAATATGGATTCGTTAATCGCCAAAGGTACCATGGTGGCGTTTTTGTTTAGCCTGTATATCACCATTGAAAATTTTTTCTTGATGGGGACATCGCTTGCTGTCACGATGGAAGCCATGATTTTCATGGACAGAAACCAATTTTATTTTGAAACCGTTGCGGTCATTTTGACTTTAATTGTTTTAGGCAAATACCTTGAAGCGAAAACAAAAGGCGGTACTTCCGAAGCGATTAGAAAGTTAATCGGGCTTTCGCCCAAAACCGCAACCGTTATTCGAGATGGCGCGGAAATATCAATACCTGTAGAAGATGTTGTTGTAGGAGATATTATTCAAGTCAAGCCAGGCGAAAAATTACCTGTCGACGGTATTGTGGTGCAGGGTTCAACCAGCGTGGATGAATCCATGCTAACTGGCGAAAGTATGCCTGTTGGCAAAAGCGAAGGTGACATGGTGATTGGCGCAAGCATCAACAAAAATGGTGCGATAAAGTATAAAGCAACCAAAATTGGCAAGGACACCGTTTTGGCACAGATTGTAAAGTTGGTTGAAGACGCCCAAAATTCAAAAGCCCCTATTGCACGTATTGCCGACATCATATCGGGGTATTTTGCCTATGTAGTGCTGACGATATCCATCGCGGCAGGGACTGCGTGGTTTATTGCGGGGTATGATATGGCGTTTGTTATGGTGGTGGTGGTTTCCATTTTACTGATTGCCTGCCCTTGTGCTTTGGGACTTGCTACACCCACAGCAGTTATGGTCGGTACAGGAAAAGGCGCGGAAAACGGCATTTTAATTAAAGGCGGAGAATCTTTGGAAACCGCCCACAAAATCAAAACGGTGGTGCTTGATAAAACAGGAACAGTGACAGAGGGAAAGCCCCATGTGACGGATATAGTCACAAAGGGCGATTTTACCGCAGACGATATTTTGCTATTGGCGGCCAGTGCCGAAAAGCAATCTGAACACCCGCTTGGTGAAGCCATTGTAAGTCACGGTGTAGAAAAATTGGGGAAGCTATTAGTGCCCGAAAAATTCGACTCCATCACGGGGCAAGGCGTATCCGCCATAATCGAAGGCAAAAACCTTTTGATTGGCAATAAAAAGCTGATGGACGAAAACAATATTAGCTTTGCAGACTATGCAGCCGATTCTGACAGCCTTGCAAGCGAAGGCAAAACCCCTATGTACATGGCTATAAACGGCATTCTTGAAGCAATTATTGCCGTTGCCGATGTCATTAAGCCAACAAGCAAAGCGGCGATTCAAAGGTTGAAAGATATGGATATTCATGTTGCAATGCTTACAGGTGATAATAAACGGACAGCCGAAGCCGTGGCCAGGCAGGCTGGCATTGATAACGTGCTGGCCGAAGTTCTACCGCAGAATAAAGCCGAAAATGTAAAAAAGCTCCAATCCCAAGGGAATAAGGTAGCAATGGTAGGTGACGGTATCAATGATGCCCCTGCACTTGTGCAAGCAGACATCGGCATTGCCATAGGCACTGGCACAGACGTTGCGATAGAATCTGCCGAAATCGTACTGATGCGCGGAGACTTGCAGGGTGTAGCCCAAGCGATATATCTAAGCAAACGCACCATGCGCAATATCAAACAAAATCTATTTTGGGCTTTTGCCTACAACGTGGCTGGTATTCCTATTGCCGCGGGGCTTTTATATATTTTTGGCGGGCCTTTGCTCAATCCAATCATCGCCGCCCTTGCCATGGCGTTTAGTTCAATTTCTGTTTTGCTAAATGTGCTGCGCATTAAAAGATTAAATTTAGTAAGATAATTCCGATTTTTAAATAACACATATTGAGGATGAGAAAAATGAAGATAACTGTTTTGATGGAAAACACAACCAACGATAAAGCTTTAAAGCCTAAACATGGCCTTAGTATTTATATAGAAACACACCAGCACAAGATTTTGTTTGACGTTGGGCCAAACGACACATTTATCCACAATGCACATAAACTTGGGATTGATTTGGCAGAGGTTGACACGTTGGTTATATCTCATGGACACTTTGACCATGGCGGCGCGCTATCCAGTTTCTTAAAAATAAATGAAAAGGCAAAAGTTTATATACATCGACAAGCCTTTGAGCCGCATTATATAAAAGTGTTGTTTGCAAAAATGCATATTGGACTGGACAGAAAATTAGAAACAAATGAACGGTTCATTTGGACTGACAATGTGATGAAAATTGACGATGAATTATTTTTGTTTTCTGATGTAGACAAGCGTTTTGACACCAAAAGTAATCGTGTGCTGTTAAAAAAGACATCACAAGGATATGCCCAAGACGATTTTGCCCATGAGCAAAACCTCATTGTCACTTCGCAAGGTAAAACTGCCTTATTTACTGGCTGTTCCCACAAAGGAATCGCAAATATTCTATGTACGGCAAAGAAGCATAACCCCGTTATCCACGCAGTCCTCGGCGGCTTTCATTTGTACAACCCAGTGAACAAAATCGCTGAACCGCCAGAGGTAGTACAACAGCTGGCAAGCGAATTATCTGCACACGATGCCGTTTTTTACACAGGCCATTGTACAGGAGATAAGGCATTTAATAGCATGAGCAACAGCATGGGCGAAAAATTAAATCGCCTCACCACTGGCGCGGTAATCAAGATGTAAATCCAGATGCCTCGAACAGCATATAAGGGGCAATACGATAATAAATTTGGATATTGCGAAGCAGTTTCCTACGGCATAAAAAAATTCAACTTCTTGCAAAATGCAAGAAGTTGAATTCAAGTCAGGCTCAATTTTCTACTACATACTAACAGAACAACACCTTTTTAAAGTTTGAAATAAGATACCAGCTCTTGCAGAATCTCGGCTTGTGAATTGAGTTCTTCAGAGGCAGCGGCAGTTTCTTCGCTAACGGCAGAATTATTTTGAACAACAATGGCAATTTGCCCAAGGCCGGTACTAATTTGCCCAACAGCCTCGGCCTGTTCCTTAGACGATGAAGAAATACTATTGATAATTTGTAATACTTCATCCGCATTGTTTACTATAATATCTAATGCCTTAGCAGTGGCTTCTGCAATTCCACTGCCTATATCCACGCGATTAATGGATTCCTCTATCATTCCTGTAGTTTCGCTTGCCGCTTCTTGGCTTCGTGCGGCTAGGCTTCTTACCTCTTCGGCTACAACAGCAAAGCCCTTGCCGTGTTCCCCTGCACGTGCCGCTTCAACAGCAGCATTGAGCGCAAGCAAATTGGTTTGGAAAGCGATATCTTGAATAACTTTAATAATACGAGAAATATTGCCGCTAGATTCTTTGATTTGTCGCATCGCATCCAACATTTGTGCCATGTCTTTGTTACCCTCTTTGGCATTTTCCGTTGACTTCGTTGACAGTGTATTTGCTTCTTGGGCGTTGTCAGCATTTTGCTTTGTTTGCAGATTGATTAACTCCATTGAAGTATTCAGTTCTTCCACAGTGCTGGCCTGTTCTGTAGCACCCGTGGCTAAATCCATTGCGCTAGTGGAAATTAGCTTGGCACCTGACAACACCTCCGCAGAAGCCGCACCAATTTCAGACATGGTTTTGTGCAATACGGCACTGATATGGTTGATAGATTCTTTTATTCTGCTAAACTCACCATCAAAGGTCATTGTAATATTTTTTGTGAGGTCTCCAGAGGCAATGGCGGCTACACAATCATCTATTTCGTGGATATATTTTGACAAGTCGGTAATCGCCAAATTAACATGATACTTCATAGTACCAAAGTCACCAGGGTAATTGCCCTTAACCATTACATCAAACCTGCCAACTTCCAAAGCAGCTATCGCGTTCATTATCTCAACGACAGGTTCATCTACTGCCTTACAAACGGCATTAAGCCCCTGTACAAGCTCAAGCCATTGACCGTACCCTGTAAATAACTTTTCATCAATACTATAATGCATATCACCATCAATACTAGCGGCTTTAATCATGCCTTTGATACCATTATATACATCTGTTACATTTTCATGCAGCACATCAAATGTTTCGTTGATAAACACTTTTTTGCCCGGAAATTTCTCAAGGGTTGCATTAAAATTACCTTTGGCTATTTCATCAACAGAGTGCATCGTCGAACGCATCATATCAAGATGATGCGCTACCATTAAATTAATTTGGTTTGCCGCAACTTTAAACTCTCCTGTAAATTTATCCGTTTTTACAAATACATCTATCTCACCGCGCTCATGTTCGTCGGCCATATGCTCTAAGTCGTGGATAAGAGTCTTTAAATTATCAACAAGATGTTTAGCACTTGTTGCAAGCTGACCGACTTCATCTGCCGAATCGGTACGGATGTTTACATTAAAATTACCGTTTGCCACATCTTCCAACAGGTCAACAAGCACTTTTATAGGTTTTACAATTGCACCTGATATGGCAATAGCCACTGATAAACTGATAATTAAAGTAATTGCAGTAAGCGCAATGAGTACGATTCGCTCAATATCCAAATAAGCGACTACGGCAATAACAACCATCATAATCATCATAAACCCAAAGCCAAAAGCCAGCTTCGTGCCGATTTTTACATTTTTCATAATAGAACCCTCTCCATCTTTTTCCTTTTTAATGATTTTTTATTCTGCATATTATACTTTTAGGTTTTATTATAAACCATTTACCCAATTAAAGATACGTTTAAAATTGTTAATTGCTGAATAATCCAAGTAATACGGTGACTGCGATTACGGCGGTTAAACTAAGAAAGGTACCAATAATATAATCATTCGCTCGCAAATGGCCTTTTTCATCTTTTATTTCTGGAAATCGTGCGATTGATTTAGCCGCAATGACCAGTGCAATTGCACTATATTCACCGTTTAATAACAAGAAAAAAACAATAATCCGTTCCAAATATCCAATAAGTCGGCTGGAGTCCTTTTTTTGTTTGACAGCCTCTTCCCGTATATCGCTTTTTCGCAGGTGCTTTGCTTCGGGTTTGCTAAATGTCCAAATAACCCCGGACCCTAGCAACAAGCCGACCGGACGCAGCAAGACCAGCAACCCTAACGCAACCGTGAGATGGTGGGCATAAACATATATATGTCGCCCGACCATAAGCTGACGGCCCCAAAAGTACCAAGCTAAAAATAGAAATACAAAATGGGCAAATTGGTCTATTGAAAAAAGCCACTTAGCCATATTAAGCTTTTCCCATATTGCACGACTTTTAAAAAAATCAATGATGATATGCGATAAACTGACCCAAACAAAAATCCATAAAAGGCTGCGTGAACACGCGACACCACCGAAACGTACCAATATTAACAGGGCTGCCGCGATACAAACCGCGTATACAAAACCATGTGCAATCAGCCACTTGCCATTTGTCTTTTTCATGGCAGCCATATAATTCCATTGACAATAAAAATCGCCTAATACATGCCCTAAAAGAAGAACCAATAATAAAAGTGGGATATTCATGATTGGACACCATCCCTATGGTTTTTTTCAATAGCCAGGGTCATTCCAAAATTTTTCAAAGCCTCATCATATTCGCCCATATCTTGATACAAAAGTGCGACATTATTATATATATCTGCGATAAAAGGATGGTCATCACCAAGGATACTCTGCGCGATATCCAGTGCATTTTGAAAGAAAACTTTAGACGATGAATAATCTTTTATTGAACGGCTCAAACTTGCCTTTACCAACAGCGTTTCAGCATAATTTATTCGTGATTTAGGCATTCTTTCTTGTAATCTCATAGATTCATCAATGAATCTAGTTGCATCAACATGATTTCCTTCCAGCCAAGACATCCAAGCTAATTTATTATAAATAGGAATAAACAGTGGGTCATTTTCTTCTAATTCATTTTTTGCCATATCAAGTGCGGCTTGGAAATGCGTCAATGCGCCTGCATAATTATGCTGGCGTTCATATTCATGAAGCCCTCTATTGAAATACGGCACATAGCTTTTTTCAATGATAGACTTACCTTCTATCGTATATTCATCCATTTTTATTAGATAATCTGTCAAGCCTTCCCATGCTCGGCGATACGCTTCATAGTTTGCAGCTTTAAGCTGCTTGCTCACCACTGATACCGGTATACCAAGCAGTTTACCAACTACTTTTTGTCTGCCGCCATGTTTCTCTGTTGCCCATACTATTTCACGCTGCCTATCCGTCCAACCTTCGGTTAAGGCCGTCATCAACGCAAAATGGCTATCCACAAGAGACTGTGCAAGAGAACCAATGTCAAATGATACTTGAAGCCAATGTGTACTTTTGCACATTTTCAGCTTTTCTAAATTTGCAAATGCAGTATGAAACGCCGGACCATCTGTGACATTGCGGTCATCACTGGTTACGGTGAGCGGCCCAAGCACAACACTTATACGCACCTTCGTTTTTTCTATACTATAAGCCGCTTTTATTATATCTTGCACGATTTGAGGCGCGTGGTATTGCGTCAGCATAACACCCTCAAATGCATCGCCTCTTACCATACCAAAGGTTGTCATTAAAGAACCAATATAATCGGTGTTTATCCTATCAAATGCATTTTGAAGCGCAGCCGTGATTCGTTTCCTTATATCAGTATCAGGGTCGATTCTTTTAGAGTCGATGATGTCCCCTACTACAACACAGTACATCGCCTGGTTCCTCCTTATAACAGCTTTAGGCATGTGGATGGTTCTCCTTTCTGAATAATAAACCAAATTTGGTGTTTTATCAATACAATTAACCAAAAAAGGTGTACATGCTTTAAATTATCCTTTTTTGGTTCAAGCTATACTGCATATTATGTATCATGTCCAAAAAAGGTTAAAAAAATCATCCATAAGAACCTCACAGCCTTGACATTGACCTTGCGTCAACTTGTATAATGCAGACGAAACAAAAATATATCATGATGGAAAATGGCTTGGAAATTTTACGCATTAAGCTGAATACGACATAGAGCTGTCGCGTTTGGTATGATATAGTAATGTCAAATCTATAAAAAGGACTGGCAAAGCATATGACAAAACAAGCACTGATAGATTACTGCCTCACTTATCCAGCAGTTTATGAAGATTACCCCTTTGACGAAACCGTTGCACTCATTAGACACAGCGGAAACAAGAAAATGTTCGCGCTCATTGACCATCTGAATGGTAGGCTGCAAACCACATTAAAGTGTGACCCGATGAAATCTGACATTTTAAGAAACCATTTTGAAAGCGTCATACCTGGCTATCATATGAATAAACAGCATTGGAATACTGTATATATTGACGGCGATGTGCCAATGGACGAGCTTCAAGATATGATACAGCATAGCTATGACCTAACAAAACCTAAGCAAAAAAAGCGCGTAGCAATTGAAACCACCGCCGAGTAGACTATGTCTTGTTTGGAAAAATAGGGCGTTCTCTTTTTTTGCGGCTTTGGATGAGTGGACTGCCGCACGGGTGGGTATCGGTAGTTTCTGCGCTATGTTCCAGCTATGTTTATGCAGCTTCAAGCGGGGTGGAAAGCCATTTTTCCTTGTGTTGTCACACGGAAAAATGGCGTTCCACCGCC
>Ga0131853_10000650_pt1 | contig 62686 bp, 61 predicted proteins | sample TergutLab28metaG_FD_92764 | JGI IMG/M metagenome (GOLD analysis project Ga0131853, IMG submission 92764) | Labiotermes labralis P1 segment gut microbial communities from Petit-Saut dam, French Guiana - Lab288 P1 (version 2) (version 2) | ecosystem: Host-associated > Arthropoda: Insects >...
AAAGATTCAAAGCATCATCGAAAAAAATAAGCTATAAATCTTTTTTGAATAACAAAGGAATTACAGATATTTTAGCGAAAAAAGAATGAGCTATCAACTTTTATCACCTAAGGTCAGAAAAAATTTTGGCAAGAAAAAAAGGAATGCCCGATCCATTCCTTTAACTATTTATGCAACATTCGTTATACTAGAAACACCTGAAGAACTTTGCTGTAAACTACCTGATACATTAATTATCACACTTGATGCACCATTTGTCGTTATACTTCCGTTTACCGCTAAAAGATTCGTTAAATTTGCTGAAGATGTGCCACTTGTAGTTACTGTTAACTCTTCGGTTTCTCCTTGAGCATTTAACGAAGATGAGCCGCTTAAAGTGAAGAATAACTCATCACCAATAAAACTAGACTCTTGAATCGCAGAAACTCCGGCAGCGTTTAAATTAAGTGTTTCTGCTTCAAACTTTGAATTTCTGATGGTTGATACACCACTCATCTCAATATTAATGGAATAATTTGCTAAAACCTCTAAACCAGTAACAGTTGATACACCGCTCATAGTTAAACCAAAGTTTGTGGCTTCAAAAGCTCCCCTGACTATAACATCTGAAACGCCACTGACTCTTAAATTACGAATCGAAGTTATGCCAACATTAAATTCAATGCCTCCGCTATCAGTAAGATTAAAACCAATTGATTGACTTTCTCTTCTGACTTCAATTCTTAATAAACCTTGCGAATTAATATTAATAGCTAAATGTTCAACTAAGTTTTCATCAATTCGCCAAGTCACGGTATCACTGGCAGTTGTCGTAAGATTAACATTACCTGGAAAACTGAAATTAATCTCATTGATTTGTTGTCCTTCTAAGGAAAACTGACCATCAATCATTATTCCGTTTGCGCGAATAGTTGAATTGCCACAACCAGAGATAACAAATGTCAATATTATTAAAACAATAATTACTGATAATTTTTTCATTACTTAACCCCTTTTAAAAATTATATCATATTTTTTTCACTAATTCGTTACTAAACCAAATGGCCAATCCAAAATGCCACCAAATTCAAAGATATTAGTAAAACCTAACTCGGCTAAAATCTTTGATGCCGCAACGCTTCTTACACCACTGCGACAATAAACAAGAATTATTTTATTAAGATCTTTTAATTCCAATAAAGCCCTAACTGTTAATTCCGGAAGCGGGATTAAAATAGCATCAGCAATATGGCCAGCTTCAAATTCATCTGAATTACGAACATCTAATATTATTGATTGCCGATCACTTAACATAATTTCTTTAGCACGTTCGGGCGTTATCTGAAAAAAGCCATATTCATTTCTGATATCTAACTTCCGATATTTAGCATGGAGAACTTTCATTCCAACTGTCCCTCTTTCAATCTTTAATATCTGATTAATTAATTCAGCTTCTTTAAACCAGCCTAAAAATTCATAACCTTCTTTGAAAGCTGGCAATAAATTAAATTCATCTTCCACTGTAAAACTAGCAGGATTAGCGTGTAGTCCTTTTGATGCGAAAAAGATTATAGGAAAATCGATAGCCGTTCTTTTTAAAAATAAAGTCATTGTTTCCTGAACTAAATCATCAGAAAAATTCCAAGGATTAATAAATTCCTTTTCCCGATACCAGGATAACAAAAAGCCAGATTGATAAATTGACGGTTTAGTTATTCTTTCGTTACGGGAAATAACTTGCGCTTCTATTGTAAAATTACCATCTGTCTCAAAATTAACAGTAACAAGTCTTTGACAACTAACTAAAAATAATGAACAAATTACTGCTAAACAAAGCTTAAGTTTTTTCATAACTCGCTTCTTTCCAAGTCAGAAATAAAATCATTAAAAAACTTAGGAAGTTCAGAACTAAATTCCAGATATTTATTGGATTTAGGATGTTTAAATCCAATCGTTTTAGCATGCAGAAACTGACCATTTTCACTAACTGTTTTTTTCGGACCATAAACAGGATCACCATAAACCGGAAAACCAATATAATTTAAATGCACGCGAATCTGGTGAGTTCTTCCTGTTTCTAATTGGCATTCAATTAAAGTAAAATTATTGAATCTTTTTAAAACATTAAAATGAGTTATTGCTTCTTTGCCTTTTTCGCTAACCGTCATTTTTTTACGGTCATCAGAACTACGGCCAATTGGCGCATTAATTTTACCAGCCTGATGACTGATAACCCCATGCACTAAAGCGATATATAATCGTTTGGCGCTTTTATTTGCTAATTGTGCTGATAACATTTCATGGGCTAAATCATTTTTAGCAACCATTAAAAGCCCACTTGTATCTTTATCAATCCGATGCACGATACCAGGTCTTATTGTGCCGTTAATACCTGATAAATCTTCTATCTGCGCCAAAAGCCCATGCACAAGTGTATCTTCACCAGTGCCGGCACCAGGGTGTACTACTAAGCCAGAAGGTTTATCAACTACACAAAGATATTCATCTTCATAAATAATCTTTAAATCCATTGGTACAGCTTTTAGTTCATATTCCTTGGCTTCTTCAATAATAATTAAAATATTATCATTTTCTTGCAGGCGATAATTATTAGTAGTTTTCTCCTCATTGACTAATACTTGTTCTTCCGATATTAATTTTTGAATTCTAGAACGAGAAAAATCAGCTAGTTTTTCGGTGATAAATAAATCTAGTCTCTTTCCTTCATCTTCAGCCAAAACAATAAAACTATGCTTGTTCATTTTGTTTCCCCTCTAAGAAAAAAACATAAATAACTAACATCGCAACACCAACAGTAAGAAGAATATCAGCGATATTAAAAATCGGAAAATTAATTAACTCAAAGGAAAGAAAGTCAATTACTCCATAATCAGCATTCAACATCCGATCGATAAAATTACCTAATGTACCCGCAATCAGAAAACCAACTGAAATTGTATAGAACTTCTTATCTTTAAAATTAATGCTTTTGGCTAAATAAATAAAAATAACCATTGCGATAATTGTAATGATAATGAAAAAAGTTCTTTGACCTTGAAATAAACCAAAAGCTGCGCCTAAATTACGGTGACTTGTAATCGCAAAAACCCCATCAATAATCGGAATTCTTTGGCCAACTGTCATCCGGATATCGACGATTTGTTTTGTCAGCTGATCTAAAAAAATTAAAAAACCAATAAAAAGCACAAAATATAAATACTTCTTTTTCATAGTATATTCACCCCACTAACATAATAAATAATGATTAGAAGAAAAAAGAAAACACTTTTAATTAAGCTATCAACTAGACAAAAATCAAATAAAAATTCTTTAGATTTATTAGTTAAGTTACAATAACCAGTTTCCTTTAAATAACAAAATAAAAAATTAAAAAGATAAACAAGCCCTAAAGCATAAAAAAGAAAAAACAAATCGCGGTCCAAAAACATTAATATACCAACAGAAAAGAAAATAGCTATTGGAATAAAAAGAAAAAATAATGTCATCACAAAAGCCGTAAAACTATTATTATTTCTGGCTTGTTTCGTTATTTCTATTTCGCCTTCAAACTTTCGATAGTTATTAAATCTAGAGAAAATTCTTGTCATTGCGTAACGCCTCCAATGCTTCTTGGAAATTTCTGACTGGCACAAGCACAAATGTTGGTCTTCTTAATGATTGATAAGTTTCCAAAGCTTCCTGAAAATTACGAAATTCACTGGAATTCTGATCATCAGAAAATGGTACTAAAAAAATTCTTGCCCGATTCTTCTGAGCTGTATATATTTTTTGACGCATACCACCGATTGCGCCTACAGAGCCATCATAATTGATTGTTCCAGTGCCGGCAATTACTAAACCTCTTGTCAGATTAGACCCAGTCAGTATATCATAATTATGCAATGTTTGTAAAAGACCGCCAGATGGTCCGCCACTATTAGAACGATTAACAGTAAAAGCGGGATTTGCGACAAAATTGCCATATTTAGTTTCTATTCTAGTTCCATTTAAAGCACTTCTTTGAATACTTATTTGATATTCTTTTGTAGTATCATAAAAATAAGTATAAGTAATATTTAAAATATCAGTTTGTTGGGCATTTACGATAACTTCCCTAATACCAGCTCCTGTTACGCCATTGATATTTGTAAACATCGCTCCCAGACCAAAAAAATCAAAACCTTCCGGATGATGCGCTAAAATAAAACCTAAGACATCATATGATAATGCTTTTTGGGCATATCGGTAAGCAACAATAATTGAAAGCTCAATGGAAGCATTCATCGAAATTTGTCCCATGATATTATGATCCCTAGCAGTAAAATGGGATTGTGACTGATGAACTCGATTAACTTCAATTCTGGAATTATGGGTATAGAAGAGATGTTGAAACATTGTAATCCGATTAAAACTCAAAACAAAAGTTGTATTAAAGGAGCCCGTTGTCTGATGATCGCTATCAATTTCTATTAATCGTTCTACTTGCGTTAAACCGCCAGGCATTGTTGCTCTGTAATCAATGCGATAAAATAAAGGAATAGAAAAAAAGACATTGATAAACAAAAATAAAATAAGTTGTTTTCTGTATTTTTTTAAAAGTTCCATCTTGTAAGCTCCACATCAAGCTTTTCATCAATTTGCCTAAACTTAATCTTAGCTGCTTCAAACATTCTTTTACTCGCAAGCACTAATTCGGAATCAGCGTATTTATCTTCTTGATAGACAACTTCTTTAATGCCAGCTTGAATAATAATCTTAGCACATTCATTACAAGGAAAAAGTGTTACATATAAAGTACAATCTTTTAAACTCGCTGTTGAATTTAAAACCGCATTAACTTCGGCATGAACAACATAAGCGTACTTAGTGTCTAAATAATCACCAGTACTTTCCCAAGGAAACTCTTTATCCTCAATACCAATTGGAAAACCATTATAACCAATTCCCATAATTTTTTTATCACGGTTAACGATACAAGCGCCAACTTGGGTTTGCGGATCCTTACTGCGTCTTGAAGACAGAATCGCAATTCCCATAAAATATTCATCCCATGAAATATAGTTTGTACGCATCTTATTTCAATCCTTCCATTAATTTTTTTAAAGCATAACTTGTGCTTAATAAACCTGCAGTAGCCGGCACAAAACTATTTGAACTTAAACCTTCACGTTTAAGAGGCATTTCCTTAGAACAGATTACCGTTACTTTATCATAAATAGCTTCTTCTTTTAATTTTCTGCGGATAATTCTAGCGATAGGATCATAAGTTGTCTTTTTGATTTCGGTAATCTCAAAACCTTGCGGATTAAGTTTATTAGCTGTACCCATCACCGAAATAAAAGGAATATTTTTCTTTAAACACATCTTTATTATTAATATTTTAGCAGGAATATCATCAATCGCATCAATCACAAAATCAAGTGGTTCAGCAAAAACTTCTTCAATTGTATCTGGTGCAATTTTTTGATCAAACATTCTTAAATTCAGATTAGGATTGATATCACGCAATCTTTTTTCAGCGACTAAAACTTTCTTTTGGCCGATTGTTGATTTAAGCGCAACAAGCTGACGATTTATATTACTTTCATCAACAACATCAAAATCACAAATCGTTAGATTATTAATCCCGAGTCTGGCCATAGATTCCAAAGCATAAGAGCCTACGCCACCAAGCCCCGCAATCATAACTGATTTACTTTGGATTTTCTGATAGACTTCTGGAGTCAGATTATTCTCTGTACGGACAAAATGTTTCATTTCTTAAAATTTATCCTTAATTCTTCAAGTTGCTCATTAGCGACTTCTGAAGGAGCATCCATCATCTGACAACGAGCGCTTTGTGTTTTTGGAAAAGCAATAACATCTTTAATATTATCGGTATTAGTCATTAACATAATTAAGCGATCTAGACCTAAGGCAATGCCACCATGAGGTGGCGTACCATATTTTAAAGCATTGACAAAGAAACCAAAACGATCAGTTATTTCCTCATCGGAAAGACCTAAAATCTGAAACATTCTTTCTTGCATTTCCTGACTATAAATTCTTAAAGAACCGCCTCCGGCTTCATGCCCATTTATAACAACATCATAAGCACAGGCAATCGCTTCTTCTGGTTTATTCAAGAAAGCTTTTAATGAATTAGCTTTAGGTAAAGTAAAAGGATGATGAGCCGCCGCATAATTTTTTGTTTCCGGATCATAATCGAACAAAGGCCAGTCTACTACCCAAGCAAATTTATAGGAATTTTTTGGAATTAAAGTTAAACGTTTGGCTAGATTAATCCTTAAAGCTCCTAAAATCGTATTAGCACGATTATTATTCTTTTCAGAAACTATTAAAACTAAATCCTCGTTTTCTAATTTTTTCTGTTTCGCAAAATCAGGTGTAAGAAATTTAGCTAAAGGACCAGAAAGTTCCTTATTCTGATATTTTACCCAGTAAAGATTTGTGGCTTGATACTTTTTTGCTAATAAAGCAAGTTCATCGATTATTTTCCTAGTTAAAGAACTAGCGTTTTTAATAATTAAACCTTTAGCGACGCCGCCATTAGAAAGACAATCTTTAATTAAAGGCATTTCAATGTCTTTAAGTTCTGAACTAAAATTTTCGATAAATAAATCATAACGCATATCCGGCTTATCTGAACCATATTTATCCATTGACTCTTGATAGGATATCCGTGGAAATGGTGTTGGAATATCAATATTTAAGACTTTTTTAAAGACATGGGCATAAAGTTGCTCAATCATATCTTGTACATCTTTTTCTTCAACAAAACTCATTTCAATATCAACTTGCGTAAATTCTAATTGGCGATCTGCTCTTAAATCTTCATCACGGAAACAGCGAGCTATTTGAAAATATTTTTCAAAACCAGAAACCATAAATAGTTGTTTAAAGATTTGCGGTGACTGCGGAAGCGCAAAGAATTCGCCTGGATAAATTCTGGAAGGTACTAAATAGTCACGCGCCCCTTCTGGTGTTGATTTAGCTAATATTGGTGTTTCTATCTCTAAGAATTCATTATTAACTAAAAATTCCCTGATTGCTTGCGTGATTTCATGGCGCTTAATCAGATAGTTTTGCATTACTGGTCTGCGCAGATCAAGATAACGATATTTAAGTCTGGTTTCTTCTAAAGCATCAGTATTATCACTAATAATTATCGGTGGTGTCTGACTTTCATTGATTATCTCTAAAAAATCAACCGTAATCTCAATTTCACCAGTTGCGATGTTTTTGTTTTTATTACTTCTTTCAATTACAGTTCCTTTAGCATAAATCACAAATTCAGCACGAATCTTTACCGCTTCATTATAATATTTATTATCAGGATTAACGACTAATTGAATAATTCCGCTTTTATCACGTAAATCAATGAAAATGACGCCTCCTAAGTTTCTGGCTTTAGAAACCCAACCACGTAAAGCTACTTCTTGATTTAAATCACTTAGATTTAAGATGCCATTTTTATGGGTTATTTTCATTATTCTTTTTCCTTTCTGCAAGATGAATTACAGGAATGTTGGGGTGTAAATGCGGTTTTCAGATAATCATATAGCGCATTTAAACTAATTTTTTCCTGAGTTTTTGTCTTTTGATTCTTAATAGTAATTTCATTATTATTTAATTCATCGCTACCAAGAATGCCGATAAAACGGCTATTAAGTTTGTCAGCGTTATTTAAATTGGCTTTAAAAGAACGGTTATTATAATCTGTTTCACAAATTAAACCACCCATTCTTAAAGTATTTAAAAGCTCGGAAGCTTTTTTCTTAGCGTCTTCACCAAGTGGTAAAAGATAAAAATGCACAAATTGTTCGGGTAGATTAATTAATTTATAATGATCCATAACTAATAATAAGCGCTCCATACCAAAGGCAACACCAATACCTTCTAAAGCCGGGCCTTTTAAATCCGAAACCAATCGGTCATAATGACCACCGCCGCCAAGAACATTTTGGGAGCCTAAAGCCTCTTCTGTTTCAATTTCAAAAACAGTATGGGCATAATAATCTAAGCCGCGAACTAAAAAATTATCGACTTCATACTTAATACCAATCGCATCAAGGTTAGCTAATACTGTTTGAAATCTTTGTTTGGCTTCAGTACTTAAATAATCATTAATCAAGGGAACATCTTTAAAAAAGTCTTCTTTACGACAGCTTTTACAATCAAGTAAACGTAAAGGATTCTTTTCAATCCGTTTAAGGCAATCACTACAAAGACGCGAAATAAAACCTTTAAAATAACTAACTAAAGCTTCACGGTAATTATCTCTTGACGTTTTATCGCCAAGGGAATTGACCTTTACTTTTGTATTAGGAATCTGTAGTCGCGTGATAATATTATAAGTTAAGGATATTACTTCCGCATCAAGTTCTGGCGCCTGACTTCCGATTGCTTCAAAGCCAAATTGGCTGAACTGGCGAAAACGACCCTTTTGAGGGTTTTCGTAACGAAATTGCGGTCCAATATAATAAAGTCTCGTTAAATTATTTTGCGCATACATTTTATTCTCAATAAAACTGCGGATAACTCCGGCTGTTCCTTCTGGTCTTAAGGTCATAGAACGTTTACCACGATCGATAAAATCATAAGTTTCTTTATTAACAACATCCGAGCTGTCATCAGCGTTCCGATGAAAGACAGCACTCTCCTCAAAAATTGGCGTCCTGATTTCATCGTAATTATAAAGACTCATAATTCGGTGCAGAAAGTTTTCTAATCTTTGCCATTTCTTAATCTCTTCTGGTAAAACATCATAAGTTCCTTTTGGTAATTTATACATAGTGTTTCCCTCCTTTAAAAATAAAAAACGCCCTTTAATAATATAAAGGACGAAATAATAATCGCGGTGCCACCTTTTTTCCTAAAAAAACTTTAAAGCCTTGTTTCTTTAGACTCTTCACATGTTAACGCCATGATACGTTCTTCCCTACCTAATTTTTCAGGAAAACCCTCTAAAGTGTCTAAAATCAAAATTAATGGATATTTGCACCAAACATATCCTCGCTTAAAATTTAACTTTGATTTAATTCTTTTTCTACGGTTTATTTTATTATAGTACAGTATGAACAAAAAGTCAAATCATTTTTACATTATTTAGACTCAATAACATTTTTGGTGCCCAATTCTTTATCTTTCATTATATAAAAAGTTGTACTTCTTGGAAACTTCTTAAGCCAGATAACGCCTAAAACACAAATAATAGCTGCGCCTATTGTTCCGATAATCAAGTCATTCATCGTATCAATTAAAGCTGTTCCCATTTGAGAACTCGTTATTAAATAGATTACACCATCTATTTCAATTTCTGTCAGACCATCACGCCAACGCATCATGTTAAGTCCAAAGAGCATATCCATGCCATATTCGAAAAATTCCCAAAGCGTTAAAATCGTAACTGCAAAACAAAAGGAAAATATCGCCACAAAAACTGGTGAAAGCCTGACAAAGCCTGATTGAGTTTTACTAAAGCTATAAACAATGGAAAAACCGCACATCGCTATAACAATACCGGCAATCAAATGCAAAACTTTATCAAAAAGAAAGACATGGTCATAAAATCTGAATACTTCTCCTAAAACGAAATGAGCAACAATAAAAACTGTAATAGTAATAGTTATCCAAGCAGGTATGCGAATACTAAACTTTGAACGCATCATCATCGGAATATGCAAAAGAAATATCGCAATCAAAGAAAGCAAACTATGCTCAATCATTTTTTCATGATTATTACTGACAAGCGAGGTTACGATACTGCCAATCATTGTGCCTGCAATTAAAAGCAGACAAATAAAATAAGTTACAAAAACCTTGCGAGAGCCAAAGATACGATAAAAACGATTATTTTTTACTTCACTCATTTAAAACACTTCCTATTAGTTTTCCAAGATGATTGTTACTGGTCCATCATTTATTAAGGAGACTTCCATATTTGCACCAAATGAACCCGTTTCTATTTTTAGTCTCAGAATATTTTCTAATTCTTGATTAAAAGCTAAGAAAAGGATATTTGCTTGTTCTTTTTCCAAAGAATTAACAAATGATGGACGATTACCTTTTTCTGTATCTGCATATAAAGTAAATTGACTTACACTAAGAAGCTGTCCTTTAAACTCTTTAATATTCAGATTCATTTTATTATTTGCATCTGCGAAAATTCTAAGCAAAGAAATTTTCAAAGCCATCTTTTTTACATTTTCTAAATCATCATTTTCTTTAAAACCAACTAAAATTAACATTCCTTGCTTAATTTTACCGATAATTTTAGTTTCTACAGAAACGGATGCTTCTTTTACTCTTTGAATAATTACTTTCATTAGTTACTATCCTTTTCCACTGAAATAACTGTTGACATCTTTTTGATATTTACCATTAAAGTATCTAGCTCCTGCCTTGAGGAAGCAATTAATTTAAATTTAATGATCTCTTCTAAATTACTATAATTAGTGCTGGCTTTTACCTCGCCAATGGAAAAAGAATGAGAATTGATTATTGCAATTAAATCAGAAACATTATTCCTATGGAAAACGGCAATTATCTTAATTTTAACTGGGTATTTTCTAGTTATATTAGTTGCCCATAAAACAGTAATAAAACGAGCTTCCGGTAAATCTTTTATTTTCATACAGGACTTACAATGAACAATAACGCCTGCGCCCTTAGAAACATAACCGATAATCTCTTCTCTAGGAATCGGGTAACAACAATTAGCTAATTTAATTTGCGGATTATCTAAACCCTCAATAAAAACACCAGTTTGGCTATTAGTTGTGATAATCCTGTTTGTTCTTTCGATTTGTCTCCTTAAGTTTTCATCTTTATCAATGGTTGTGCCTAAAATTTTATTAAGAACTGTTTTAGGACTAATGAGACCTTTACCAATAGCAATATAAAGTTCATCGATATTATTAATTTTGTTTTTAGAAAAATGTTCAGTAACAAAAGCATCGGTAAGCGGAGTCGTTACTCGATTTACAGTAAAATCCTTCTCTAATTCTGATTTTCCGCTAGCTAAAAGGTTATCATGATTTAGTTTATTAAGATAATTTTTGATTTTATGTTTAGCTTGTGTTGATTTAACGATTTTTAACCAAGACTCGGAAGGTCCAGAATTTTTACTGGTTTTTATCGAAACAACATCACCAGTACTTAACTCATAATCCAGAGTTACCATTTTATTATTGACTAGAGCGCCAATCGTTCTATGCCCTAAATCTGTATGAATTTTATAAGCAAAATCTAAGGGAGTTGCGCCTTTAGGAAGGTCAATAACTTCACCTTTTGGCGTATAGACATAAACATTGGCTTCTAGAATATCACCTTTAAATGAATCCAAAAATTCTTGGGCATCATCATATTCAGTGCTAGTCTCACTCATTTTTAATAAGTCACCATACCATTTAAGCTTTTCTGCAATCTCCCTTTGTTCTTTTTCTCTAGAATAATCACTATTTTCTTTATAAGACCAATGAGCTGCGATTCCATTTTCAGCAATATCATCCATCTCTCTGGTTCTAATTTGCACTTCAAAAAACTGACCGCCACCTACAATGATTGTTGTATGCAAAGATTGATACATATTATCCTTGGGGACTGCAATATAATCCTTAATTTTATTTGGTAACGGCACAAAGTGAGCATGTATCGTACCTAAGACCGAATAACAATGCTCAATTTTATCTAAAATTATCCTTAAAGCAAAGATATCATAGATTTCATCTAGTTTCTTTCCTTGCGCTAATGTTTTCTTATAGATGCTATAGACATTTTTAGTACGACCCTTAATCGCAAAATTAGGAATACTATTTTCCAGAAAACCACTGATTTGTTTGGACATGTCTTCGATTAAAAGTTCTTTTTTATTTTTTATTTCCTCGATATATTTAGTTATCTCTTCAAAAGCTTCTGGATTTATATAACGAAAAGAACGATCTTCTAATTCCGCTTTTAATTTGAACATCCCGAGCTTATGAGCTATTGGTGCATAAATTTCTAAAGTTTCTTGCCCTTTTCGGATTTGATGGGCTCGGCTCATGTCTTCCATTGTTCTTAAGTTATGTAGTCTATCAGCAATCTTAATCAAGATAACCCGGATATCCTGACTCATTGCCAAAAGCATTTTTTGATGATTTTCGATTTGAGCTTTTTCTAAACTTGCGACTTTTATTTCATTAATCTTTGTTACACCTTCAACCATCTGAGCAACATCTTTGGAGAATTCTTCCTCCAGAAAATTAAGAGTTGTTGGTGTATCTTCTAAAATATCATGCAAAAGGCCGGCAATAATCGTATTAGGGCCAGCTTTCATATCTGCTAAAATCCGACTGACTTCAATCGGATGAGAAATATAGGGAACTCCGGATTTACGGAATTGATCTTTGTGTTTTTCGCAGGCAACCTCATAAGCTTTGCGGATTCTCATTAGATCGTCTGGACAATGGATGTATGTTTCGATTATTGATAAGACTTCTAGAAATTGCGTGTCCATTTAATATTTTATTAAGGTTAAAATATCCTTATCAGTTAATTTTTTCCTACCCTCAAGTTCAACAAGTTCAATCAGAAATGCCAAACCACAGACAATTCCGCCTAGTTTTTCTATTAACTCTATCGTTGCTTTTACAGTACCACCGGTTGCGAGCAAATCATCAACGATTATTACTCTCTGACCTGGCTTAATCGCATCTTTATGAATACAAAGTGTTGAGCTGCCATATTCCAAGTCATAACTAACAGAAACAATTTCGCGCGGTAATTTATTCGGTTTTCGAATCGGAATAAAACCAATTCCTAATGCATAACTTACTGGGCAACCAAAGATAAAACCTCTGGCTTCCGGACCGACAATTACTTCTGCGTTTTTTTCTTTAGCAAACTTAATCATTTCATCACAAGCTGATTTAAAGATATAGCCATCTTGCATCAAAGGCGTGATGTCACGAAATAGAATATCAGGTTTAGGAAAATCCTTCACGTCCGCAATATATTTTTTGAAGTCCATAGAAAATACCTCCATCTTATTATTATATCACAAAATAAATATTTTCCTTAAAATTTTACATCTTTCTGCTAAATTTTCTCATTGCTTTGCCATAGATATAAGCAAGCATAACTTCGATAAGGTTTCCATTTAACAGCTATAGATTCTATTTCTGCTTTTGTTAAATTATTTCCATTTCCATATAACTGATTTACTGCTTTTCTCAAGACTACATCACCATAAGGAAAAACATCTTCCCTATGCAAACTAAAAATCAGAAACATTTCAATCGTCCAGTTGCCAATACCTTTAATCTTTGAAAGTAAGACTCTAATTTCTTCATTTGTAGATTTATCGATTGTTTCAAGATTAAGACTATTATCTTTAACGGCCTGAGCTAAATTCCTTAGATAATTTGCCTTATTTTGCGATAATCCGGCAGCTCTTAATTGATCAAGTGAAAGTTTTAAAATCCTTTCTGAAGATATTTGGTTTTCACATAAATCTGAAACTCTTTTTCTGATTTTAGCGCTTGCTTTCATGGAAATCAATTGACCGATAATTGATGTTACTAGGTCATCAAAATAACTACTGCCAAGGTAATTATATTTTTTTTCTAAAGGAATTTTTCCATATTTTCTAATAAGATTTGCCAAAATCGGATCTTTTTGCAGATGAATGAAATATTTATTTGACTTCATAAATTCTCCTTTAAATATATTTTACCAAAAAAACTCTAGTTTTAGCTGAAAATTCTCTGTCTTAAAGTCATTATTGATGCATATTATTTATAAGGGTGAATCAAGAGTGAGTAAAAACTTCATATATAAATTTTCTGTTATACTAATAATCGGCTTCATAATTAAAATGCTCGGTCTCTTAAATCGGGTGATAATGGCTAGAGTTCTTGGCATAGACGGTATAGCTTTATTTTCCTTAGTAATGCCAACAATGGGTTTATTTATTACTTTGTCACAGTTCGGATTACCGATTGCGGTTTCCAAAATTGTTTCGGAGAATAAAGTCAAAGAAACTTATTCCAATCGAAATATTGTAATTAAATGTGTAATTTTTAGTACTATTTTAAGTGCCTTCCTCATTGTTATATTTTTATCAATATTAAGACCACTTACTGAAGATTGGCTGCGAAATGATAATCTATATTATCCATTACTAATGATTATCCCTTTAATTCCACTTTGTAGTTTTACAGCGATTCTAAAAGGTTATTTAAATGGTCATAAAATCATTGATATTTCTTCTAAAAGTATGCTCTTTGAACAAATCGTCAGGATTATTGCAGCAATTATCTTAATCTTTGCGGTAAGAGAACGTGGCATTGTCGCTATGGTTACTGTTGCGATTATCGCCATATCTATTGGTGAAATTACGGCTTTAGGATATCTACTTTTTAAAGTATCAAAAATGACAAAACTAAAATTTACGATTACTAAATCAGAAGAAAAAGAATTAAACAAAGTCTTAAAGATATCTTTGCCGATAACATTATCTAGAATTTTTTCATCAATTAGTAATTTTTTGGAACCAATTATTTTTACGGCCGCTTTATTAACCTTAGGTATTCAAAGAGATCAGATTGCCAGACTTTTCGGATCGATTAATAGTTTTGCCCTAAACTTACTTTTATTTCTTTCCTTTTTAACTTATACTTTATCTTCAATACTTATTCCTCAAGTATCTGAGCTATATGTTAAAAAAGATTATAAAAAAATTGAAAATATTGTGCGTATTTCCAATTTCTTCTGTTTTTATTTTGCGGGGCTTTCTACAATTATTTTAATGCTTTTCCCTTTTGAATACATGAATTTAATTTATGGCTCAGAAAATGGCGCAAGATTTGTCTTATATATGGCTCCATTCTTCTTTGTCTATTACTTTCAAGCTGTTTTTGTTGCTGTTTTACAGTCAGCCAATAAAGCACATTTATTACTGTATATCAATATTTTCGGAAACATCATAAAATTGATTTTAATATTCTTCCTAACAACGGTACCTGAAATAAATGCTAACGGTTTAGCGATAGCGATTATCTTTATTGTTTTATTTAATACAGTAATGTATTATATAATCTTACGTAAAAACAACTTATATAGAATTAATCCTAAAACCCTAATTTTAGGAGTCGGACTAATAGTTTCTATGTATTTTTTAGGACAGAACCTATTTACTTCAATGAATAATTATCTAGTAGTATCGGCAATAATCTTTATGACTTATACAATAATTCTTTACGGCTATTATCAATTAAAAGCCAAAAAATTACTCGACGACTTCCGGAATCCATAATTGCTTATTTTTATATGAGGCATAAGGAGTTTTTTTAAGGCTGGTATTTAACCTTATTAACTCTTGTTCTACAAACTCTTTATTAATCTCTAATAATTCCAGATTTTCACTAATGATAGAACCGGAAATAATTACAGGCAAAGCAACCATTCCTTCTGAAGGCGTTGCGAAAAGACTAAGCTGACCATTTTTTTCCAAAATAGCTAAAGAAATTTCGGAGATACAATTGATTTGATTATTCCGCATTTGCATAATAAGATCAGAGATGGTGTAGGTGTTTTTGCGCATAGTGTTGAGGCGCAATCTTCCTTTATGCACAATTACAGATCTTTTTCCATCTAATATCCTTCGAAAAGGAAATGATTTCATTTTAAAATAGGAAATAGTTCTTAACATAACCATCATCGTTAACAGTGTAAAAGCAATAGGCCAATAAGATTTATTTACATCTTCAATAGTGACTGCCGCAATATCAGCTATCATCAAAGCAATAACAAAATCTAATATTGTTAATTGAGCAATTTCCTTTTTTCCTAAGAAACGCATTATAAAAGCAATCAGGAAATAAAAAAGAACAGCTCTTCCAAGAGTCTGTAAGAAGACTTCCATTAAAATAAACACCTCAATATATTTTCGGTAATATATTTTAAAACTATACATATAATTTACTAGGTGAATATTATGTCCTTAGCAAAAAAAACAGCTAAAATTTATTTAATTTTTGGAATTATTTCTCTTCTATCAGTTTTTACTTTTGCGCTTTTGGTAATGTTTAACAGACTTCCCAGTGATGATAATTCCTTAAGCCGAAACATTTTTTTCACTGGATTAGCCTTATTTCTAATTCTTGGTTTTATTAGTGGTAATTGCCATCATAAAAAAGGTGTATTAATTGGACTTATTTATTCTTCTTCAGTGATTTTGTTAGCTCTTTTAGTTAATTATCTTGGTTTTGATATTTTACCAGATTTAATGACTATCGTTAAGTGGGGCGCATTCATTGTTGCGAGTATAACTGGTGCAGTAATTGGTGTCAATTTTAAGAAATTTATCTAGATTAATGCTCTACAACAAATAAAGATCTCTAACTACAAAGGAGGTCTTTTCATTTTATCAATGTCAATCTTTTATGTATTAAATTTAAATCAAAATTAAACTTTTCTTCTAATCTCCAAGCTTCAAGGCCGTCTTTTTCTTTACGGGGTATGATATGAATATGAAAATGAGGCACAGTTTGTTGCGCTGATTCGCCATTGGCATTAAATGTATTTATGCCAGTGAATCCGCACTTTTCTAGCAGATGCTTAGAAATAATTTTAGTAGCTTTCGCTAACTCAATTACTTGTTCTTCACTAGCATCGAGTAAGTTTACACAATGTGTTTTAGGAACTAAAATTATATGACCTTCTGCGTTTTTAGCAATATCTAAAAATGCCAGCACATAATCGTTTTCATAAATTTTATAACACGGTGCTGTTTGTGCTATAATTTTGCAGAAAATACAGTTTTCCACATCACTAACCTCTTTCTTTAATTTTGAGTCCCGACATAAATAAGGCAAACATTGAATTCTGTCTTTAGAATTCGTCAACAAGACTTTCCAGTATTAACTTTTTCATTTATAATAACATTTGGCTGTTGAGTACTGTGTTAAAGTCATAGATAACATTAATATTTTTATGCGATTAATCTATTATACCATATATAATTTAACTTGCACTTTCAAATAAAAACCACTCATTATAAAATGAATGGCTTTGAAATTATTTAAGCTAAATGTTTTAAAACTTCAATAAGGTCATCTTTTTTCATAGCTGAATAACCTTTAATTCCTTTTTCTTTAGCATCGGCTTTTAAAGCAGTCAAAGTCATTGATTGTAAGGCCATAGCTTTTAATTCTAATTTACTCATAGAATCAAGATCGCTACCAGCTGGCGCTTTTTTAGCAGTAGCCCGTTTAGCTTTAACCGGAGCTTCTTCACCTTCCGCAACAACCTTTTTGGCAGGTGCTTTTTTCGGTTTAGCGGCAACTTCTTCAGCTTTTTCAGCAACAATTTTTTTAGCTGGCGCTTTTTTCGCTTTTGGAGTTTTTTCAGTAACAACTGCTTCTGCTTTAGTTTCTGCTTTTTTAGTTGCGACTTTTTTTGGTTTTTCGACAACTTCAGCTTTCACGGCAGGAGCCTTTTTAACTTTTGGAGCCTCTTCCACGGCTTCAACTTTTTTAGCTGGGGCTTTTTTCGGTTTTTCAGTAGCTACTGGTTCAATCACAACAACTTTTGCTTCAGGAGCCGCTTGTTTAACTTCTTCTTTAACAACAGGCGCAACTACTTTTTTAACTGGTTTTTCAGCTTTTACCGGAGTTGGTTTAACTACTGCTTTTTCTGCTTTAGCTTTTGGAGTAACTGGTGCTTTTACAGCGCTAGCTTTAACTTCAGCCATTAATGCTTGAACATTAACTTCTTTAGGCGCAACAACTTTAGCATTCTTTTGGTTTTCTTTGGCGATATTAACTAATTTTGTAAAGCCTTTAGGATCACTTACAGCCATTTCCGCAAGCATATTACGGTTAACTTGAATATTAGCTTTAATTAAACCTGAGATGAAAAGTGAATATTTATAATCATTTTGTTTACAAGCAGCGTTAATACGTGAAATCCATAATTTACGAAAATTACGTTTACGCTGACGGCGATCACGATAAGCATAAGCTAATGAGCGCATTACCTGCTCGTTGGCTGTTTTATATAAAGCATGTTTTGATCCGAAATATCCTTCGGCGCGGTTTAATACCTTTTTGCGTCTTTTACGAGTGACGACAGTATTTTTTGTTCTTGGCATTTATATACCCTCCTATAATAAATTGGAAATCAAAGATTTTATTCTTTTATAATCACTTTGACTTACAGTTGTCTTTTTTCTTAATTGGCGATTTTGTTTAGTTGATTTGTTTTGTTTAAGATGGCTGGTATATGCATGTCCTCTTAAAAGTTTTCCGCTTGCGGTTACTTTGATACGCTTTTTTAAACCGCTATGTGTCTTCATCTTTGGCATAATATTTCTCCTATTCTTTTTTAGGTCCTAAAACCATAATAATTGTCCTAGCTTCTTGTTTGATATCTGATTCAATCTTCGCATGTTCCATAAGCTCTTCCCGAAAATTAATCATAACTTTTCTGATAATATCAGTATGAGTGATCATTCGACCAGAAATACGGATGGATACTTTTACTTTGTCACCACTTGTCAAAAATTTAATTGCATGTTTCAGTTTTGTATCAAAATCGTGCTTGTCGATAGTTGCGCTTAAACGAATTTCTTTAAGTTGAACAATTTTTTGATTCTTTTTGTTTTCCTTAGTTTTTTTCTGTAACTCGAAACGGTATTTGGAATAATTCATAAATTTTCCTACCGGTGGCACTGCTTTTGCGGCCACAAGCACTAAATCTAACTCGCGGTCATAAGCCATTTGAATAGCTTTTTCCGTAGGAATAACACCAAGCTGTTCGCCGGTTTCGCTGATTACCAATACTTCCTTGGCCTTGATTGCTTCGTTGACATTATCATCGTGATCTTTTTTGACAGGCAATTGTCGATTTATAGTATATCCCCCCATATTTGATATCAAAAAGAAAAAACGGGCAAAAGTGCCCGCTTGTCTAAAGTGTTATATGTTTAATGACATTTTACCTAAAGCTTAAGCAATCAGGTGAGAAGCAGGTCTTCTTCTTTCCATTTCTATTTAATTGACTAAGTTATTTTACTACATTTGATTGCATTTGTCAAGTATTATTTTACTTTTTTCGCTTTTACACCATAAAATTTACAAAAACAGGAATTAGACTTAAATAAAGCACTATAATTTCTTTGTTATATAAAGATAAAAACTTCCAACTGAAAAAAGAGCTATTAAAATAAGGATTACCGCGATATCATTATTAAATATTAGTTCTTCATTTTGAAGGTAAAGCAATGGCATAAAATTAAGGATTGTTACTAATTCATGATCATTATAAATAAGCGTTGTGGCAATTAAAATAATTAAAGGCAAAAGGCTTATAATGATTGTTTCCAAAATCAAGTTTAGAAAATAGGCAATAATCAATAAAAATAATGAAAATACTAAAATATTAACAAGTGATTCGCGAAATCTGGATAATATAATTTCTAAATAACTATTCTGCACTATTAATGTACTAAAAGTTATAATCAACAAATTGTAAAAAATGAAAATAAATAAAGTTAAAATAAATTTAGTCGAAAAAATAAAACCTCTTCTATAATGACTTAAAAGCAATATTTCATAATTATTTTTGTATTTGTTTGGGACTAATAGAACAATCAATATACCATTCATTAATAAAATGATATTATAGTAATTTACTAAAAAAGTATTTCTTAATTCTTCAGCATAGAGAATTTTATCGATAAACGAACTAAGAGCAATATTAGAGATTAAAGCATAACTAAGGATTATTACTAGTGAACTAAAAAAATAACAAATAAAAAATAAATTATATTCACATAAAAAATGGGTTTTGATTAGTTTATTTGCCATGTTGTATCAGCAATATTTTCAAATATCTCATAATGATGAGAAACAAGGATAATAGTCTTTCCTTGTTTCTTTAATTCTAAAAAAATATCTTTTAGTGATTCAAGCGTTAATTTATCCAGATTAGCATCTACTTCATCAAATAAATAAATTTCAGCCTTCTTCATTAAGGCAACAATTAAAATTACTTTTTGTTTCATGCCCTTTGACATTTTACCGATTTTTATATTTGGCAGTTTAAAACGAATCATTAAACTTTGGTAGTCACCATCAAACAAACTAAAAAACTCAAATGCAAATAAATGACTAGGTAAATTAAGATAATCAGGACAATAACTAAACATTTCTTTTAACTGATGTTTCTTGTTTAAAAGCGGGATTAAGCCTGTTGCTATTTTAAGTAACGTAGTTTTACCAGCGCCATTGCCACCTTTAAAAAGATTAATTGTTTTAGTTTCAATTTTCAAATGAAAGTTATTAAATATTTTTCTTTTCCTATAAGAAAAATTCAGATTAGTCAAGTGCATTTATCTGAACAACTCCTTCAATCAAATTAAGATTATTAATTATAAAAAAGTTAAAATTATCAAGATAATAAACGTATTCGTTATCATTATAAAGATAGGTGATAATCAGATAACTTGTTTCAACTAAAATATTTCGTTGATATTTAAGTGGTAAAAATAAGTAAGTTGAAATATTAAAAGATATTGGCACAAATTCTTCTTTTTCCCCCAAAAAATCATACGACTTTTCTATTATTGATTCAATACTTTCAGTATTTGCATAATTGCCATGAGAAAGTTTAAGAAGCTCTTTTGAATCAACCGAAACAAAATTACTCGCTAGCGAAATATCAGTAATTTTAATATTATTATTTTTAGGATTAATTTTAGTTATAATCGCCGCTAAGTTTGTTGAACCATTAAATTCATTTGTAATTCCAAACAAATCATCAATAGTTATGTGCGCTGGTTTTCCTATATCTTCAACATATCGAAGACTGAATTCACCAAGAGGAATTATTAAGGCTTGCGATAATTTATTAGTGATCGTTAAAGTTGCTTCAGTAAGTAATAAATCATTTTGAAGATTTGGTATCTTAAGAACGAATTGATAAAGAAAGTAATTCGTTTTTTTATATTCACGAACACTTTGAAAATATATTGAATCTAATTCGATTGCTAATTTATTTATCTCTGCACCATCAGAAAGTAAAATACTTTCGATATCCTCTTTTGATTGGAAAAGATGATTAATTTTATTAAAATAAATCGGATATTTTATTTTTGTTTCTTCGTTATATAGATACGAATAATTTTTATTAACAATCAGATATTGATCAGCAAGTTTTGTTGAATTAAAAAAAATGAAATAACAGATAACAGCTAAATTAATAAATAACAAACCGATAAAAATTGATTTTTTTATCATACTGGTACCTTCTCAAGTCTAGTATACTCTGTACTCATATTAAAAATCTCATAGCCTCCTGTGATTCTTCTTATCCAGAATAAATACTTTGAAGCTACACCGTTTTCTATATGCCCATGACCAATTACATATAAATTAAGCATATGCCCTGGGTCGATATCAAATTTTAAGTTGAGTTTTTCTTTTTCGCTTTTATCTTCTTCGCTACTTGAACTAAGTTTTAGTTCAGAGTTTAATCCTGACTTAAACTTTTTGATATCACCAGATGTATTAAACTTTATATTACCACTAGCAGAAAGTGAAGTCTTTTTTGAAACAGTTCGTTCATAATTGTATTCATATTTAATAGCGGTCGGCGAATCATTATAATAAGAAAATAGTATTTCTTTAACATAATTGATTTCAAAACTACTGACTTTATGGGTGCGCCAACCAGAAAACATTCTTTTCTCTACTTTTCGATAATGATTTTTAAGTTCTTCTTCAGTGAAATCCCTTAAAAGTTTACCGCCAATACATTCAATTTCTTTAAAGCTCAAATGACTGGCATAAATATTTCCGATACTAAAAACAGTTATTAACAAAGCTAATAAAACAATAATTTTTTTCATATTAATTTCTCCTTTTGATAAATATTTAAAAGAGAAATATTATTTTACTTTAAATTAAAAGGGAGAAAACCGATGACTTGCGCCATTGTTTCTCCCTTATTGAATTATCGCATAGTATTTTTTACTATTTAAACTTAAAACTTTTTCTTATTGCTCTAGTAAGTTCTCCTGTTTTATCTTGGCCGTGCTGCCAATACATTACCCCCGCCAAACCTTTTCTTTCTACATATTGACACTTAGCGATTATTGATCGCGGACTATCATATGAAACAAATATTTGATTATTACTATCTAAAGCATAGGGCTGTTCACATTCTACATCATAATACTCAATGAAAGTTCCCTGATCCAAATTTTCCTTTATCTGCGTATAACTAAAAGATTTATCTCCTACCCATTTTTCATTCTCATCTTTAAGTTGTGACATACCATAATAAGCTAGTCCCGCAATTAATTTATGATTAGGAACACCTAAATCATTAAATATTTTTACACTTTCATCAATACTACAAGTTTCCAGTGTCCGATTTTTAGTCGAAGGATATAAAGCATTATGATATTGTCTCTGGTTATTAGTCATACCATAAGTCATCATATTAACATAATCAATATATTTAATAGCGTTAAACAAATCATAACAAGGTGGTTGCCAACGTCCGCCAGTAATCGGTGTAGTAAGCAAATGATGAGGATTATTAGCTTTTATTTGCTTATATAATTCTTCCATCAATAATGTAAAGGTTGGTGCTTGCTCTAAGGTAGGTGTTTCCCAATCAATATCGATACCGTCAAGTTGATATTGATTTAAGAGCTCCACGACATTTTTGCTGAATAAAACCCTCGATTCCTGAGTTGCAGCAATATCAACAAATTCATCAGATTGGCCACCACCACCAATCGAAAGTATCAGCCAACAACCATGCTTGCTAGCACCTGCTTTTAAATATTTGGAAATATTTTCCAAACAATTTATAGTGCTTGGATGCTGAAGTAAGTTTCCTTTTTTATCAGCTAAGGCAAAGGCCGCAAAAATTATTTCCATTGTTTCAAAATATTCTTGATCTGCAATCTCATAATTAGTATAAATATAACTTGAAGCAATTGATTTAGTTAAACTTTTATACCCTTCGCTAATAACCTTAAATTCAACTGTTTTATTTGAACCATTATGATAAAGATTAGCTGTTAAAATAATTTCATGAGCAATATAATCCCGTTTAAACTCACCAGATGCTGACAAAATCTCTGGTTTACTTGATTGCCATTCAATTCTAGCGCCAGTTTTTTCATCTTTTATCGGGAAAACAATATTACTTTTAACAAGCTTATTATTAAATAGTTCCTGCAAATCTTTGCTTATCGCATCTAAAATCATAATGCCTCCTTATTCATCAATCGTTTTCAAGAATTATATCATAATCACCTTAAAAAGAAAAGCCCTATCACTAGATAGAGACTCACCTACATTTTAACTTCACTAATGCCTTGATCGCATTTATTGCCCCAAGCATCAAGTAGTTTTTTGTTTCTGTAAACACAGATAATTTCACAATTATTTGGACATTGGCTACATTCTATGCCTTTAGTTTCAAATTCAACATCACTAATGTTAAAATCAAATATAATTTCTTCTGCTTCATTTTTACATAAAACAGCTACGCCAAGAGCTCCCATTAAATGACCTTTCGGATCAACATAAACTGGTAATCCAAGTTCTTCTTCAAAAGCTTTGACGACAGCAGCATTTTTACTAGTTCCGCCTTGAAAAACAATTGGTGCTTTAATTTGTTTGCCTTTAGCGACATTATTCAAATAATTTAGGGCAACAGCACGACATAGCCCCGCAACGATATCAGCTTTACTATATCCAATTTGAGCTTTATGAACAAGGTCACTTTCCGCAAATACAGTACATCTTGCTGCAATTTTAGCCGGATTTTTACTAGTTAAAGCTAACTCAGAAAATTGATTTAATTCCAAATCCAAACGTTTGGCCTGGCTACTTAAAAATGATCCAGTTCCCGCAGCACAAAGTGTATTCATTGCATAATCCATCACCACACCATTGTTGATTAAAATAATCTTTGAATCTTGTCCGCCAATTTCTATAATTGTTTTAACGTCTGGAACTACCGATAAAGTTCCAATCGCGTGAGCAGTAATTTCATTTTTAATTATTTTAGCTCCTAAAGAGATGCCAATTAATTTTCTAGCCGAACCAGTTGTTCCGATATTAACTACAGTATAGGAAGAATCAAGATTTTTGTGTAATTCTTTAATTAGGTTTTTAACAGCCTGAATAGGATTTCCTTGTGTCCATAAATAAGCCTCCGTTAGGATTTTGTTGCTTTCGTTAATAATAACACCTTTAGTGGAAATTGAGCCGATATCAATTCCTAAATATGCTTTTTTCATCGTTTTTCCTCTCTTTTCATTTCCAACATATCAACAAAAGCTTCTAATCTGGTATGAACACCTGTTTCACTTGTTTCAGTATCAAAAGTGAAATAAATAATTGGTATATTATAATCTTTAGAAATATTTTGTAAAATCGTCATTGCGGTTATTTCTGGTGAGCAAGTAGCTGCTTTCATATGGATGATTCCATCTAAACCATTTTTAGCCATTTCTTGAGCAAGCACAACGGTATTAGTCGCATTGCCTCCCATGTTATATTCTGCATAATCACTTTTAATACCAATAAAATTTTCCAGATTAAACAATGTATTAACAAGATAGGTCAAAGTAATTGGCCTGTGCATTTCTATTTTATTTTCTTGAAGCCATTTCTCTATATAACAGTTTCCATGTGGCTCCATTACCGAGTACAAATCACCGATTAAACCAATGCGAAGTGGTCTTTCTGGTTTCATAATTTCAATTTTCTGAAAAATATTTTTGTACTCATTTCCAATTTCTGCTGCTTCTTTTTTTGATAGACTTTTAAAAACATTTTTCAAGTAAGCCTGATAATTTTCCTCAAATTGACCTTTTTGAAGCTCAAAAGCAATATTTAAACGTAAATAATCTCCTAACTCATCCATATCAATCGCAATCTGCTTTAACAAATCTAAAGTTTCAGTAAAACTTTCTACTTTCAACTCTGGATTCCACTCTTTTAAAATCTTAAACATTTTAATTGCATTAGCATTATATTCAAAAAGATTAAGCATCTTGAATTCATAACCCAAATCAGTAAGTACTTGCTTAAATAAAACATCAAAAAAACCTAAGCGACATCCTGTTCCTACAACAAATAAAATATTTGCGCCTAATTCCAAAGCTTCAATATAATTACCTAAGACAATCTTAAAAGGTGTACAGATTGTATCCGGGCTATTTTTAGCACCAATTTCCACTGTTTTCTTAGTTGTTTTCGGACAATTAATTGTTTTATAGCCTAAACATCTTTCAATCAACATATTAGCAAGTAAGGAATAGTCTCCTAAATGTGGAGTACAAACAATATTTTCTTTAGCGGACACCTTTTACACCTACCTTTTTAGAAGTTAAAATATCTGTAAAACTTTCTAGTCGTGTCATTAAGCCCGCACTAGCATCAAGTTCGTCAAACATCAGTGATAAAATTGGTTTATCATTAGTAGTTCTTATGATTAGTTCATTAACAATTGAGTCTGGCATACAAGGAAAAGTAGAGATTAAAACAATACCATCAATCTGTTCTTTATAAAGTTCTAAACCGCCAACTAATTCTGTACTTGGACGCCAATAAATCCGGGAATATTTTTCTTTAGCCCTTTGTTTAGCTTCTTTAAAGTCGACGATATCAGCGAATATAACTTCAATATTTTGTTCTTTAAAAAATTTTAAAACACTTTCTCCGATAGCGGCATCAAAGGTATTATAACTATGGGAAACAATTAATACTTTTAAATTCTCACTTTTTAAGAGTTCTTGTTGCTTTATAATAGCTTCTGATCTTATTTTTTCAGCTTTATCTAAAGCTTGCAAATAAGCTATTTTACTTTCTTCCGAAGTCTTTCCAAGCGCTTCGCCAATAGCGATAAAGGCATCTTTTTCCGTTTTCCGAAAATTATAATTGATATTGGCATGTAACAGTTTAGCTTCTGGAAATGTATTAACAACAAGATCATAAATACCAAAAAGTCTTGTACAAAATTCTTCTTTAACTCCCGTATTTTCAATACGTGGAACAAAGATATAATCGCATTTATCTAAAAGATACTCAACATGACCAATATAAATCTTTGATGAATAACAAGCTTCATCAATAGTATTGAAATTGCCATTTCTAATAATTTTTTTATTTGTTGGCGGGCTTACCACTGTCTCGATCCCCAAATTCTCAAAAAAAGTTAACCACAAATCTTTATAGGAATGATATAATAATGCCCTTGGAATCCCTATCTTCAAAAGCTTCCCCTACCTTCCATAAATTTATAAAAAATTATATCACAAAATTTTCACAACTATCCCTTTATTTTGAAGATAGAATTAAAGAAATTAGTATTTATCATTGATAATAGCTTTAAATTAGAGTTAGTTATTACTAATAAAACTATTAAAAAGCAAAATAAAAACCAAAAGTTTAATCTTTTGGCTTATAATTTATTAGGAAATTTTAATATGTTTTAAAACAATTTTTTCTAATTTTTCTTGATTTTTTTCGATTTCTTCTACTAATCTTAATTGATTTCTTGCGCGTTCTAAATTATGATTTATTCGATGGACTCGAAAGTAATGGTCACCAGCAATATGGTCATGCAAAAAACGCATTCCTAATTCCAAAGCTATTATTTTATAACCATTAACAAGATTCTCTAATTCAGCTTCATTTAAAATATCTTTTGCTTCGCTAAGAAATCCTTTAGTAAAAGACTCAAAAAGATTAAAATCAATTTTCACTTTATCTAAATCAGTTTCATCTTCGGCTGCTAAGGAAGCACCAATTCTTAAGGCATCACCATAATCATAGAGTACACTTCCGGGCATAACTGTATCAAAATCAATCAGACAAAGGCTTTTTTGATTATGCTCACAAATCATTACATTGTTAAGTTTAGTATCATTGTGGGTAACCCGATAAGGAATAGTTTTGTCTTCAAGCATATCAGTAATTATTGACATAACATTTTCCCGCTTATAAATAAAATCGATTTCCGGTTGACATGATTCAACTCGATTAGCCGGATCAATTTCCACAATTTCTTTAAAATCATTAAAACGCTTAGGCGTATTATGGAAATCAGGAATCGTTTCAAAAAGCGTTTCAATCGGAAAGTCCATTAATAGGCGCTGAAATTCACCGACAGCTCTTCCAACTTCATAATATATTTCCGGACTAGAAACTTCTTCAAAAGTTTTTCCGCCTTCAATAAACTCATAACAGCGAAAAAAATTACTACCAATCGTGACTATATCTTGATTTTGAACTGTACGGATAATATTAAGAACAACCCGATTCGGATTCTTACCTTCAAAAATGGCTTTTCTTTTTAAGTGTTCTGTGACCATTTCAATATTCTTCATAACTCCCCAAGGATTTTTAAAAACCGTAGAGTTTATTTGCTGGAGAATATATTTTTTTTCTGGAAAGGTGATCAAATAAGTTTTATTGATATGTCCTCTTCCATATTCCTTAATCGATAAAATATTTTTTTCATTAAAATATTTCTTTATGACATCCTTAAACATTTTACTTTCCTTTCGCCATGAAATTCTCGATATCTGCGATTTCTTTAATAATATTTGCGGATAAATTTATTGCGCCTTTTTCCGTAATAAGAATATTATCTTCAATGCGGATACCAATGCCCTCAGAAGCGATATATAAGCCTGGCTCAACAGTTAAAACCATACCAGGTAAAATAAGATTAACATTGCCTGGATCATGAACATCAAGTCCTAAAGAGTGACCAAGCCGATGATAGTAGTATTTACTGACTTCCGAATCTTCTTTTATTAAATTTAATTCCTTAAGTCCTTTTATTAAAACATTACGAGCAAGATTTTCAAATTCGTTCATTGTCATGCCTGGCTCTACTTTAGCTATCGCTTCTTTATTAGCATTTAAAACAACCTGATAGATTTCTTTCTGTCTTTTAGTAAATTTACCATTTAATGGAAAAGTACGGCTGATATCTGAGGCATAATTCTGAAATAAACAACCTAAATCAAATAGTATCAAAGCATTTTTATCTAACGGCGCATTATTTTTTTCATAATGAAGGATTGTTGCGTTTTTTCCGCAAGCCGCAATAGTATTAAAAGATTCTTTAGTGTTATTTTCATAAAGCGTTTTAACATAATGGAATTCTAGCTCTTTTTCTGTTTTTGCTTTATCAACATTTTTCATTAAAGCTTGGATTCCTGAATCAGTAATTTTAATAGCTTCTTTAATCATCTTAATTTCAGATTCATCTTTTATTGTGCGCATATCTGTAATTATATTGTATGAGTTCTCAATATTGATATGCGGAAATTTTTCTTTAATTTCTTTAGCAAAACTTACAGGTTTTGGTGTAAATTCTAATGGATAACGATTTTCTAAATCAAGATAAAGATTATTAATTTCTCCTAAGGAATTTCTAGTCATCTGTAAAAAGTTAAAAACATCTGCTTGAAATTTTTTGATAAAGCGAACATCTTTAATCATTGATTTATTAGATGCTTCTTCCTTAGAAATTGTTTCACCAACCCAAAGCGCCATTGCTGGATCAAGTTCCTTAATATAAAGATAACCATCCATTTTATTGGTTGTCTTAATTAAAACTAAAGCAATTCCTTCTTCTTCAATTCCCGTTAAATAATAAAAATTGCGATTAACATGAAAGTGAAACTTAGCGTCACAACTTTTATGAGCCGCAAAACCAGAAAAAAAGATTGCGATACTGTTTTCCTTTAAATTATTAAGGAAAATTTCTCTTCTTAATTGATAATTCATTTTAATATCCCTCTTCTAAAATATGATTGACTGCTGCTTTTAGTGCTAAAAGTTTTTTTGTAGCACTTGTTTCACTAACATCTTTGACACCAAAATAAATCTTTAACTTTGGTTCAGTTCCACTTGGTCTTAAAATAAACCAAGAATCATCGGAAAACAAATAACGGATTACATCAGCTACAGGAAAATCAAGATTTGAAATTTTTCCGTTTTCAAATGTTTTTTGCTTAAGAAAATCTTCTTTTTTAATAAGATTAAAACCATTAAGTTTAATTTCCTTATTTCGGAAAAAATCAATGATTTCTTGCATCTTAGCTAAACCTTCAAGTCCGCTAAAACTTAAATTAAGAATATCTTCTTGATAATATCCGTATTGTTGGTAAATAGCCTTTAGATAATCAAGCATCGTCATATCTTTAGTTTTAAGATAAGCAGCTATCTCCGCTAAAATTAAAACTGACTGAATCGCATCCTTATCCCGAACAAAATCTTTTTGCAAGGAACCAAAAGATTCTTCGTAACCAAAAACAAATTCACCAGTTCCAGCTTCCAATTTTCTGATTTCTGCGCCAATATATTTAAAGCCTGTTAAAGTAGTTTTAGTTTTAAGACCATAATTTTTAGCAATCTCTAATGGTAAAACTGAAGACACGTTAGAAGTAAAAACATAACCATTTTCTGGTAAAGTTCCTAATTTCTTACGATATTTAGCGATATAATCCATTGTAATTACCGCTGTTTGATTACCATTAAGTAAAATATATTCGTTATTATGTAATACGGCGATACCAACTCTATCAGCGTCAGGGTCAGTAGCTAAAGCGATTAAAGCCTTATGGCTTTCAGCTAATTTTATCGCTTCTGTAAAAGCTTTTCTGTCTTCAGGATTAGCTGATTCTGTGCCAGAAAAATTAGGATCTTCTGTCATTTGCGATAAAACTGGTAAAACAGCATAACCTAAGCTTTTTAGCAAATCTACTGTAATTGTACTTCCCGTTCCATGAAGTGGTGTAAAAACCAATTTAAAATCTTTTGGCAAATCAGGATTTAACTGGATAGTTTTTACTAAATCAAGATATTGTTTATCAAAATTTGCCTCGAGATAATGAATATTATGATGATTTTTACTTGTTTCAATCGAAAAATAGTCATCAATATTTTTAATTTCTTTTATAATCATATCTGCTTCTTCTGGCAAGATCTGACACCCAGAATCATCATAAATCTTGTAGCCGTTATATTCTTTAGGATTATGACTAGCTGTTATCATGATACCACCGCAACAACCGAAATGACGAACCGCAAAAGATAATTGCGGAGTTGGCCGCATATTTTTAAAGAGATAAACTTTAAAGCCCTGAGAAACTAATACTTTAGCTGCTTCTAAAGCAAATTCTTTAGAAAAGTTTCGATTATCATAACTGATAACTAACTTTCCACCTGCATGTTTATTGTTAAGATGACGGGCTAATCCTAAAGTCGCTTTTTGGACAATATAAATATTCATTCTATTTGTTCCAGGTCCTAAAATACCTCGCATACCGCCAGTACCAAACTCAAGATCGCGATAAAAGCTCTCTTCAATTTCTTTTGGTGATAAAGCATTTAATAAATTTTTCAGATTCGCTTCAAGATAGGGATAGTTGCGCCATTTATCATAATTTTTCTGATAGCTCATTTTTGGCCTCCTATTATTGTTAATATTATATCTTATATTAGGAAAATAGTCAAAGTAAATTAACAGAAAAGTCTATCTTTAAGGGTTGTTAAATAGACTTTATTGGTTATCAATCGCATTATCTCTTGATATCGGTTGTAGAGTAGTTCTCTCTTATCTTGTATTAATAATCAAATTGAATTTTCTCTAAGTCCTTTAGGGTAATGATTTTTAAGTTTGTTATTTTTAGCCTTAAAACCACCTAGTGCTGCTCCTTCTACCAGTAATGCGCCAAAACCACAGGCAACGTCAGCTTCTATTTCTAAGCCTTTAAGATATTGTTTGATTCTAATATCTGAAGCTTTAAGATTTAATTTTCGTTTAAATCGATGCCCAAAAGTCATAAAAAACTGGTGGTGAGGCACTAAATTCTTTTCCGAATCAAAAATTGTAACTCCTGGCAAAAAAACTTGGCTCGGTGGCAATAAAAAATCAGAATCAAAAACAATAATTGGTTTCCCATTATATTCTTTAATGATTAGATCCTCAGAAAAATTCAATATACCTGCTAAAAATTTTTCGATTTCCAATTTTTTTTGTCTGGACAATTCCCGATAATAGGCACCTTTAAGTTTATTTTTTTGTTCATAACCATGCTTCTTCATTAAGGCCATAAACTGACCTTCCCCAGTTAAATGCGGATATGCTCTTCTTGTCTTTTCTAATCCTGAAATTACTCCGGGTTTAGTTATATTTTTAATATTATCTGGTACTTCTAATAAACTATACTCTGGATAATCTTCTAAAAACGTCTTAATAACAAACTCATTTTCTTCAGGCGCAAAAGTGCAAGTTGAATACAATAAATGACCTTGATCCGCAAGCATTATACTAGCATAATCTAAAAGTTCTTTTTGTCTTTCTGCACAGCCCAAAACACTATTTAGCGACCATTCCTTTATTGCTTCAGGATTTTTTCTGAACATTCCTTCACCTGAACAAGGTGCATCGAGAATAATATAATCAAAGTAACCAGGATAAGTTTCTGCCAAAACTTTAGCATCTAATGAAGAAACTATAACATTGACTAACCCTAAACGTTCAATATTACCAACTAATATCTTTGCTCTTTTAGGATTAATCTCATTAGCTAAAATAAATGCATTCTCATTTTGAGCTAGCTGCATTGTCTTACCACCAGGAGCGGCACATAAATCGAGAATTCTTACTTTACGATTAACTAGTGGTAAACAATTAATCGGCATCATCGCCGAAATTTCCTGAACATAAAAACAACCAGCATGATGATAAACACTACGGCCAGGTTTTTCTGAATTAAAAGAAAATGAATAATCAGAAAAGCTAATTTTTTCCAAAGCAAATGGCGAAAGAATACTAAATTTTTCTGGCATTATTTTATAACGATTAACATTTAATGATTGATTTGGTTTATTTCCATAACTTTCAAGAAAAGCATGGTATTCTTCTCCTAATAAAGTTTCTATGCGCTTTAAAAATTCAGTTGAAAGTAGTTTTTTCATAGATAAGGGTAAAAAGGTAAATTACGAATTACTGTGAAAACAAACAAAAAGATTCCGCAAGCAATAATAAAAGCATAGCTAATATTAAGTGACTGCTTAAAGCGGATTCGTCGGTAGATATTGAAAATATATATAAAAGTTATGACAAAAAATAAAATAAAGAAAGCAAAATTATATTGCATTGCTTCAATAAAGCGAAAGGTTAAAATTGCGATAACGGCACGGGTTGCACCGCAACCAGGACAACTGAATCCCGTAACATTATAAAACGGACATCCCCAGAGTCTAATATTATTACCTGGTACAAAATTAAGGTAAAAGGCCAAAATCATTAACAAGATGACTGGAATTATTAATACGATAGTTTTTCTTTGATTTTTATTCATATAATAATTATATCATAAATTAGATTATCTTTTATAATATTCAAAGAATAATCAAAAAATCATAATTTGTCGAAAAATAGTTGTTTATAATAAGTAATCATGTTATAATGATGTATAATTTTAATTTAAAGGTGGTTTTCTATGCCTTGCGAAAAATGTGGTACTAAGTTTAAAAAAAGTAGTAGCTCTTGCCCAAATTGTCAAACTTCAGTTAGAAAAAAAACTAATGAGCCTTTGCTAAGTCGCGGAAAAGCTCTTCAGGAAGGCGAATTATATGCCCGCTCTTCTATTATTTATGGCGTTATGTCTATTTTCTTTGTAGTTGTAGGTGTTATTATCGGCATTGTTTCGATTTATTTTGGAATAAAGGGCTTTAAGCGATTAAAATCAATTGATAAACCTATTAAATATGCAGTATTTGGTATTATCCTTGGCTCGATTGGTTTTATACTTTGGATTTATTTAATAATCTTCTCGCTTCCAAGTGTTATTGAATCTATTAGAAATCCGGCAAGTTAAAAAGCCCATCTTATGGCTTAAAAATAAGATAAATTTATTATTAGGAGAGTAAATTATGTTTTGTAGAAAGTGCGGTTCCCAGTTGCAAAGTGATGCTAAGTTATGTCCAAATTGTGGTGATTCGGTCGTTAGCACAAACAATTCAATGGCTCATAACCAAGATTTGGCTATTAATTATGAAGCTGGCAGAAAATCCGCTAAGTATTCCCTTATATTCGGGATAATATCATTGTGTTGTTTTGGTTTTATCTTTGGTGTTATTTCCATAATCTTTGGTATCCAAGGTTATAAACAACTTAAAAGTGTGAATCAACCTGTTGGAATGGCAATTGCCGGAATTATCTTTGGTACAGTAGGCGCTACCTGGTGGTTATACTGGGTTATAAGCGGCGGGTTTCAAGATATGTTTGATATTTGGGATAGTATTCTTACTACTACTTAAAAATACAACTAACAGTTTGGAGACTGTAGTTATTTAGAGTTTAGAAATAAGCGCTAAATAATTTACGGTTTCCTTTTTCTGTTATATTTGTTTTTAGAAAAATTCAAAAAAAACTTTTTAAATTTTCCTAATGACATTTTAATAGTTAGCGATGCAAAGAAAAAAGCACTGCTTAGAATTGAACTAATAACGTTCAAATATCCCAGTGCTTTAAATTTATCTGCCCATCGCAATTTCTGCGATTCTTGTATTAACAATAGTCGTAAATGGAACTCTTCTATCAATTTCTCCAGCTAACATCATGATATCTAAAAGTTTATCAAGACCTTCTTCTGTCATTAATGGTGATAATGCCCACGCTTCAATTTCTCGGTAACGAGCAATTACTCTAACGATATCATTAAAAGTTGTATCTCTAAAGAAATTTGCTATTGATTCCGCAACCTCTTCATCGCTATGGTTATATACCCATGTCTGAGCTTCATAAAGGGCCTTTGTAAAACGAATCAAAAGATCTTCGTTAGATTCTAAAAATGATTTCGTTGTTGAAAATGCTGTGTAAGGTAAATAACCTGCATAATCACCAATTGACGCAACAATATAACCAATTCCTTCGTTTTCCATTCTTGTCGCAACTGGTTCAAAAAGTGCTACGTAATCACCAATACCTCTTGTAAAAGCACCCGCCATCGCCGCAAAGTCAATATCCGTACGCACATTGACTCTGGCACTACTATCATCTCTTCTAAAATCAACACCCTGATTTCTCAAAACATATTCTAAAGTCATCAAAGGCATTCCACCTCTTCTGCCACCAATAATTTCCGCATCAGTTAAGTTGGAAAAATTCCAATTTGGATCTGGGTTTCTTCCGACAAGGAACGAACCATCCTTTTGCGTTAACTGCGCAAAATTGATTGCGTAATCAGCGCGTCCTTGATTATAAACATAAACAGAAGCTTCTGGTCCCATTAAGCCAACTTGAACATCTCCTGAGATTAAGGCTGCCATAACTCGGTCAGCTCCTGGTGTTAAAATGATATCTACCTCGATACCATGTCGTTGAAAAATGCCTTCATTTACCGCAACATAAAGCGGTGCATAAAATAAAGAACGTGTTACTTCCGCAATCCTAATTGTATCATAATTGCTTTTTCCGCTACAGCCAGTTAGAAGTAATCCACTTAAAAGCAGACACAGCGCCACTAATTTTTTCATTTCTTTTTCTTTCCTCTCATAGTTTTTTAATAATGAACTTTCTCAAAATACTTAGTATACCATATAAAATAAATGTACACACTGCTAATGCAATAATACTCATATAGACTAAATCAAGATTGAAGACAGCTGTTCCATAAGTTATCAAAAAGCCGAGTCCACGTCTGGAAACGACAAATTCCCCGACGATAACGCCAATAAAACTCATTCCGATATTGATTTTAATTATACTAAATATATTTTCAATATTCGCTGGTAAGATTAGCATATAAAGTGTTTGCCACTTACTTGCGCCAAAACTTTTCATCATCTTGATTTTTTCAGGATCAACGGATTTAAAGTAATTATAACTACTTAAGATCGTTAGTATTAAAGACATTGAAATCGCCACAACGACAACCCCTCTAGTATTTGTCCCAAACCAAATAATAAAAATTGGCGCTAGAGCCGTTTTCGGCAAAGCATTACCAACAATCAAAAAAGGGTCAAGGATTTTGGCTAAATCATCACTCATATAAAGAATAATACCAATAATGATGCCTATACCAGTTCCTAATACTATACCTAAGACTGTTGTCCAAAGTGAAGCACCTATATGCTGGAAAAGTTCATTGTTTCTTAAAAATACCATTAAAATATTATAAATTCTTGAAGGACTGCTAAAGATAAATGGATCGATAATTCTATATTTTGATAATAGTTCCCAGGCTAACAAAAAGAATAACAAAAGTGCAATCTGAGAAATCAGGATAATGATTTTTTTCCTTTTGATGCCCTGTAGATATTTTATGCAATCAGGCGTCATCGGGTGATTATGATTTTCCATTATTCAGATCCAGCTCCTTCCAGATCATATCAAAGTAATTCTTAAACTCAGGTGCCTTTCTAGCTTTAAGCGGTGATTTTTTATCTTCAAAAGTTAAGTTAATATCAAAAATTTTAGATAACTGAGCGGGCCTTTTAGTTAAAACAATTATTTGATCCGCAAAACTAATTGCTTCACTAATATCATGAGTTACTATCATTGCTGTTTTTCCTTCAGAACGAATAATCTTATAAATATCCTCACTAACACTAATCTTTGTCTGAGCATCAAGAGCGCTAAACGGTTCATCTAACAACAAAATATCTGGCTTAGTCATTAAAGTTCTGATTAAAGAAACTCTTTGTCGCATGCCCCCTGAAAGCTCATGCGGATAGCGGTTGACAAACTCTCCAACACCATATTTATCTAACATCGCAATCGCTTCATTAATATTTTCATTATTTTTTTTCCGTTTTATTTTTAAGCCAATTGTTACATTATTAATAATGTTTAACCAAGGAAAAAGATTATCCTTTTGAAACATATAACCAATCTTGCCGTGAGCCTCAATTTGTCCTGAAGAAATCGGTGTTAGTCCACTTAAAGTATTGAGGATTGTTGATTTCCCGCATCCTGAAGGTCCGATAATTGCGGTAATAGTTCCTTCTTTTATTTTAAAACTGATTTTCTCGAGGACACTTATCTCACCTTCCGGTGTAAAAAATTTGACATTTACATCATTGAGACTTAAAATATCCTTGATAAAAATCACCTCATACTTTCCTATACTCGGTAATAAATACCTACCTTTAATATATTACGGATAATTAAATATGTCTAGGACAAAATCAAAAAAAAACCGGAACGTTATCCGGTTGCTTTTTACAGAATTTTTTCTAGTCGAAAATACCTTCTTCTAGAAAGATAACTTCTGTCTCTTTATTTAATTTTTTGGGTTTAAATAAGAAAACAAATCTTAAAGCTAAGAAAGTTAGAGGAATTAAAATTATTTGGGCTATTATCGGTGCGAATCTTTCAAAAGAATTTTCGCCAAATTGCCAAAGAATTATACTAATAAAGAACCACGTTAAAAGTTGATCCGCAATAAATTTACAGATTAATACAATAAAAACAGCAGTTGTTCTTTCGCGGCTGGCTTTAACTTTAAAAGTAAAACGACTATTCATATAAATAGAAAAGCATGACGCAATAATAAAGGCTATTGCTTCAGAGATATGAATAAATAATCTTTCCGCAGGTAAGAAATATAAGACTGCAAAATAGATAGCAAAGTGAACAAGTGTATTTAAAACACCGATAATTCCAAAAGTTAGAAATTCCCTTGATAAAAACTTCTTGATTAAGCTTTTAATTCTCAACATTAACACTACTCTCTTCTATTAAAAATAAAGGCCGTTTAATTGTTTCCTTGCGTAATGAATAAATTAGATAAAATAAGAAATAAAGAATAATAAATAATAAAAAGGCAAAGATATTTATCTGCAACAAAATAATAAATTCTCCACGAGTTATTATCTCCTGGAAAAATAGAAAACCATTGACGAAAAAACCAATAACTGTTAGGAAGATAGCTAACTTTGGAAAAAACAATAAAAATTGAGAAAACTGATTGATTCCATTAAAGGCATATCGAAAAAGTTTAAAATAATTCCAGGACCCTTTACCAGCTATCCGTTTATTAATGGAAATATCCAGACACTTTCTGGTAAAACCGACATATGTAGAAATGCCTTTCAAAAAACGAACATTATCTGTCATCTCTAAATAAGCCTTTATTACAGTTTGATCAAGAAACTGAAAATCATTAATTCCTTTTTCCATCTTCATTTTTGTGACTCGGCGAAAAATAAAATAGAAAATAGCCAGAATAAATTTCTTAAATATTGATTCAGTTCTTTTTTGTTTACGGGTATAAATTAATTTAAAGCCTTTTTCATATTCTTCCATCATCAACTTAATAATTTTTGGATCATGTTGCAGATCACCATCAATTATAACTGCACAATTGCTATTTTCTGCGGCTTTAAGACCAGCATACATCGCTGCTTCTTTACCAAAGTTTCTAGAAAAAGAAATGTAACGGATTCTTGAATCTTCTTGAGCTAATTCTTTGATGATATTTAAGGTATTATCTTTTGAGCCATCATTCACAAATATTATTTCTGATTCGTATCCTGAATAAGTAATATGTTCTTTAAGTTCTTCATAAAATAATTTCAGACTTTTAGCTTCATTATAACAAGGAACAATAATTTTAAACTTCTTCATGTTTCTCAGCCCTTTTCTTTATCAAAACATCAACACCAGCATAAATCCCTAATAAACTTACACCACCAAGACTAATTATCAAACCTTGTCTAAATGCTGGAACTGTAAAACTTAACGTAAAGTTAATATCTTTTACATCTTCGGGAATAACTACCCCTAAAAAACCACCAGAAACTCTAATAATTCGAAAATCATTATTGATAACAAAATCTGGTGAATAGGTGATTGGAATAAAAACAATCAATTCACCTTCTGTTTCACGATTAAAACTAACGTTTATGTTACTATTGCGAAAAGTGATTTGTTTATTATTAAATGGTCTTTGTGATTCTAGAAATTGTTCTATTGCTTGATAATCTTCCGCAAAAAAGGTTGCCTGTGCGGTTAATCTTTCAATTTGCGGTGTTATTCTAATATAAAACTGATGTGGTCTTTCCCGATAATGACAAAAGCGATCAAAACAACTATTAGTGCTTCCATCCTCATAACGGAGAAAACCATCTACGCGCATTTCAGCGTTACGAACAAGATAATAAAAATATAAAAAGCCTTGTTCCGGAAAACAATTTTGTCTTCTGCCTCCAGGAGTGCAATATCTAAAGGCTGATAAGTCATATTGCCAATAATCAGCACCCTCAATATTAACTCTTTGACGTCTGATACTACCATTAAACAAATTATTGCTGGAAAACTGACCTACAGGATTAACTGTTGGCAAGTTAAGTCCTTCTGCGTCCGTAAGAGGCCAATTAAGTAAAGTTTTATGGCGCGCCATTTGCACCACTGATGTCGCTCCCGGAAAAACAAAAGGCTCAAGCATTTCTGAATAAACAATAAAAGGTGTATGATTGTTTAATTCATAGGTCACAAAACGTCCGTCATCGGTTTCCACTAATCTAGTAAAAAGCTGACTTGGCATATATTTAGTCGTATCACTTCTTAAAACATGAAACCTTTGGCCAAATAAATAATGCAAGAAAGGACTTGGCAAATCCGCGAAACTTTTACTTTGATATTCCAAAAGGCGAATATTTGAATCATTGCGATAAAGCATTTCAATAATTTCATTTGTCTGTTGATCATAAAAAGAATGAAAAAATCTGAAATTAGTGTTTTGTAAATTAGTACGGCTAAAGTTTATTGGTTCGCCGAGACCAATTTCTCTATCAACTCTGATTCGGTAAAAATTATCATTACTCGGAAAAAAGCGATTTAAGTAATCATTAACCGCAGAGCGTTGAGCATTCATATTGATTTTGCCGTGAACGCCAAAAGCTGGTGTAAACATAATGACAAAAGCGATAATTATTTCTCCTAAAATTATTGGATACTGAGCTTCCCATTTCTTCGGAACAAGATGCAAAATCACGAGAATAATTAAAAAAACACCGATAAAAACTAGATTAGTGATTAATGCATTGTGAGCTATATAAGCAGTTGATGCATTTGGATTTAGAACTAAGCGTCGGAACATAAAAATAAAAGCGAAAAGTCCAAGTTTTAAAATAACTAATAACCTCACTAATGCCCCATTTGTTTTCAGATCAAAAACTAAATCCTTATGCGTTACAACATGAGCAAAAATAATTATATTTAATAACATTAACCCTGCCATCCAACGTGTATAAGGTAAATCAGTCCCAGAAAAAGCCATTGAGACAAAAGGTAATGTAAGCATTGGTATCTGCAAGATCAAGACAACTTTATAAATATTACTTACTTTATCTTTTAAACTAAATACCGATAAACAAACGATTAATCCTGTCATCGTCATAAAGAAAGATAAATGTTCAGTAATATAGTTATTACGTAATCCAAAAAAACCGACTGGTATTTGCGGACTAAAAAGTTTTTCCAGTAAACGAACATATTGCTCAATTGGAAAGCGGAAAAAATGATGACTCATCTCCATACGATAGGTATTATTTAAAATGAAATGAGCACTTGGCAATAATACTAAAGCTCCCATCATAACACCAATCAAAGTTAAAATTATAAAGTTTGTGCCATCGATAAAACTTCTCTTAAATAAATTCTTCCAGCCTTGGTTTTCCTGAAAATGACGAATCAAAATCTCAATAATAAAGAAAATACCAATAAAAAGTAACAATGTATAAGCAAGATAAAAATTATATAAAATCGCCTGAAAAGCAAATAAAGGCAGAAAATATTTTTTACCTTCCAGAAACTTTAGCACTACTATATAACCAAGTGGTAAGTAAAAAATCAAAGATAAAAAAACTGGAAAAGCCATGAGTGATACATTCATGCCACTAACCATATAAACTAGTGCCGCAAAGAAAATGGCTTTATTAGAAGATTTTTTCAAATGCAAAAGATAAGCAAAAGCCATAGTACCAATGAAAATCTTAAATAACTCTATGATGCCAAAGGCAAAATTAAAGTCCATCACAAAAGCCAGTAGAAAAGTTAAAACCGTAAAAATATCTATAGGCACATAATAAGCATCAGAAAAAATAGAGGCGCCAAAATAATTGCTTAAATTAAAGAAACTAAAATCGCCTGCTCTTAAACGCAGGAAATAATTTTGGGAAATCAAAAAATATTGCAAAACATCATCTGAGTGATTATTGTAAAAGTTTCCGGCAAAGATAATTAGACCAACAAAAACACAAACTAAAGAAACAGAAATTACTATTGCCAGCCTTTTAAAAGTTTTTCGCCGGTCATCAAAAAAAGCAAAATTCATGTTTCTTCCCCCATTGATTAATTTTTCTGAAAAATGTAAAGCAATCCCTCTAATAATAAATTTTCACGGACTATAATATCTTCCTGACATAAAGGCACAACAACATTAGTTAATCCGCCTGTCGCATAAACTTTGAGATTTGGTTTGTTAACTTCTTTCCTGATTCTTTGAATCATGCCATCTAAAAGTGCCGCAAAACCATAAGCAACTCCACTTTGCATTGAGGAAACTGAATTAAGTCCTAAAACTTTTTTAGGCGCTTCAATATCTATTTCCGGAAGCAAAGCTGTTTTATTAATCAGAGCTTCTAAAGCAATCCTAACTCCAGGCGCAATCACAACACCCTTTAAGGCATTTCCCTCTAAATAAACAAATTTAGTTGCGGTACCTAAATCAATTATTAAGCCTTCTTCTTTTTGTGCTAAAAGACCACAGGCATCGCAAATTAGATCGCTTCCTACTTCTTTAGGATTATCGGTCAAAATGCTTAAACCACTTTTTGTACCTTTACCAAGTATCAAAGGATTAATATTATAATGATTTTTTAAGACCCCTAAGATTTTTTCTGTAATTACTGGCACTACACTTGATATAATAGCATTTTTAATTAGTTCTTTTATCTTTCCCTGTAAAAGCAAATAATATTCATCAATTGAACGATTTCTTAAACTTTCGATTCTAAAAACACGAATAATCTTATTATTTTGTGCAACCCCAAAAACAATTTGCGAATTGCCTATATCAATTAAAAGTGTCATATCTGTTCCTGATAATCACTTTGAGCACTGTCAAGGGCAATTAATGCAGGGGTTGCGACTAACGGTGTAACAACCCATTCAATCATCGCCACGACTAGAACTCCGATAAGCATTGCGACTAAGTAACTGCCTGAAGGTATAACTGGCAAATCTTCATAGATCTTTCTTTGGCCAAAAAAGATCAAAGGAATAATTACTAAAATAGTATGACTAAAAACAGCTAAAGCTGATGAAATCGCATAAGTTGCTTTTTTAGCTAATCCCGTCTTAGAAAAAAGCTGAAAATACTCATAAGCCAAAATCGCAAAGATAACTCTTGGTAAAACACTAACTAAAGGATTTCGGAATAATTCATCAAATGGCGTCGCCCCCATTAAATAACTAACCGCTAATGAACATAAGCCAAATACCAATCCTAAAACCCAGGCATACTGCCTTTTAAGAAAAATTGCGCCTATAACTACCGGAATCGGAATTAAGGTTATTGGTGCGCCAAGAAAAGGTATTGGCAAAAATCCCAAAAACGGCACAAAACTCATTAAAATAATAATACTTGAAAATACTGCTAAAAAAACTAAATCTCTGACTCTTTTATCTCTCATTTGTAGAAATCTCCTTTTTCAGGCCTTTATAGGTCCCATAAATTATTTCTTATATTTTAGCCTTTAAAACTAAAATATATACTATAATATTTTAACATATTTATTTAAATAATAAAAGTAAAAAGGATATTTTCAATTAAGAAAACATCCTTTTAATAATTTATTTAGAAATTATATTTTTTTCCGGAAATACCTGCTCGCAAGAATTATAAGCGCTGTAGCGTTAATAAATAGCAATCCGGTATTTATATAATCATTTATTTCCCATAATAATTGATATCCGATAAAAGCACTAAAAAAGATTAGAAGCGAAAATAGAAAAGCAAATATTTTCTTGTTTTTGTTTTTAAAAATATAATAGACAGCTACTTCTCCATAATAAAACCAACCAAGTATTGAGGCAAAACCAAAGAGGATAATAGAAATCGTGATAATCGCAAATCCAAAACCATGGAGACCATCAATAAAAACAAGATTAGTAATAATATTACCGGAAATTTCCGGATCAATAACTACACCACCATTTTCAATAAGAATAAATTGACTTGATAATAATACAAGCGCTGTTAATGTACAAACAAATAAAGTATCAATAACTGTTCCTAAAGAAGCTATTAATCCTTCTTTATGAGGATTTTGATTGTGACTAGCCCCATGAGCAATCGCCCCAAAGCCAATACCTGCTTCATTTGTGAAGGTTCCTCTTAATATTCCATACTTAACAACGATAAAAAGACTACCGCCAGCTAAGGCTCTTCCTGAAAAAGCATCAGTAAATATTATCTGAACAGCCTGAGGCAATTGGGCACGGTTTAAATATAACAATATAATGCAAGCTAAAACATAAGTAATTAACATAAAGGGTAAAATCTTATTTAGATAGGAAACAATACCTTTAATCCCACCTCTGATAACTAAAAAAACTAAAACAGATAAAGCAAAGCTAGTGATAAAGATATTAATCCCTAAGTTAACTTCAAGGATTGTACTGACTGCATTGGCCTGAATCATATTACCGGCTGTAAGTGCCAGAAAAATTACCAATAAAGCATAAAAACTTCCAAAAAAGCGTCCTTTTTTAGGTCCGGCAGCACTTTCGATATAAAACATCGGACCTCCAAGGCTTTCACCATTATGATTCTTATTACGATGTAAAACTGTAAAGAAAGCCTCAAAATATTTAAAAATCAGCCCTAATAAAGCCTGAATCCAGAGCCAGAAAATAGTACCTGGGCCAAATGCAACAACCATAATACCAATACCAATGATATTCCCAGTCCCAAGACAGGCTGATAGTGCCGTAAAAAGTGATTCTCTGGAACTAATATCTTTCTTCTTATCGGTTTTTGTCTCCGATGTTAATTTTTTAAGTTTATGGCGATGACGTAAATAAAAATAAATTAGACAGCCAGCTGACGCAAAAACAAAACTTAAGAAAAAATAATATAAAAAGTCCATATAATTTTCGACACCTCTTTAAAAACTATATGAAATTTTTTTCGGATAATTACATTATCGCTTATAAAAGCAAATAAGCTGAAAAATCACTGATAGAATAAAAAGTAGGATCTGTTGGATTTTAGTTGATTAGTGCCGAAAATAATTAAATTTTATCATTATTTGTAAGTTTCCAGAATTGCGTAATGTAAAAGAGCGCGAGTAAAAGGCCATATCCATAAACTATGATTTCAAATATTGCATTAAAACTCATTGTTTGTAAATATCCTGAATAGAAACCAAACATTAAACCATTCAAAGCATGAAAAATCAAACCACCAGCACTTAGCAATCCTAAAACTACAGCTAACCTTTCAGCCTTTTTTCGCAAAGAATATACTAAAAGCCAAGCAATTAAGGTAAAAACAATATTAGGTAAAGCAAATGACATAAACCAAGGCACATAACCATAAACAATCTCTTCAGGCGCCAGTATCCCAAAGAATCTGACTAAATATAAGGTATTGGCACTTGCATTAAAAATGGCAAAGATAATAAGTAATTTGCGCTGCATAAATCCTCCTTAAACAAAGAAAATCGGTTTCCCGATTTTCCAATGTCTATTTATTTTTTGATGTTATAAAAAGATTTTAAGCCACCAAATACTGCTGCTACACATAATTGATCTTCAATTCTTAATAATTGGTTGTATTTCGCAACACGGTCAGTTCTTGAAGTTGAACCAGTTTTGATTTGACCAGAGTTAGTCGCAACCGCAATATCAGCAATAGTTGAATCTTCTGTTTCACCTGAACGATGAGAGATAATCGCTGTATAACCAGCTCTTTTCGCCATTTCGATACAGTCAAAAGTTTCAGTTAAAGTTCCGATTTGGTTAACTTTGATTAAAATTGAGTTACCAATTCCTTTTTCGATACCTGTTTTTAAACGCTCAGTATTAGTAACGAATAAATCATCACCAACGATTTGAATTTGCTTACCAAGGATATCAGTTAAGTATTTCCAGCCATCCCAGTCATTCTCATCTAAACCATCTTCAATTGAGATGATTGGATATTTTTTAACTAAACCAGCGTAGAAATCAGATAATTCATTTGAAGTAAAGCTTTTTCCGCCTTCACCAGCAAGAACATATTTCTTAGTTTTTTTATCATAGAACTCACTAGCCGCAACGTCCATTCCTAAGCAAATATCTTTACCTGGTTTGTAACCCGCATTTTCAATAGCAGTCATGATAACTTTAAGAGCTTCTTCATTTGAACTTAAGTTCGGAGCGAATCCGCCTTCATCACCAACTGCAGTGTTTAAACCCATACCCTTAAGAACACTTTTTAATGAGTGGAATACTTCTGTTCCCCATCTTAAAGCTTCTTTAAAAGTTGGTGCACCTGTAGGTATAATCATGAATTCTTGGAAATCAACGTTATTATCCGCGTGGCTTCCACCGTTAATGATGTTGATTAAAGGTGTTGGTAATTGCTTAGCGTTGAAACCACCAAGATAGTTGTATAAAGGAATATCAAGGTAATCAGCTGCTGCTCTTGCGCAAGCAATAGAAACACCTAAGATGGCGTTTGCACCTAATTTTGATTTGTTTGGCGTACCATCAAGCTCAATTAATTTAGCATCGATGATATTTTGAGCCATACAGTCTAAACCTTCGATTTCTGGAGCGATGATGTTATTGACATTATCAATCGCTTTTAAAACACCTTTTCCTAAATAACGTTTTTTGTCACCATCACGTAATTCACAAGCTTCATGCTCACCAGTTGAAGCTCCTGATGGAACAAGTGCTCTTCCGAAAGCACCGCTTTCTGTGTAAACTTCGACTTCAATTGTCGGGTTACCACGAGAATCTAAAATTTCTCTTGCATATACTTCTGTAATAAATGGCATTTTTATTCCTCCTATAAATGTTTTATAAATAACCATAAATATTATACTACTTTTTTGAAAAAAGAAAAGTCTAAAACTACAATTTTTACGTTTATCGCAATGAAAGCCCTTTCTATAAGGTCATTGCCAGATTATGATACCACTTAGCACTCCGATATAATTTTACACTAATCAAGAATCTCAGCATTTCCAAAGAACGGTCAACCATAAAGACAAAAACAATAAACCCAGCGCCTCCGCTCATATCGTCTAATCGCCTTATAAAATTACTTGACTGAATTCGACTTCCAGTAAAATGGAGATATCTTTGGATAAAATTTAAATTATTATTTATAGATTCAAAAGACCCGAAAATTGCAAAACGTGTATTTAAAAAGAAAAGTAATATCGCAATAATCGGAACTTTAAAGCCAATATAAATAAGATTATTAATATAAACTGCGGCTTTGGTATAACCGCCGCTTCGGAGAATAAAGATAACATTCATGCTAAAAATGGAAAAAGGTAGCGCAAAAGCTTGTAGAATGATAATCATCCTGATTAAATAAGTATCTTCAGGCGCAAACTGAAAGAGCATGGGCACAAAAGGAATTAAAGATATCATAAAAAAGAATGCTAAAATCCCAAATATTGTGACATAACCAATTTGATAACGGGCATTATCTCTGGCTTCCTGAATTTTATTTTCTCCTAATCTGGAGCCGATTAAAACACTGGCTGCTGTTCCCATGCCTGCCACAAAGACCATGACGAGATCTGTTATCTGCTGGCTAATCATAATGCCGGCGACTCCTGTAGAGGTTCCGCCTCTATCAACTCTGAAGAACACAAAAAGCATAAAGATAAAAACTGATTCGGTAAGCATCTGAGAAAAGAAAAGAGTTTTACATTTACTAATTACTTCTTTGACTAAGTGCCAAGGCATCACGAATATTTCTTTAAATGAACCATGAAAAGGCGGTTTCTTAATTAAGTAGTAACCCATAACAATTGCTAATTCTACACTTCTGGTAATTATTGTGGCGATAGCTGCCCCCTTTATCCCTAGTTCCGGAAAAAACCAAATACCATAAATCAAAAGAAAATTAAATAAGGCATTAGCAATAGTCGCACCAATAGCACTATACAAAGGAATCCTTGTCATTTTAACAGGACGAAAAGCAAATACAAGCGCATTAGTTATACCATGCATCAAAAATGCTATTGAGATAATTCTAAGATAAGTACTACCATACTGAAAAAGCAAATCCCGGTCCGGGTCATGGCTCATTCCCAGAAAAAAGTTTAAAATCGAATCAGTCGCAAAAAAACCAAAGAGAAAGGCAATTATCGAAATTGAAATACAAAATAATAAAGAAATACCAAAAACCTGTCTTAGTCGCTCTTTATTCTTAGCCCCATGAAACTGGGCAATGTAAATAGCGATACCAACAGCAAAAGAAAGCATCAACATATTAAAGGAATTATAATAGCGACTAGCTATTGCGATAGCACTAGTTGCGGTTGCAGATCCATAATACTGATTAATCATAATCATATCTAGAATATTAACAAAAGAAGAAATAAATTGCTGAATCGCAATTGGCATCGTAACTATTAATAATTCTTTATAAAACGATCTAGTTCCGAAGAACTTACGCATAAACAACCTCCTTTCTTACAGAGAACAAAAAAAGGCGGACATGAGCCCGCTTATTTTTATTTTATTTTTCTATTAATGATTTTCCTGTCATTTCACTAGGAATCGGCAAACCAAGAATCTCCAGCATCGTTGGCGCAACATCAGCTAATAAACCACTAGCTCTAAGTTTTAAACTTTTATCAGTAATTATTAATGGTACATCGTTTGTTGTATGGGCTGTAAAAGGTGTATTATTTTCGTCAAGCATCTTTTCAGCGTTACCATGATCAGCTGTAATAATCGTAACAAAACCTGCTTTATCTAATGCTGAAATTACTTTACCTAAGCACTCATCTACTATTTCAGTCGCTTTAATTGCGGCTGGAATTACTCCAGTATGTCCTACCATGTCACAGTTAGCAAAGTTTAATACTACTACATCATATTTACCAGTTTCAATTTCGGCTATTGCTTTTTCCGTTACCGGATAAATTGACATTTCTGGCATTAAATCGAAAGTTGCAATTTTAGGCGAATCAATTAATACTCTAGTACTACCAGGCAACTCAACATCAGCACCACCATCAAAAAAGAAAGTTACATGGGCATACTTTTGTGTTTCAGCAATTCTTAATTGCGTTAAACCTTTATTAGCGATATATTCACCAAAGGTATTAGCTAAATCAACTAAGCCGTAAGCAATACTGCCTTTAACACTATCAGCATACTTCATCATTGATACAAAATGAATGTTTTTCACAACTGTTTTTAAAGGTGCGTTTTCCGGATTAGAAAAAGCCGTAGCAATCTGGATTGCCCTATCAGGACGAAAATTAGCAAAAATAATCGCATCTCCGTCACTAATTAAACCATTTTTATCGCAAACAAAAGGTTTGACGAATTCATCAAGAATATCTGCCTGATATGAAGCATTGATTCCTTCTACTGCCGAATTATAACTAGCTTGATTTCCAAGCGTCATGTTATCATAAGCTTCTTGGATTAAAGCCCAGTTCTTATCTCTGTCCATTGCATAATAACGTCCACTTACAGTCGCTACTTTAACATCTGTCTTTTTGATAACATCTTCCAAATAAATAAGTGCTGATTTAGGTGCAACATCCCGGCCATCTAAAAAAGCGTGGAAATAGACTTCTATGTTTTCTTTTTGGCAAAGTTCAATTAAAGCGATAATATGATTAACATGAGAATGCACTCCACCTTCAGAACACAAACCAAAGATATGCATTTTTTTCTTATTGTTTTTAGCGTAAGCTATTGCGTCTAAAAATTTATCATTCTGGTAAAAACTCTTATCTTTAATTGCAATATTGATTTTAGTCAATGATTGATAAAGAATCCTTCCAGCTCCTAAGTTTTGATGTCCGACTTCACTATTTCCCATTTGCCCTTCAGGAAGTCCAACTGCTTCACCACTTGTCTCTAAAATGCCATGCGGATAGTTTTTCCATAAGCTGTCAAAGTTTGGCTTTTTAGCCTGACTGATAGCATTGCCTGGATAATCTGCACCAAGCCCGAAGCCATCTAATACGATTAAAGCTGCTTTTTTCTTCATAATGATCTCTCTTTCTACTTATTAGCATTAATATTATAAACTTTTTTTATAAATAAAGCAAGTTGAAATAGTTATCTGAGCAGGGCAAACGCATGAAAAAAATTAAAAAACAGAAAAAAGAACCTCAGCCATAAAAGAAACATCATAATGACACTTTCGCTTTTTACGATTCAAACTCATCTTAGAAGGATGTTTTCTTAACGCATTCAAAGCCATTCTTCTGATAACAGAAAAGTTTTCTGCTGAATTATCTTTTCTTGTCCTGTTACTATCTTCATTGAAAATGACATCTAAACACCAATGAAGACTATTTTCAACTCCCCAATGCCCTCTTACGGATTTTGCGAAACTTTCAACATCTTCCAACGAAGTTAGAAAGTAACGTTTTTCGATTGGGACTTTATCTTTTTTTATAACTTTTGACCTGACCATTCCTATTCCTTTAATGCCTAACCATTCACTTTTTTTATCAAGCCAGTTGATTTCTGTTTCCAAATAGTACTCCCTTGTTTCTATTCTGCCGTGGTCTTTTTCATTTGTCGTGTAGCTTTCCTTTATCTTTTCTTCATCAAAATAAAGTTTCACATCATTATAAAGATTTCCTTGATTGCCTTTTAGCGCTAAAACATAATCAGATTCAGCGTCCTTAATGATTTTTTCGGCAATATCTTTTTGACATCCCATCGCATCAATCGTTATTACTGAATTACTTAATTCCAAAAGGTCTAAGAGTTTTGGGATCGCTTTAATCTCGTTTGTTTTTCCATCAACTTTTATCTGACCAAGCGCCAATTGGTTCTTACTTGCCCAAGCTCCTACCAGATGAATGCCATCTTTTCCATCTTTTTTACTCCCGCATACTGTTTTACCATCAATACTGATATATTCTTTTTCAGCATTCGTTTTGATGCTTTTAACCCATTCGACAAAACATTTTTCAAATTCATCGGGCTTTATTATTTGAAAAATCCTTTGAAATGTATCGTGGGAAGCTATCCCATTTGCCAGTGTTAGTTTAAGTTCATTACAAAACCAATTTTCTTTGACCTTGCAGAAATCAATTATTTCTTCCCAAATCTCACAACCACTCATTACTGCGCAGATTGTCATTGTTATTATTTCGTGAAGATTGTATTTTGTTTTTCCTTGTTGTCTTGGATCTGTTATTTTTTCTATGTATTTTTTCATATCGTAAATACCTCTTTTAGGATATTTTACCATATTTATTAGTTTTTGTTAATTTTCATGCGTTTGCCCTGGTTATCTGAGAACATTTATTACTGAAAGCTTAGTATTTGTTCAATATTACTTTTTATTTGGCTCTTTTCAACTTAATTATTGATTGGAGAAATAATGGATATTATCGAAATAATTGAAGCCTTAAAAATAGAACTGAGCCCCGGATCGAAAATTTATTTTCGTTTTGTTCATGTTAAAGAAATTCCTAAATCTCGTTTAATTTTATTTGAAAAGCGGTTGAAGCAGTTATTCTTGATAACTCAATTATAATTTTCCAACTCTCAATATTTGTTAGCACTCCTGAACTTTTAGTAATATGGATATAACCATTGGATGTAATTTTTTCAATAATAAAACTATCCGCACCACTACCAGTAATTGTTAAAAATAAAATATAGTTTTGAGCAAAAAAATCATTTGTATAATACTTAGTTAGAAATTCATAAAACTCCCCTTTGTAAATACCATGTTCATCAAGATAATACTGCAACTCTTTTAAATCCATAAACTTTGCTATATGTTTATGATCACCAACACCAACGTTTCGAAAAACATGCGATTCAAACTCTAAATTTCTTGTGCCATCAGTTTTACATGCTAGCAATAAAACCGATGATACCAATATCATAGCTAGAAAAATAACTACTCTTATTCTGCTCACATATATCACTTCTTTTTATTATATTGAATTTGCGCTAAAATTCGCTTTACATAAGCAGTCATTAGCAATTATCATTTTATTAATATTCAACAAACGAAACTTAGTTTGTTTACTGCTTTTTCTTTAAAATACAAGCATCAATCAGTTTAGTTTCTGTCTTTGTATTAGTATAAGCTTTAAAACAAATTTCTGAAGCATTATATTCAATAATTGAAAAAACTGGCGTATGATCCGCATAAATAGCTTCAAAATGGTCATTCTCTGGCTTTTTACTATAATATTTATTGCCACTTGAGCCACCAGTAATGTAGGTAATATTATTTATTTTTGCACGATTATAAATATGATCATGTCCGCTTAATACTAAATCAATATTTAATTCCTCAAACAATTCATTAAAATCATTAACACTTTGAAAAGCATAATAAATCGGGTATGGGCCACGATGCATAACTACGATTCTAAAAGTTTGGGGATGTGTTGAAACAACCCTTTTTAACCATGTCTTCTGATCCGCAAAACGATTTACTTGTTCACTATCAATGAATAAAAATAAAGCTTCACCAGCCGTAAAAAAGAAATTACTTCTTTCTAGTCCCTTAATACCATTTAAAGGATTAGCAAACGCCCCTTTAAACATTTCCCGATTAGAAACAGCTTCATGATTACCAATCCCCATCGCATGAGGCAAACAAGCTAATTCTTCTTTATTTACTTTATCAAAAAATGCCCATTCCTGATAATTATCGGCATTATCAACAATATCACCAGCTGATACCGCAAAACTTATATTTTCATTTAATTCTTTGCTTACCGAAAAAATTTTCTTTAAAGGCAAATAACCAACTTCATTAAAAGCTTGAGGATCAGTGTAAAATAAGAATGCTATTTTATTTTTTTCTTTTAAGGTTTTAATAGTCTTCCATTCGCTGAAATGCTCCCGAAACCCAACTTGATATTGATATTCTGTATCTGGAAGTAATCCCTGTATTGAAACTTCATGCATTAAAGTTTCTGAGCGTCCTATTTCTGTATTGACAAAAATACGACGACGATTTTTACCAGTATAAGTCTTAAAAACTTTTTTATCATCAAAGGCTATTCTTACTTCCGATCCATTAACAGAAAGATTTGTTTCCCAAGAGAAAGCCAATGACCTTGGAGTTTCACCAACGCTGACGATAACTCTTCCTGGAACACTTTCACCAAGACTTTCAAGAATTGTAACCTCTACAGGGTTGGAATACATACCTTTTTTAAAAGCTCTGACTTTAGCTTTTTCCATTGGCCTTAATTTGCCTAAAACTTTAGTTAATAAACGGCCCTGGCGATTCGTCTGCCCTTTAATCCCTAATTTTTCTGGTAAAAGTACTTCAATCCTCGCTTTATCAACAGGTTTATGATTTGCTATTAACTGAAAAGTTGTAATACTTTCTTTTGTTGCGCCAATAAAACTTAAATAATATGGATAATGAACAGGCAAAGAAAAATTATTTAAAATAACATTGATTGGCACTGGATTATCAGCTGTAAAAACGGTTGCGTCTAAAACTTTAAACCAGGCTTCACCTTTTATTTCAGGTAAAACTAAAAAACTAATTGTTAATAAAGGTGTCTCTGCTTTAAATTTTTTTACAGTTCCCATTTGACTAATGCTTATATTAATTAAACCAGCTTCATCGTTAATCAATTTCTCTTCAAATTGAATTTCTTTATATGAGGCATTGATGCTTCTGATTTTTAAGGCTTGTTTATTAAAACAGGCGTTAAGATATAATCTGCTAAAATCAGTATAGCGATCAGTAAAAATCTGATATTCAAATGTCTGACCAGCCGCAAGATTATGCGATGGATATTTTGATGAAATTAATGGATAAAAAGAATTAATCCCAAATAACCATTCATAAACCGCAAAGTTACCCGCATTATCATAAGCTTTAATTTTTACTTGATGCATACCTGAGGAAAATTGAACACTTAGTTCTTTAGGACAACGGACTTTTAGGCCATTCGAAACTTTAATAAATTCCAAATCCCTGATCTCTAAGCCGTCAACTGACAAAAAAATATTACTTTTATCAACTCCACTTTCCTTATCAGAAATAATTGCACTAATAAAAAAGTTATGATTTTCACAAAACGAATTTTCTAAAGGTTCAACATTTGCAATCAAAGGCGGTGTTAAATCTTCTTTTTGTTCAGAATACTTAATTTGTAGATTATCATAAAAGATTGTTCCAGCGATTCTTTCTTTATCTTCTAAAGCTAAAACACGAATCGGAAATTGAATTTTAACAGGTAATTTATCCGGATTATTTAAAGGAATCTCTAAATATTTCCAACCATCCCAGTCTATTAGCCCAAAGTTACCATAAAAAATCGCAGTGCCAATATAATATTGGATTCTTACCCATGTTCCTTTGGCAAAAGTACCATAAACCCAGATACCAATACTTGTCGGTTGTCCAGGGGGCGTAAAAAAGCGATAAGGATAAGCTTCTAAAGGGCTTGCGCTTTGATAAACAGAAATCGCGGCTACTCCAGTTGTATTTCTAATATCAAAATCAAGGCGGAGCGATTTTTTGCCGAAACGAACGTATCGTTCGTCTTCATTAAGTGATAAAGTCGCCTCAATAGATGGTTGATTTTTAGAAAAAAACCATTGTCCAGGCTCATTACCAATTTTAGTTCCTTCAAAATCAGCAATAATCGTTGGAAAATCTTCTGCTTTTACGGTCATATTGTACTCCCTAAATTAACTAAAAAAATTGCCGGAAAAATCCGACAACTTCTTATTTTATATTTAACAGAACCAAAGAACTTTGCGGTATAAGATTAGTGAAACTATATCTAGAATTATTAACCAGAAGAATCCACCTAAGATAAATAGGATGACTGCTAAAACCGCACAAAGTAAATTATCTTGTTGCACGCTTTTAACAAAACGGTAAATTGTCCAGAAAATACCTAAAAAAGCCGCAAGAATGATTTTAATAATTAAGTTATCTTTATCTTCACACCATTTAATAAATGCTTTCATAAAATCTCTCCTTCCTTTTTATTATATCAAATTTTCGACTAAAGTACAAGTACTTTGGCAAAATTTTACTTTTTTCGCTATATCCTCAATTCTTAACTTGCTTTGTTTTTTCTCAACATCTTTCTAATTACTTCAAGAAGCAAACCATAAATCATAAAAGAAATTACAGATGCCAGATACCAATAAATAGAAATACTTCCATTTGAAGTTTGATTCGTTATCTGATATCCAGAATTCATTGAATCTAAAAAATTTCTCTGTAAGAATAATAATATCGGATTAAAACCAATCAATAATGAAGCATTAGCATCAAAGCCTAAATGATATAATAGAATGATAATAAGGCTAATAACAATTCCCCAAAAAACAAAAGATTTTTGTAATTTTTTCATAAGAACCTCCCAGAATTAATAAATCCCTATAATTAATTATAATCACAAGCTTTAAAAAAATAACCAAAAAAAGAAAAAAGTCACATTGATTTTACTCAAAGTGACTTTGATTGCTATTGTTTTTAATAATCCACTAAATTTCTTTAGCAGGTTTTGTCCAAAATTTCTTCAAATTATTCCTTGTCTCAATAAGAGCTCGGTTATTATCTTCTTTCAGATTTTTGTAAGTAAAAAATACTGTACCAACAATATTATCATAATTCTGATTATAAAGCATTTGATTATTTATTTCCAAAGGATTAGACCATATTCCTTCTTCTTTACATAAATAAAGTCCTTGTCCCATATAAAGCTTAGTTTTAGTTTCTTTGGCAAGATTGCTCCACCATTTAGCTATATCACAATATTTAGCTGTTTCATGGCCAGGAATACCATCTTTCATCGAACGATTATCCATCGCAAAATAATCTTGCGGTACAATATAATCAATCCAACCTTTTTTCATCCAAAGATAAATATCAGCGTAAAGACTCTTATAACAACTAAAAGATGAAGGATGACAATCAAGTCCATGTTCCCAAGCAGCTTCATCATTTTGACGTGTTTCCTCAAAAAGTTTAGAATTAATGCGGTAAACCGCAAATGGGCTAATGCCAAATTCAACTTTTTTTGGTAAAGCCTTTAAAGTTTCATGAATTTTTTTGATTAATTTATTGACATTTTCCCGACGGAAATCAGAAAGTTTTTCAATTCCTGAAGCTTGATGCTTAACTGTCTCTTCCGGATCATTAATCGGCTCATACGGATAAAAATAATCATCGATATGAATTGATTTGATATCATAATTCATCGCTAATTCCTTGACAGTTTCAGCCATAAATTCAATAACTTTTGGGCTTGCCGGATCTAAAATTAATTTTGTCTCCGTTGTTTCAATTACTAAATCAGGATTAAGGCGGGCAAAATTATTTGTTGCTAAAGTATTTAAAAAAGTAAGTTTATCCATTTTCAAATCAGAGAGTTTACGATGACTAATTCGATAAGGATTTAACCATGCATGAACACTAATATTTTCTTTCTTTGCTTCTTCAATAAAGAAAGCTAATAAATCAAAGCCTGGCTCTTGTCCTTGTGTACCAGTAATAAAACTACTCCAAGGATTAAGTTCAGATTTATAGAAAGCATCATTAGTTGGTCTTGCCTGAAAAACAACGGCATTCATATTATGCTCTTTGACAGTTTTAATAACTCCTAACAGGTAAGCCTTACATTCTTCAGCGCTTTTTGTAACTGGTATGTCAATATTAGCAACCGTCGAAAACCAGACTCCGCGCAATTCTTTATTTTTTTCCTGATATTCTAAAGGGACTAAAATTTCCTTTTTACTACCGTAATAAGTGATGTTTCCAGGACCAATGAATCTTTTAATTGTTCGCATACACTATTCTCCTTTTTCTAAATAATTTAATGATATTTTGGCAAACATAAAAAAGTTTTTAAGATGAGAAAGACTTTCGGAAAGTCCGCCCTTTTTATTTCTATAAAGCCAAAGTCTTTCTTGTTCTTTAAGATAAGACCTCTCTGCTTTAATAATTTTCTTAACTGCTTTAATGCGTTCTTCTTTGGTAAGTGTTTCATCATAAGCTTCGTCAAGCAAAACAATCATTTTCATAATCTTTACAGTTTGAATAATTTCAGCAATCACAATTTCACTGTCAATTGCCTTTAAATCCGTAAATTTTAATTCTTTGAGTTTACTATCAAAAAAATTATTAATTGCTTTTCGCTTATCTTTATTTAACATATTATAGCGACATTTCATTAAAAAATAGTCTATAGGTTCTTTTTCGGTTGCTGCAATTGAAGCCCACATAAAGTTATAGAAACCTTGAGTTCCGTTTCCACCATAGCCATAATAGCGATAATAATTTCCTAAATCGAATAAGATATCAGAAATCATTCTTTTCTTATCTTTAAAAATGAAATCATTAACATAATCTTTAACTGGAAATAAACTTCCTTCTTTATTATTCCAAGCCATTGAACCTGTAAACACTAAGGGCAAATAACTGATTGGCCAAAATTGTAAATGCCCGAAATCCCCCCAGTCAGTCAAAAGGACTCCTTCACCTTGATAATTTAGTATTGCCTGACAAGCATTTGTAATATTTTCTAACCAGTCTTGGGATCTACCAAAAAAGCTTGACCAACTAGTAGTACCTGGAGCAGCAATAAATTTAACGCCACTTTCTTTAAATTTTTTCAGCGTTTTATTAAAAGGATAAACCGCATCATAACCCCAGTCCACAAATATCATATCTGCTGGTAATCGGTGAAGTAAATCAATATGCTCATTAAGAACATCGGCCCAAATTAAAGGAATCTTATTATATTTTTTGATTTCTTCATAGGCTAAAAGCGTATAATCAATGTAAACATTGCCTTTTCCTTCTATTTCACATAATTCCTTACTTTTACCATGACCTAACTCAAAAGGTTCATCAAAATTCATATTAAAATATTTAGAATTTGAAATTGGAAGCATATCTTTATATAATTTCTTAATTAGCTCAATGGAACGTGGATCTTTTGGATCGAGTGTTGTCGGCGCCCGGTCTCTGCCCCAAAGATAGATACCTTCTGGACAAACTGCTAAGTCTTTAAATTCATCGTGTTTTAACCATTCACCCATATGACCAAAACCATTTTGGTTAGCGACTAAATCAATATAGCGCTCATTACAATATTGTTCAATTTTTTGATACTCCGCAACCGAAATATAACCATCTTCTTCAAGATACTGCTTAAACGAAGGATAACCAAAACTGAAACCTTCAACATAAAGTTCAAAGTGATTCATTTTAAGGTCAGCCATAATATCGATGACTGAATAAATTGTTTCTAATTTTGCGACTTTATTACGGCTGATATCAAACATAAAACCACGAACTTTAAAGTCTGGAGCATCATTAATCTCAACACAAATAAGACTATCTTTACTTTGCCTTAAGATTTGTTTTAAAGTTGTAGAGGCATAAAACAAACTAGCCCCATCATTATAATAAAGATATATTTTATCTGTTTGAATGATAAGTTTATAAGCTTCTGGCTTTAACGTTTGATCCAATTTACAAATTACATCTGCATCGCTTTGGACTAACTGGAAATTATAACTGCTTTTTAAGTTCTCTAAGACAAAAGGAATTTCCTGATCAAAAGCTATTGATAATGAAGGTTTTAATGGAAATTTTTCATCAAGCTTTTTTATTTCTTTAACTGGCGGATAAAGTTTATACATAATATACTCTCCTCTATTTTACTAAATCAGCTAAAACCCAAAGATATTTTCCAGTTGTATGTCCCCAGATTTCTTTGTAAACAGCATTATTTATGACTGGCCAATAAGGTGCATCAAGATCACCTAATGTTTCAATTCCTACTGGTAAAGCCCCTTCAATTTGTGGCGAAAAAGCAACATATAACGGGTGAATATTATGACCTTCTCCAGTCATTGTTGAAGACGCAAACGGATTTTTTCCTAAAATCCACTCTAACTGATCGATCGCAATCTGTTTCAGTTCTTGATCTTTTAAAGTTTTTGCGATTAAAGAAACTGCTTTTGCTTTACTAAGAATTGTCGCATGAAAGCCACGACGATAAGGCGCAACCGCCATTTTCCTTAAATACAAGTTTTCCGCTAGCTTTATTCCCGCTTTTATTTGATTAGCCGCATCAACAGTACTTTGTTCCTCATTCATAAATGAAGTAGGAACAATAAAGCGATTAATTTTAATCTTTTCCGGATTATAAAGCTGAGCTGGCATCATACCATAAGGAGACATATAGGAAATTGTTTTTTTAATATAATCACCATAGGCTTTGATTCCCTCTAACCATTTTTTACTTTCTGGATGCATAGGCGCAACCTCATAAAGTCTGACTAATCCTTTAATTGGATCTTGTTCGTGCCCGCGGTGCTCATAAGTCAAAAGATGTTCTTGTTCTTTAGTTTCATAGAAAAAGCCGCCAAAAGGTAATTTACCATCTTCATTCTTTTCCTGACATTCTAAAATATTTCTGGCATAATTAACAGCTATTTCTAAATAATGAGGCTCTTTAGTTAAACTATAAAGTTCTGAGGCAGCCGCACAACCTGCGCCTTCCATTTGCGGAACCGGTAATAAACCCCATCTGATACTAAACAAACCTTTAGAGTGATTTTCGTGGGCAAAGGCAAAATCCTGAATTCCTGATCTCAAACACCAACGCGCAAAAACCTCATCAGAATCTTTAAATAATAAATAGCCTTTAATTAATGCACTTGAAGCAATAAAATTTTCATATGGTCCACTTTCAGAAACATTACGTCCATATAATGGATTTTCAGGACTAAAAAATTGATAGCTTGGCACAATTGATTTTTTCCACATAAAGTGATTAATGGCTAAAGCCCTATGGCCATCGCCGAATCTAGTCCTTAATAACCAATTAAGGCCAACACGCGCTTCCGTTAAAAGTTCATCGCTTAATTCTCCTTTTGAATTAGCACTCAAGTCAAGTAATGCTTCCGCAATCTCCGCTGTGCAAATCTCAAATTGTGATAAATCAGCCGCATCATGCCAACCACCGTGATTAGGAAGCATGCGACCATCAGGATGGGTTGTATAGGAATTTAAATGGCAATCAGAATGAATGCCCGGAATATCTTTACCACAGTTAAGTGCATAAAGAAAATTAAGACTTTTTTCAATTGAAGCTTTAAAGCAGTTTTTAGAGATCAAAAAATAAGGTGTCTTTTCATTATTCACCTTTATACAGTAACTACCAGATTTTGTCATTTTAGAAAAATCAAGAATTCCAAATTTACCTAAATCACTTTCTTTTAAGGCAATTTTACCTTCAAAAACAACTTCTTCATTTTTATTCAAAAGTTGAAACACTTCACCAATTGCTTTTTGAGTTAAAGCTATCTTTTGCGATTTCGGTAAATAACCGGAATGACAATATGCAATTCTGTCTTCTAAATCCCAGCCTAAGGTATAATCAGCATCAACTAATTCCAACTTTAAGTCAGTAACTATAAATTCAACTTCAGGTAAAGCCTCATCTGGTGCGCCTGGTAAATATGGTGTAATTGCTAAACGGGTAATTTTATCTCTTTTTAAATGCGGAATTTCAAAACAAACATGATTCCAGCTATTAGGGATAAAAGAAGGCGCGTGCAATAAACCTTTATCTTTATTCGAAAGATAAATATGAAAATAAAAATTATGGAAACCTTCTGATTTAGGATAAATCCAAAATGATACACGGTTATATTCTTCCCAATTAGCCTCATTAAAGTTAAATTGAATAGCCGATGCAGTTCTGCCTTCTTGGAAGTCAAAATCCATATTCATCTTTAATTTAACACCGGGACCTTTTTCTGTTTCAGTTAGATTTAGCTCACCTTTTCCTCTTAACTCTAAATTATCAAAACTATGAAAATCATGTAAAACTACTGATTTACTTGCCTTTTTTAAAAGCCAGCGAACACTTGCGTCAGAATGTTTTAGAATATTCAAATTCAGTTCCCCCTGTTAGATTATTTTTTTAGCAATTTCCAGAAAAATTTCTTTGTTTTTATTACTTTGAAATTTATAAGGTTTATCAATTTTTATAAATGGTATTTCTCCCAATAATTGAACAGATAATTGGTTAGCTAGCCGATTTCCGCCACCACTTCCAAACAAATAATCTTTCTTTTTACTAAAAGGATTAAGATAATAACTCATATTTTCTACGATTCCAAGAATGTCATATTTATTTTCCCTAGCGAATAGCCCGGATTTATAAGCAATCTTATTTGCATCAGGATGAGGTGTAGTGACAATTATAACTTCCATCTTAGGTACAAATTTTTGCACTTCAAGAGCTGCTATTCCAGGAGGTAAATCGATAATCACAAAATTCAGATCTTCACTCCATAAACAATCATGAAAAAAATGACTAAGCATTTTCTGAAGCATTGGAGCACGCCAAACAATTGAACTATCTTCTTCGATAATAAAAGCTGTTGAAATCATTTCGATTCCTTCAATATTTACTGGATAGATTTTTTGGTTCTCATCTGCTAATACCTCAATATTTTCTAATTTCAAAAGCTGGGGTATGCTGGCACCATATATATCTGCATCAATTAAAGCAACTTTTTTTCCTAGTTCCTTTAAGGCAAACGCTAAGTTAAGTGCTACATTTGATTTACCAACACCACCTTTAGCTGAAGTAATAGCAATGTAACGAGCAAAACTTTTAGTTTCTTCTTCCGCAAAAAGAAATTTATACCTTATACCTGGAAACCCAAGCGAAAGTTTAACTAATCTGACAAGATCTTTTTTAAAGTTATTAACTAAGTCTTTATCATTTTTGGCAAGCATGATTTCAACATCACAAATATTGCCTTCAGCGATTTCAAGTTTTTTTAATCCCCCGGTTTCAAATAAACTTTTACGGGCAGTATAATCAATTAATCTTTCCAGATATTCTTTTACTTCTAAAATTTCCATATTTATTTACGTTCCTTAATATCTTTACTAAGCATTTTCACAAAGTCATTAAGTTTAATTGTCACTTGCTCAGTAGATCCGTGCTTGCGGAAAGTAACGGTTTTATTTTCCGCCTCATTATTTCCTAAAACTAAACTATAAGGAATTTTTTGCGTTTGCGAGCGTCTAATCTTATAATTTAATTTCTCTTCACTTAAATCAATTTCGGTTCGGATTTTAGCCTTTATAAGTTGTTTTTCTACAATTTTAGCATATTTACTATGATAATTGAGATTGACAGGAATAACACAAACTTGAATCGGACTCATCCAAAGTGGAAAGCTACCACCATAATGTTCAATAAGAATTCCAATAAAACGTTCAAATGAACCCGCAAGCGCTCGATGAATCATAATTGGTCGCTTACGATTGCCAGTTTCATCGATATAATGCAAATCAAAGCGTTCTGGTAAATTCATATCTAGTTGTATTGTCCCACATTGCCAAATTCTGTTCATTGAGTCTTTTAATTTAAAGTCTAGTTTCGGACCATAAAAAGCGCCTTCCCCTGGCATAACGATAACTTTAATGCCTGCTTCTTTACAAACCTCTGCCAATATTTTTTCAGCTTTATCCCAAAGCGAAACTTCACCAATAAATTTTTCTGGTCTCGTTGAAAGCTCAATATGAAAATTCAAATTAAATTGCGCATAAAACTTGTCATAAAGCTTAATTAGCTCTCTAACTTCATTATTGATCATTGCTTCTGTCATGAAAATATGCGCATCATCTTGGGTGAAAACTCGCACTCTGAAAAGTCCAGCTAAGGCTCCGCTTGCTTCATGCCTATGCACTAATCCTAATTCGGCTAACTTTAAAGGAAAATCCCGATAAGAGCGTAAGCCATTTTTATAGACTAAAATTCCCCCAGGACAATTCATTGGCTTTAAAACAAATTGATGCTTATCAATTTCTGATGTATACATATTTTCCCGGTAGTTTTCCCAGTGTCCACTGACCTCCCATAATTCCTGATTAAGCATAATTGGGGTCTGAATCATTTCATAACCTGCTGCATTATGAACTTCGTGCCAATATTTTTCAATTTCTGACCTAAGCATCATACCTTTAGGAAGCCAGAAAGGAAAACCTGGACCAAACTCAGAAATCATAAATAATTCTAATTCGCGCCCAAGTTTACGATGATCGCGCTTTTTTCTTTCTTCGATTAGTTCCAGATGCTTAGTTAAATCAGCTTCATTAAAAAAAGCAGTACCATAAATCCTTGTAAGCATCGGTTTGTTAGAATCACCTTGAAAATAAGCTCCGGCTAATGATAATAGTTTAAAATGCTTAATTGCCTTTGTATCTAAAAGATGTGGGCCGCGGCATAAATCACGAAAGTTATCTTGTTCATAAACCGAAAACTCTTCGCCTTCTAAAGCATCTATAATCGCAATTTTATATAAATCGTCTTTAAAAAGCTCTAGAACTTCCGCTCTGCAATAATCTGATTTCTTTAAAACAACTCCGGCATTTACGATTTTTCTCATTTCCGCTTCGATTGCTTCTAAATCATCAACAGAAATATTTTTTTCTAATTTAAAATCAATATCGTAATAAAAGCCTTCTTCAATTGCTGGTCCAATGCCAAACAAAGCTTGAGGATAAAGATTCTTAACAGCATGCGCTAATAAATGGGCAGCACTATGATTTAAAATCTTTAAAGCTTCCTCACTGTCATTAGTCACAAATGCAATATCCGAATCTTTTGTAAAAGTAAAATTTAAATCCTTTAATTCACTGCTTACCTTAAGCGCAATACTTCTTTTAAGTAGAGAAGGCGAAATACTTTTAGCTATCTCTATTCCAGAACTATTAACCGGATATTCTCTTTTATTTCCATCTGGAAATGTGATTATAATGTTTTTTTCCATATTTTGTCCTTTCTTGCATAAAAAAAACGTCCTTAAAAAACTATTAAGGACGAATGATTATCCGCGGTACCACCTTATTTCCCAAGAAATTAATTCCCTTAGGGCTCTTAACATGTTAACGCCATGATTACGGGCTAATATTATCCAAAAGCCTAACAAAAAGTAGTATCTTTATTTATTTTACATATGCAGCTTTTCACCAAATACCGCACTCGCTTTGATGTATCCTAAATCGACAGATCTTTTCAATAAATATTATAAAATAAGTATAATATATTGTCAAGCGTTTTCAAACTATTATTCGCTGAAATTTGCGTTTTTTTAGCTTTTAGTAATTCCTGACTGATTGCTTAGATCATTCATCGGCATTACTAACAAAGACTTGACGAATCTCTTTGCTATATTTTAGATAAAGTAATGTTAAAGTTTAATTAGTAAATTTCTATTTATTCAATTTATTTTAATAACATATTTATATTTAATCGGACTTCCTTTATTTAAGTTTAAGAATAAGCTTATCTTATTAGCTAAAAGAAACAATATTGAAGTTAAGCTTCAAAACGAAGCTTATACATCAAGATGTTCATTTTATGATAATGAAGAGATAGCTAAA
>Ga0131853_10000651_pt1 | contig 62645 bp, 61 predicted proteins | sample TergutLab28metaG_FD_92764 | JGI IMG/M metagenome (GOLD analysis project Ga0131853, IMG submission 92764) | Labiotermes labralis P1 segment gut microbial communities from Petit-Saut dam, French Guiana - Lab288 P1 (version 2) (version 2) | ecosystem: Host-associated > Arthropoda: Insects >...
ACTTCCAGGTTGCTCATTTCCGATTTCCGGCGCTGTATTGGGAATATCTCTGCTATTTCTCTGTAATCCTCTTCTCTTAGTTTCATATCGCTATTATATCAGTTAATGTCAACAGACTCTAAGCCAGCCGAAATCGGCAGCTGAGAGTGGTCAACTGCTCCATCACACCACAGACAAGCCCCACAATAGTCAAAGAAAAACCTCAATCTCCGTTTGCCCATTTTACTGCGCCCATAACCCTCACTCAGCCGCCTTTAGGAAGTTGTAAAACTCATCGTGCATCTGTTTGGCCTCGCTCCAGTAGGTGACGCCAATTCCGCCGGTAAAAGCCCTGACTTCCTCTTTTTTCGCGCCGCTGCAAGTCAAAAAGGCCGGTGTACCCAAGGCCTTCGCGTATCCCAATGCAAAGAAAATTTCAGGTTTTGCGTCGGTGATATCAATAAACACATAAGCGCTGGTTTTGATCAACGCGGCGATCTCATTGCTGAGCGAACCCGCACCGGAAAGCTTATCGCCGCTGATCAGCTTCATCCCACACTCTCTTGCCGCCTTCTGTGCAGCCTGACGCAGGCTGTCCGCGTCCTCTTTCTCAGTCAGGCCGTGCAACTGCAAAACTCGGCTGGAACCGGTCTCGCTTTTTCTTTTTGAGAGCTGTACCGCCAAATCCCACCCTTGTGGACCGACCGTAATGCCACACGGGAAGAAAGACGCGCCATAGTAGTTGACCTCAATCAACTCTGTTTTGGCCATCGCCTTGATAACAAACGAGAGTGCGTCAAAATTGACTGCGCTTAGATAGAAAACAGGGGAAAAGTCAAGGGAATCTACCCGAATTTCTTCGCCTGGGTAGTGAGAGATCAGCGTTAAGTTGATCAGCGATTTGTACATCTGTTCGGTAAAGTTTTTCGGAAACTCGTCAAGGATCTGATCAACCGTCAACTGCAAATAGCCTTTGTCCACCTTGGCGTTGTTAAAAGAGATGAATACAGTGTCGCTCTTTTTGGCAAACCTGCGGTGCTGCAGGTAAGCCCTCACCTGATTAACATTTTGCTTTACCGCCTTTGTAGCAAGGTCAGAGACCACATAAACCCCGCAGCTGGCACAGTTGTATATCGTCCGGCTTGAATTCTCTTGTTGTGTGGCCATTACCTTATGAGAGCAAAGCAGGCATTTATCCATATCATTCATCCTTTACCATCAGTCGACTTTAATCTGTAAGACAGAATCAATTGCGCGGCAGAACCTTAGAACCTGTGGTCAATACTCAAAACGTCCCCGATCCGGCGATTTTTCCGCTATCCTTCGTCAATTTCCCTTGGAATACACAAAGTATTCCAAGGGAAATTTCCTTGCCTAGCGAAAAAATCGCTCGGCTCGTGTGCATTTCTCGTTATTGTCCACAGGTTCTTACTGCGCCTCTTCCGGCATTTTGCAGACATCCACCCAGCCTTTACTGCGCGAAATCTTTTCGAGCTCGCTTAAGGTCAGCTCAATCGAAGTGGTCGCCGTTCCACATGCGGGAAAAACGCTCTCAAAAGCTTTCAGAGAAGCGTCCAGGTAGACTTCGACTTCATCAGGGATTCCAAACGGACAAACGCCGCCCGGCTGATGAGAGGTTAATCGAAGTGTGTCTTCTCCGCTCAACATGCGGGGCTTGATCACAAACGTGTCTTTGAACTTTCGGTTGTCCAGCCGGGCAGTTCCGGCCGCGACCACCAACAAGGCCGATTCCCCACGATATACGGCCAGCGTTTTGGCGATCCGGGCCGGCTGAACCCCGATTGCCCGCGCGGCCAGAGCAACAGTCGCCGTGTCCCCAGGCTCAATAATCTCACTTGCCTTTCCCCACTCGGCCAGGTGAGCCAGAGCTGATTCTCTGGACATTTTACCATTTCCCCATTCGTATTATTGTCAGAGTTTGTTTTGAAATCGCTTTTCGTGTCAGTACCATACAAATTTACTCGCCATTTTACTTAAGACGCGGTCAATATTTTTAACGAGCGCCCACTGTATCGACCAGATAAAGGTGTGGCTGGGCTGCGCGGCACTCAGTGATGATTCTCAAGCAGCATCTTTTGCTTGATCTCCCAAAGATTTTGAGAGAGGTTGACGTAATAGCGGGAGGGCCGCTCAAACCGCTTGACCTCATCCCAGAGCCGGTCGATCTGCGAAAAACAGTAACTTCTGATCCCGGTGAGCGAGGGCGGTGTATAGACACACCGCCCGCTTTCAAAGATCGGGATCAGCAGTGCCTCGGCCAGATAGCCGGACACCCGCTTTCGTTTCCAGATGGCGTCAGGGTCAAAAAGGGTAATGGTCTCACCGTTCGGGATGGCCTCGTCGTGGTGGGTGATGTAGTCGGCGACCGCTTTGTCGGTCTCGCGGTTAAAAAACCGATAGGCCCGCTTAAATCCGGGGTTTGTGATCTTTTCAACCGTCTCGCTCAGCTTGATCTTCGGCGTATAACCGCCCGCGTCATCCATAGCGGCCACCAGCTTGTAAACCCCGCCAAAGACCGGCTCGCTCTTGCTGGTGATCAGTTTTTCACCGACGCCGAACGCGTCCACTTTTGCCCCCTGCACCAGCAAATCACGAATGATGTATTCATCCAGCGCGTTGGTAGCGACAATTCGCACATCCGGGTAACCGGCCGTATCCAGCATCTCGCGCGCCCGTTTGGAAAGGTAAGCGATGTCCCCCGAATCAATCCGCACCGCTTTGGGGCGGTGTCCGGCCGGGGTGATGACCGAATCAAACACTTTGATCGCGTTGGGAATCCCCGAAGTGATCAGGTTATAGGTGTCTACCAGCAGCACACAGTTGTCCGGGTAAAGGCGGGCGTAGCGCTCAAACGCCTCCAGCTCGCTGTCAAAAAGCTGTACCCAGCTGTGTGCCATCGTACCGACAGCCGGGATGCCAAACTCCTGGCTTGAAAGCGTACAGGATGTCGAGACACAGCCGCCGATATAGGCCGCCCTGGCCCCATATACGGCCGCGTCGTACCCCTGTGCCCGCCGCGAGCCGAATTCCATGATCGGCCGCCCCTGGGCCGCGCGGTGAATCCGGTTGGCCTTGGTGGCGATCAAACTCTGGTGGTTGATAGAAAGAAGCAGCATGGTCTCAATCAGCTGCGCCTGGATGATCGGGCCTCTGACCACAACCATCGGCTCGCCCGGAAAGACCGGCGTACCCTCGGCAAAAGCCCAAACATCGCAGACAAACCGAAAGTCAAGCAAATACTTGAGGAACCGCTCGTCAAAAGCTTTGGTCCCGCGCAGATACTCGATATCCTCGGCGGTAAAGCTCATGGCCTTGAGGTAGTCAATCAACTGCTCAAGCCCGGCAAAAATGGCGAATCCACCCGAATCGGGTATATTGCGGAAAAACATATCGAAAGCCACGATGCGCTCGCCCATCCCGTTGACCAGGTATCCGTTGGACATGGTGAGTTCGTAAAAGTCAAGCAGCATGGTCAGGTTGCGCTGTGCGCTTGAGTCGGCTTGCATAAACCCTCCGGAGATTACCGTATTTCGTTAAAGGTGCGCAGTTCTTCAAAGTTGATGGTCTTGTACTGCTCAAGCGCCTCGGTGATGTCGTAGTCGATGATGACGTTTTTGCGCATAGACACCACCCGGTTGCCCACCCCGCCTTTTAACAGTTTGACCGCGTAGTTGCCCATCATTGAGCCGATACGCCTATCACGGGAGGTGGGCGCGCCGCCCCGCTGAATATGCCCGATGATGGTGGCCCGGGTCTCGACGCCGGTCTGTTTCTCGATCAAGTCGGCCAGCTGTTGCGCATCCATGGTGTGATGCTTGGCCCGCTCCCCGGTTACCCCTTCGGACACGATGATAATAAAGTGGGTCTTTCCCTTATTGAGCGCTTCGCGCATGTTGATCAGCACATCCCGCTCAAGGTCGTTTTCCACTTCGGGCAGCAGCACAGCTTCAGCCCCGCAGCAAATCCCCGCATGCAGGGCGATCGCCCCACAGTGATGCCCCATAACTTCCACGATCGAACAGCGGCTGTGTGACTGGGATGTATCCCTTAGCTTATCCACCAGCTCGATGACTGTGTTCACCGCCGTGTCAAAGCCGATGGTGTAATCGGTACAGCCGATGTCGTTGTCAATGGTACAGGGGATTCCGATACAGGGAACCCCTTTTTCAGAAAGCGCGCGCGCGCCGCGGAACGAACCGTCCCCGCCCGCGACCACAATCCCGTCAATCCCCAGCTCGATGCAGTTTCTTCTGGCCAGCTCGACCCCTGCGTCTTCGCGGAACTCTTTGCTTCTGGCCGTGCCCAAGATGGTCCCCCCGCGCTGAAGCGTGCCGCTCACACTGGGCAGGTCCATTTCGACTATGCTTTTCTCCATCAGCCCGGCGTATCCTCTGCGAATTCCGACCACTTTGATCCCGCTAAAGAGAGCGGTTCGGACAACCGCGCGAATCACCGCGTTCATCCCGGGCGCATCCCCGCCGCTTGTAAGTACCCCGATCGTTTTCATATGACTCATGAGCGACTCCTCCGTCTTTTCATTTGCCCTTTGTATACCTCTATTATACCTAAAAAACGCCAGGTGTACAAGCGAATAATAAAACTTATGAGAAACGCTCACTCCTGTGTAATAAGGGCCACATTGTCCTGCCCCAACAGACGCACAAGCTCTCGCGTCAAAACCGCGTTCTGGCTGATCCAATGCCCTTTCGGCGTTTTGAGGTATCTGCCGGTATCGCTGTAATAAAAATAAACCGGCAAGCTCCCCTCAAAGACAAAGAGCAAATTTTCGGCCTTGGCAACCAGCTCGCTGTCCTTGTCCGGGAACTTTAAGTAAAGCCCCTCTTTGTCGGCGGAAACTTTGACCGCCCGCTTTGGCTCCGTCTTGGGCGTCGGCATAGCCGGGGAGGCCGTCGGCTCAAGCGCTTGTTCCGGGGTGGTTATCTCCTCACAGATGACCTTTGCGTCCTCTTCCTCACCCTCCTGCACTCGCCCGCGCACCGCCACAATCTGCCCTTCACTGATAAGAGACGCGCACAGCGCATAAGTTCTGGGAAAAACAAGCAGCTCAATCGACCCGGTCTTGTCTTCAAGTTGAACAAAGGCCATCATCTCGTTGTTCTTTGTGGTCTTGAGCTTTCGACTGACGATAATTCCAAGCAGGCGAACCTGCGCGCCCTCCAGCCTTTTGTTTTTGTGAAGCTCAGCCGTGGTGGCTGCCCGCAGCTTTTCCGCCGTCGCCCGGTGGGCCTCAAGCGGGTGCCCGGAAAGGTAAAGCCCGGTTGTCTCTTTCTCATAGGCCAGCCGCATAAGGGGCGGATAATCCTTGAGATCGGGCAATTTGTAGTCACTGCTGTCTGTTTTCGCACCGGACGAAAAAAAGTCGAGCTGGCCGCTGATGTTGTTTTTCGCGTCTTTTTCAATCCCGTCCAGCAGATCGCCAAACCCGGCCTCCATCTGATGGCGGTTGTGACCGAAACAGTCGAGCGCGCCGCACCGGATCAAGCTCTCAACTGCGCGCTTGTTCAGGTCTTTCCCCTGCATCCGCTGTAAAAAATCAAAGAGGTGCAAAAACTTACCGCCTCGCTCCCGCTCGGCGCAAAGCTCGCGGATCAACCCCCGCCCCAGGTTTTTGACAGCCGAAAGTCCAAAGCGGATCGAGTCGCCCACCACCGTAAAGCTCGGGCCGCTCTCGTTGATGTCGGGGGGCAGAACCGCGATCCCCAGCTTTTTACATTCGCCAATGTAGTCGATCACTTTGTCGGTCGAATCCAAAATGCTGGTCAGCAGGGCGGCCATATAAACTTTGGGGTAATGGCACTTGAGGTAGGCGGTCTGGTAGCTGATCAGCGCGTAAGCCGCCGCGTGGCTCTTGTTAAACGCGTAGGAGGCGAACGAACTCATGTCGTCGAAAATCTCGCTCGCGACCTTTTCGGGCACACCGTTCGCCACGCAGCCGGGACAGTCCCCGCTGTCCCCGTAAATAAAGAACTTTCGCTCTTTTTCCATCACGTCGTGTTTTTTCTTGCTCATCGCGCGGCGGACAAGGTCGGCCCGGCCATACGAATACCCGGCCAGCTCCCGGCAGATTTGCATGACCTGCTCCTGATAAACAATACAGCCATAAGTCACTTTTAAAATCGGCTCAAGTTTGGGGTGCGGGTAGGTGACCAGCTGGGGGTTGTGCCGGTTGCGGATATAACGGGGGATTGAGTCCATCGGCCCGGGCCGGTGCAGGGAGATGACCGCGATCAAATCCTCCATATGCTCGGGGCCAAGCTGGGTGAGCACATTCTTCATCCCCCCCGACTCAAACTGAAAAATGCCGTTTGTCTGCCCTTTTCCAAACATCTCAAATACCGGGCGGTCATCCAGCGGGATTTTTTCGATATCGAAACCGGGGTCGTCTTTGCGGATCATCTCCCCGCTGTCCTTGATCACGGTCAGGTTGCGCAGGCCAAGAAAATCCATCTTGAGCAGGCCGAGTTCTTCGAGCGTGCCCATCGGGTACTGGGTGACGATCGACTCATCGTTCTTTTGGAGCGGGACATAGTGGTCGGCCGGCTCGCGGGTGATGACCACCCCGGCCGCGTGGGTGGAGGCGTGCCTGGCCATCCCCTCGATTTTTCTGGCCATGTCGATCAACTCGCGGTTTTGCGGGTCGGCCGAGTACAAGTCGCGGAACTGGGGCGAGACCTCCAGCGCCTTGCCGATGGTCATCCCAAGCTCAAACGGGATGCTCTTGGCGATTACATCCACCTGCTGGTAGGTCATCCCCAACGCGCGGCCTACATCCCGGATCGAACCCCGGGCAGCCATTGTGCCAAAAGTAATGATCTGCGCCACATGGTCTGTGCCGTACCGCTCGACCACATAGTCGATGACCTCCTGTCTGCGCACATAACAAAAGTCAATATCAAAGTCGGGCATGGAAATCCGCTCGGGGTTGAGAAACCGCTCGAACAAAAGGCCGTACTTGATCGGGTCAATTCCGGTAATCCCCGAACAGTAGGCGGCCAGGCTGCCCGCCCCCGACCCCCTGCCCGGCCCGACCGATATCCCCTGCTCTTTCGCGTATCGAATAAAATCCCAGACAATTAAAAAGTAGTCGAGATACCCCATCTTTTCGATCACGTTCAATTCAAATTCGAGGCGCTCAACCACCTGTGGCTCAGGATTTTCGCCATAGTGGCAACTGAGCCCCCGGTAACACAAATCCCGGAAGTATTCGCCGTTTTCCCGCCCATCGGGAGCCGCGAAGAGCGGCAGCTTGGTCTCGCCGAAAACAAAGTCAACATTACATCTCCCGGCAATGACCTGCGTATTCTCGACCGCACCGGTATACTTTCCAAACAGGGCGGCCATCTCGTCCCCGCTCTTGAGGTAAAACTCCTCGGTGGTGAACTCCATGTCACTGCCCTCGTTCACCGTCCGGTTGGTCTGGATGCAGACCAGCACATTTTGCATCTTGGCGTCATCCCGCCGGATGTAGTGCAGGTCATTGGTCGCAACCAGCGGGATCCCGGTGTCTTTGGACAGCTTTTCGAGCAGCGGCAAAACCTCCCGCTGTTCGGCAATTCCATGATCTTGAATTTCGATGTAGTAGCTGCCCTCGCCAAATGTGGCTTGATACCAGAGCGCGGCCGCCCGCGCGCCCTGATAATCCCCGGCCAGCAGCAGCCGCGGCACTTCACCGGCCAGACAGGCCGAGAGGCAGATCAGTCCCTCGCTGTGCGCCAAGAGCAGCTCGCGGTCAACGCGCGGCTTTGAGTAAAACCCGTCGATAAACCCTTTGCTGACCAGCTGGATCAGGTTTTGATAGCCGGTGTTGTTCTCGCAGAGCAGGATTAAGTGATGGGGGGATGAGTCCACCTTATGCTGTTTGTCAAAGCGGGTGCGGGGGGCAACATACACTTCACAGCCGATGATCGGCTTGATCCCCTCTTTCTTGCACGCCTTATAAAAATCGATCACCCCGTACATGGTGCCGTGGTCGGTGATGGCAAGGGCTTCCATCCCAAGCTCTTTCGCGCAGGAAACAAGGCCATCCAGCTTACAGGCGCCGTCCAGCAGACTGTATTCGGTGTGTACGTGCAGGTGGGTGAACGCGGCCATAGTTGAATCTCCCTTTATTAGCTCAAATCAAACACGGTGATCAACACCCACCGATCGGGGTCGCCGGTAAAAATCTCTTTGTCAATCAGCGTAAACTGGGGCCGGTCGCGGCCAATCAATTTGCCGTTTTCCCATCTAGGCAGCCATCGGACATGGGGCGGCTGTCTAAAAGCCATGACGGGCAAAACATGCCTGAGCTGAAGCGTGTACAAACTGGGATAATAGACGCGGCTTAAACAGATGGCGTTGCCCTGCTCGACCAGTTCATCCAGCCAGTCCAGCCCATAGGTGTGGGACTGCCAAAACGCTATAAAATCGTGCTCATCCTCCTGTGCGGTGGCCGGGCGTGTGCTGTCCTTTTGGTGGTCAACCGAAAATGACCATCCCAACATGTCTTATCCCCCTTTTCGCAGTTCGGCCGCCATCTTGCTCAACTTATCCAGCCTGCGGTAAACCGCCGAGTAGCTGAGCGGGGATTCCAGACAGCCGGGCAGCTCCCGCAAGCTCATGTCGGGGTTCTCAAGCCGGGCGAGCGCGACTTCACGCAGCTCCTCCGGCAGGGCAAGCAGCCCTTTTTCACTGAGCAATAGCTGGATATCCTCGATCTGCGCACCGGCCGCCCGGATGGTCTTGTCGATGTTGGCTGTCTCGCAGTTGGTCACCCGCATGGCGTGGTTGCGCACATCCTTGATCATCTCGGCCTCTATGACGGCAAGGCTTGCCCTGCCCGCCCCCATCAGCGCGAGCAGGTCCTGAATCTGGGTGCGGTCTTTGTAGTAGACGATCGACTGCCCGCGGCGGGTCGTCATCGCGCTGCCCGGCAAAAACCGCTCAAGCGCGGCAGACAGCCCCTCGGCCGGCGGCTGTTCCCGAACGGCGAACTCAAGGTGATATCTTTTTTCCGGGTCCGTGATGTTCCCGCAGACCAGAAAAACACCGGCCAGAAAGGCAGAAAAGTCTTCCTGCGCGCAAAGCGTTTGCGCAAACCCCTCGTCCAGGCGCAGCATCCGGTTGATGAGCGCACGCCGGTCTTTTTCCGCGCTCAGCGATACCTGATGTAAAACCCGGCCGCGCACCGTCTTTTTCGACTGCCTGATCGCCGCTCCGCGCGGGGTGAACGCCCGCAGGTGATAAGCGTACCGCTCGGCCACCTCAGCGTTTTCCGTATTCAGGCCGACCCGGTCGGGGGAATAATCTTTGGCGAACGCGAACATCCCGTAGCCTTCGGCCTGCCGCAAGTTAAGGGTGCGCAAGCGGATCTGACACAGCTCCCGCTTGACTTCGCCTGTAAAGGACACCTCAGATCACCTCTTTGCCATAAGAACCTGTGGACAATACTCAAAACGCCCCCGATCCGGCGATTTTTCCGATATCCTTCGTCAATTCCCCTTGGAATACACAAAGTATTCCTGCGGGAAATTTCCTTGCCTGGCGAAAATATCGCTCGGCTCGTGTGCATTTCTCGTTATTGGCCACAGGTTCTCAGCTTTTGACATTGATATCCCGGTGAAGGGCTTTGGCCGGTATCCCCTTTTGCGCCAAATCGTATGCGAGCAGCTCACAAAAGGCCACTGAGCGGTGTTTGCCTCCGGTACAGCCGATGCTGACCACCAGCTGGCTCTTGCCTTCATGGCGGTAAAGCGGGATTAAGTAATCAACCAAATCGAGCAGCTTGGGAATCAACCCTTTGGCCTGACGGCTGCCCAAAACATAATCGCGCACCGGCTTGTCCAGACCGGTCAGCGGCCTGAGCTCGTCCACATAAAACGGGTTGGGCAGACACCGAACGTCAAAGAGCAGGTCGGCATCCGACGGAATTCCGTTCTTGAAGCCAAATGAGGAACAGACGACCGTCATCGAATCTCTCGCGTCATCCAGAAACATTTCGCGGACCCGCGCACGCAGCTCAATCGCCCCGGTATGGGATGAGTCCACCACAAAGTCGGCCCGCTCTTTGGCGGCGGCCAACAATTTGCGCTCCCGCGCAATAGCCGGCTCAATAGCCGGCTGCCCCTCTTGATGCAGCGGGTGACGGCGGCGGGTCTCTTTATAGCGGTTAAACAGTTCCCCATCCGAACAGTCGAGAAACAGCGTCCGGTATGGGATCCGCTGGCGCGCAAGCTCGTCCAGACAGTGGGCGTACTCAAAAAAGAGCTCCTGACTGCGCACGTCTATCACAAGCGCCACCTTGCTGATGCGGTTGCCGCTTTCCCCCGGCAGCTCAGCGAACTTTGTAATCAACCGGGGCGGAATGTTGTCCACACAGTAGTAGCCGATGTCCTCAAGCGCGCTTACCGCCTGTGACTTGCCCGCCCCCGACATGCCGGTTACAATGACCAGTTCCACGCCGCTGCCCCCTTTTGATTAATCCCGCTGTTTTCCTGTCATGCATGTCCATCAAATCGCTCTGAAATCTGAGGGTCGTATAAAGGGCAATCATATTCAAACAAAATGTCAATGATTCTATTCATATCATCTTGTGACATACTGTGACAGTCAAATCTCACGAACTGCTCTGTTGTGAAAATCTGGAACGCACTGTTCTTATTTTCAAAGTCGCGCTCTGACTGCTTATCCCAATCTTTGAACGCCGTCTCAATATCTTTTAGAATTCGCGGTATAGGGAGTTTTTCCAATCCGTCAACACGATTGCCATCACTCAGTTTCTTATAAACATCCTGGTTATCAAGGTAAATGTTTTCCTTATATTTCCAAAATCCCAAATCCATCATCGCCGCCCCTTTTGGTTAGTCCGTCAGTAAGTAATGCTTATAACTTTGAGTCTCTCGATCAATGCAAATACCCCCCGGCGGGAGGCGCCCCCGGTGTCGATCACGAACTCCGCGTGTTTTTCATCAGCCGCCCAGCCCACCAACAACCTTTTGAGTCCACATCGGGGTATTCCATTACGCTTTTCCAGTCAGTCCAGCCAAACGCAGTCAACAATATCGCAGCCGGCTTTAACAAATTTTTCGTCTACAAAAACAGCCGCCCAGCCGTGCTCTTCATCCCACGGGCAATCAAGCGTCATTATCACGCACACATCAACATTTTGCGACTCATACTTGCCCTTCTCCGTTTTGCTTTGGGCAAATACACCGTCTTCCAAAGCATACAGCACGGCGCCTGTACCGGTGTGTTTTACAAGGTCTGCCGGCGACTTAATTTTCGGCCAATACGCTTTACTTTCTTCCTCGTCATCAGGCCCCCATTGCTTATACATTTCATCATAATAAAGTTTTATGAAGGCTTCTAACATCTGGTTTTCCAGCTCGGGTGTCCATCTTTCCATAAGCTTTTTGCAGGCAGCTATACCTTTTTCCACATCCTCACAGCTGCCATCATCAATCTCAAAGCTTTCCGGGTTTAACAGTCCATTGCTTTGCATCAATATCCCCCCTCCTTAAACTATAACAAACCCACACCTACTCCCCGATAACCCTAACCTCTGGCTCCAGCCGGTAACCGGTCTGGCGAAACACTTCTTCTTTGACTTTCCCAATCAGGGCAAGCACATCCCGGCAGGATGCGTCCCCTGTATTGATGACAAACCCCGCGTGTTTTTCGCTGACCGCCGCCCCGCCGACCGCCAGCCCTTTAAGCCCACACTGGTCGATGAGCGCGGAGGCAAAATTCCCGGCCGGGCGTTTGAATGTACTGCCCGCGCTGGGATATTCAAGCGGCTGTTTAGATTCTCTGCGCCCCAGGTAATCGCCCATTCTCGCTTTGATTTCTTCCGGATCACCCTGTGCCAGCTTGAATGCCGCACCGGTTATAACCCCGTCCATCTCCATAAAGGCGCTGTGCCGATAGCTTAAATTCATCTCGTCCACACCCAGCTCTTTGCGCACACCGTCCGCGCTTAAATAGCGGGCAGACACAATCACATTCTTAACCTCAGAGCCGAACGCGCCGGCGTTCATGTATACCCCGCCGCCCACCGACCCCGGAATCCCATAAGCGAACTCCAGCCCGGTCAGTCCGCACTCGGCGGCAAAGACAGCCAAATCACCCAGCCCGGCCCCCGCCTCACAGTAAATTTCATTCTCGCCCACCCGCCGGATATTGTCAAAGCCGGCTCCCAAGTGCAAAACCGCCCCGCGGTAGCCCGCGTCGGAAAAGAGCACATTTGAGCCCTTACCCAACACGACCAGCGGGATGCCATGCGCACCGGCGTAACAGAGCGCTTTTGCGGCTTCTTCCTCACTTTTAGGCGCGATAAACAAATCAGCCGGCCCGCCGATCCGAAAGGATGACCACTCTGACAGCGGCCGGTCACGCCCCGCTTCAATCTGATTCTCGGCCAGATACCGTGCAAACCCCTCGATTGTGTTCATATACCCTCCGTAACCACTAAATATCCCGCCCGCCGGTTCGCCTGACCGTCTGCAAAAACCGGTCGTGGTCGCCGTTTAGAACCAATTCTTTGGGGAACCCGATCTCTTCAAGCATGGCGGCCGCGCCGGTTACATTCCCTACAAGGTCACAAAAGTGCGCGTCGGACCCGAGCACAACCGGGATTTCCAGCTCCGCGCACAGACCGGCGATCTTCAGGCAGTTTTGCCGGCATCTGCCCCCAAAATTCAGTGAGTGCGTGTTGATTTCGACAATCTTGCCGTATGCTTTAAATGCCTCAAGCGCGGGGCGGTGCTCGAACTCGAACCAGTCCCGCCCACAGTGGCCGATCACGTCAATATGCGGATTTTCGGCAATTTTGATCCAACCCCGGGTATGCGCGGCCGTGGTGGATGCTTCCAGACAAGGCGGATGATAAGAGGCGATCACCCACTCCAGGCCGGCGATCATCTGCTCGGGCAGGTCAACCGTCCCCGCATAGTCCAGTATATTCAGCTCCACCCCTTTTATAATCGTCACCCCTTCAATCACCCGGGGTAAGTTGCCGACGATTGTGCCAAAATGAAGACGGCTGGCCCCGCCCGGCATGGCCGGCGCGTGCTCGGTCAAACAGAGAAAGGCGTGGCCCAGCTTGTTTGCCTGCCGCGCGTTTTCGAGTAAGGTTGAGTGCGCGTGGTCACAGGCAACCGTGTGGGTGTGGGTATCTCCAACAATGTTTATCATCGGGTTGTTTATCTCCTTGTTCCGGGTATGCCAGGGTCTGTTGACGCGAATGGAGTGCATAAATTTTCGAGTGATATTTGGTGCATTTCAGGAGGAAGGAATACTGTATGTATTCCGACGAACGGCAACGATGAAAGGCTCAAAATTCACCAAAATACGGGCGTTCAGCTTTGTGTCAACACGCCCTAGTCAAGCATATCGGGTGATTGTGGAATTGGCGGCTCGGGCAAATCTTCGGTCATCCCCAGCCGGCTGAGCAGGTCGTGGGCCGCGTTGTACCCCATGTTTTTCTGGCGCTGGTTCATGGCGGCCACCTCAATAATGACGGCCAGGTTCCGCCCCGGCTTAACCGGTATGGTCAACATCGGCACCTTATTTTCTAAAATTTCGGTATACGTGGTGTCAATCCCCATCCGGTCGTAGACTTTGCTCGAATCCCACTGTTCGAGATTGGCGATCATGTCAATGGATTCGGTCAGCTTGACCGACCCGACCCCGAACAGCCGGCGGATGTTGATGATCCCGATGCCGCGCAACTCCATAAAATGGCGGATGTTTTTGGGGGATGAACCGACCAGCGTTTTGGGCGAAACCCGGCGGATTTCGACCGCGTCGTCGGCGATCAGGCGATGACCCCGCTTGACCAGCTCGACAGCCGTCTCACTTTTACCCACCCCGCTTTCCCCCATCAGCAGGACGCCGACGCCGTAGACTTCGACCAACACCCCATGGCGGGTAATCCGGGGGGCAAGCTCAACGTTTAGGTTTGAGATCAAAGCCGACATAAAGCTGGAGGTCACTTCATCGGTGCGCAAAAGCGACCAGCCGTGCTTTTTAGCCGCCTCGACAATGGCGGGAAACGGCTCGTTTCCATGCGCCACCACCATGACCGCCGGATGAAGGGCAAACAGCGGATCGAGCATCGCTTCCATCTCGGCTTTTCGCCCGGTCAGATAGGCCCGCTCGGTGTTGCCGATTACCTGAATCTTTTCGCCGTTAAAGTAATTGAGAAAGCCGGTCAGTTCCAGCCCCGGCCGGCTGATCTCGGGGGTGGTGATCAGAATCTCGTCCGCGTCTTTGGGCAGATAGACCGGCGTGAGGTGATGATGTTTGATAATAGCCGAAAGCTTGACGGTAAATTTTGTACTCACATTCTTTCCCCCGTTTTATCTTACTCGTGTCTGTCACAGTTACCACTTGGGTTGTACCGCAAAGCGCGGCACTGACAAAATTACACATACAAAGCCGGCTGCCGCTTTAGCGGTGAGCCGCTGTGCATCCAAATAATATTGGCGCCCTTCCGTAAACATTATAGCACGTTTTACCCCAGCCTTTCAAATCAGATTGCCCGTTTTTGAGAGATTCTATAAAGATTCTATAAAAGTTGACAAATAATAAAAATCTTATATCATATACATGTAGGAACAGACGTCAGCCACACGCTATAGTTGACAAACTTGAAAAACGAAGCAGGATTTGCGCGGACGTTTTGTGTCCGGCAAGAATGACGGCGAAGGCAGGCTTCTTAAATACCGCCGTCAGCGCTACTGGCGACACACGTCTGTTGAGTCAGGCGCGACACAGGCCGCAAAGACGCTCTGTTTTTTGCGTTTGTTCACTATATGTACCCAACAAACACAAACCGCAAAGAGTGCGGAACTCTTTGCGGTTTGCGGTGGCCTTGCTATCATCCGATTATCGTCCCGTCCGGGTCGTCCGGCCGGCCAAAGCTGCGGGTCGGGAAAGCGTGGTAGCCGGCTGTCGCCTGTGTGGCGTGTTCGCTTTCGGTGTGGGGTTCCATCTCGGTTTTGGTCCGCTCGACATATTCGTGATAAGCGGTGAGGATGGCCCGCTCAAGCGCCGCCCGTGCCTGCGGGGTGATGGGGTGGCAAATATCCCGAAAGACGCTGTTGTCGTCCTTTCGGCTTGGCATAGCCACAAACAACCGCTCGGGTCCCTCAATCACTTTGATGTCGTGTACAGCCAGGTCATGGTCGATGGTGACCGAAACCAGCGCCTTCAGGCGGTTATCTTGATAGGTTCTTCTCACTCTGATATCTGTTATATTCAAACCGGTTGCGCCTCCTGCTTGTCTGTTTGTCACTATTATTTTTCCGGCAAAAGGCAATTATGCATCCCGGTCAGGTGATTTTACAGCAAAAAGCGATTCGCGCGATTTTTTCCGTACAAGATCACCCATACTTTCACTAACACGCAAGAGCGTATTTTAAAATCCATTGCTGCTCCATCACGGCAAATCTTCACCTACCCTTTCACACAGTTGTGGCGATGAGAGCTATAGGGCCGCTCATCGCCGGCATCAAGCTTTTTGTGCGAAATGCCGGGTAAACAAGTCTGTACCGTGCCGCCGCAACAAGCGGTTTCAAACACACTCTAAGACAGCGAGGCAAAACGCCCATGACACTTGACAGCTTACTTTTAACACCGCGCAGGATTCACCTGATCGGGGCAGGCGGGGCCGGGATTTTTCCGCTCGCGCAGATTTTGCACGGGCAAGGGCATATCCTGCAAGGTTCGGACAACAACCCGGGCGACACGGTTGACGCCCAAAAAAAGATGGGTGTGACCGTCTACATCGGCCACAAAGCCGAGCAGATCAATGGCGCCGAGCTGATCATCTACTCCGCCGCCATCCCGCAAGACAACCCTGAGCTGGCCCAGGCACGCCGGCTTGGCATCCCCATCTTCGAGCGGGCCGAAGTGTTAAGCTGGCTGTCAAAGCAGTATGCCGACTGCATCTGTCTGGCCGGCGCCCACGGAAAGACCAGCACCACCGCCCTGCTCTCACAAATTTTGATCACATCCGGGCTGGACCCAACCTGTGTGATCGGCGGCAGGCTTCCGCTGATTGACGGCAATGGCCGGGCCGGCGCAAGCGCAATCCTGGCGATCGAAGCCTGCGAGTACAAGGACACATTTCTAAGGCTTTCCCCCGATATTGCGGTGATTTTGAACGTGGACGCCGACCACCTTGAGTACTTCGGCGACCTTAACGGGGTTATCCGCTCGTTTAACCGGTTCGCGGAAAACGCCGCTCGCCTGATCATTGCGAACGGGGATGACCCAAACACAGCCGCCGCCCTGCAAGGTGTGCGGACAGAAATTCTCACATTCGGCTTTGGCGGCAAAAACGACTACACCGCCGCCAACATTCAGATGGCCGAACCGACCCGGCAGCAGTTTGATCTGGTTTTCCGCGGCCAAACCCTCGCCAACATCACACTCAATGTTCCCGGGCGGCACAACATTCTCAACACGCTGGCCGCAAGCGCCGCCGCACTGGCAATCGGCGTCACCCCCGAACAGCTGGCCGGCGCAATCCCCGGTTTTGGCGGGGCGGGCAGGCGGTTCGAAATCCTCGGCAAAGTGCGGGGAATCACCATCGCCGACGACTACGCACACCACCCGGCCGAGCTGGCCGCCACCCTGAAAGTCGCGGCCGAAATGGGCTATGGCCGGGTCTGGGCCGTCTTTCAGCCCTTCACATTCTCGCGGACGGCACACTTTCTGGACGATTTCGCGCAGTCGCTGAAAATCCCGGAAAAAGCCGTACTCAGCGCGATTATGGGCGGGCGGGAGACCAACACCTACGGCATCCACACCCGCGACCTGGCTGAAAAAATCCCGGGCGCAGTCTGGTTCGAGACGTTTGAGGAGATCGCAAGCTACGTGATGGCAAACGCCCAGTCCGGTGACCTGGTCATCACGCTCGGCTGCGGGGATGTCTACAAATGCGCCAAGATGATGCTGAAGCTCTAATGAGCGAACCCACAAAAACCGGACGTAAAGTGAACGCTGGCTGTGATAGTCGCGTGTAGAATATCTATTCATTAAGGTAAATTATTTTTTCTTATTTTTAAAAAAGCAACCACAATGTTCCCTGCGGAATATTGTGGTTGCTTTTGCGTTAAGGCGCAAGCAAAATTCCGGCCAGGCCACCGGCCAGGATGTACACGATCGGGTGTTTGTCCCACTTTATGATCGCCGCCAGCGCGGCCGCAAAGATGATCACCGCCCGACCGTTGACCAGCGCAATCCAGTCGTTGTCCGCCAAAAACCCATCCCAGTCGAGCAAGGTCATCCGGACCATCAGGATCAGCGCCAAAGTGATCAGCGCGGCAACCGCCGGGCGAATTCCGCACAGCCCCGCTTTCAGCCACCGGTTTTCAGCGAATTGATTCATGAACCGCGCAGTTATGAGGACAATGACCATTCCCGGAATGATAAAAGCGGTGGTCGCGATTACCCCGCCCAGCGGCCCGGCTGTGTGAAAGCCGATAAAAGTGGCTATATTCACCGCAATCGGACCGGGGACTGACTGGCCAATCGCAATCATATAAGTCAGTTCAGCCGGGGTAAACCAGTCGTATAACTGAGTCAGCCGGTAGAGGAATGGCAGCGCGGCCAGCGCACCGCCAAACACGAACAGCCCGATCTTAAAGAACTCGAAAGCGAGCAACAGGTAGATCACCGGGCTCCGCCCCCTTTCCCCCGATAAAGGTCGGCGGCAATCCCCAAGCTGAGCGCGCCCACCAACAGCCCGGCAATCGGCAGGTTAAAAAAGAGGGCGAGAATCAAGGTCAGCGCGTAAACACAAAGGCCGAAGACATCTTTGACCGCTGTCTTCCAAAGGCGGATGACAGCGTGGGCGATCAGGGCGCAGACCACTGCGCTGATCCCAAACAATGCCCGCTGTACCGGCACAAACTCCAGCGCGTTGTTGATAAAGGCGGCGATGATCGTAATAATCAAAAAAGACGGGGTGACTACGCCCAGGCAGGCGGCTACGCCGCCCGCTTTCCCCCTGACCTTGTGGCCGATAAAGGCGGCGGTGTTGACCGCGATCATTCCGGGCAGACACTGCGACAGAGCGTAATAGTCAGCCACTTCCCGGTCGGTGATCCAACCCCTGGCCACAACTTCTTTTTGGATGATCGGCAGCATGGCATAGCCCCCGCCAAAGGTGAAGGCGCCGACCTTGACAAACGTAAAAAAAATATCCCGAAGGGTTGTCATCCGCGCCTCCTCCTCTTACAGGAAAAGGGAACGCACTGAGCGTTCCCTTTCATTTTTATTTATCCGTACACTTCGTTTGTGAATACAGGTTCTTAGCTCGCAGTGGCCTTTTGGCCAAAAATGGCGTAAAACCGCTGACTGGCCACGAGACGGATCAGCCCTACCTGAATGGGAACCATGAGCAGCGCACCGGCCACACGCGGCGGGAACAAGACCAGGAACGCATCCCCCCACATCATGCTCAGCCAGAGTATGTTCAGCCCCATGCGAACCACCACGGTAACAGATACAACCGCCAGGACAATCCGCAAAAGGCTTCTACCGTTGTACAGGAATACCCCGAACAATACCCCGGTTACAAACATGGACAGCGTAAAGCCCGGGAAAAATGGCCACGGGCCGGCCGGGAAAATGTAAAACCCAAGCACATCGGCCACCGCGGCCGCGACCCCCGCATAAAGCGGGCCATACAACATGGCAATAATGGCGATCGGCAGGAACGACAGGTTAAGTGTCCTGACAATGGGCGCCGGAATGGCAAGAACATTGTTGAAAATGATTGTGAGCGCAATCAGCAGTGCGACCTGCACCAGGGCCTTGGTACTCAATTTTTTCAAATGATATGACACCTCCGTTTTTGTTGGCGTACACCAAACTCCTGCACCATAAAACGGAAGGTCGCGCTTTCCATTTTATATGCAACAGCGGGATGCGAGAGATCCATCGCTAAGCCCTGGCCTTTTTCTCAAACGCTTTGCCTATTCGTCCGGACAGCAACTCCCCGTCCATCCGGCACGTAACGCAGAACTCTCTACTCTATTGACATATATTTTTAAGAGCTTATCGCTCTAAAGCGCCGGTATTTTGACGCTCATTTTCCTTTCACCACGAGTATATCACATGCGCCCAATTTTGTAAATGGCCGACAGTCCCCCATCGCTACTCGTCTTTCTTTTCGGAATTTCCCGTCCGTCTCGCGGAATACTTTTTGAATAGCCGGACGACGACCAACACGATTGCCGCCATGATTGCAAGAATCAAAAATACGGGCAGTGCCGCGATGACCACCAGCAACATCCCCTGGGCAAAGGCAATAAAGGTCGCAACGCTGCCGGCGACTGTTTGCTCGAGCCTTTGGGCAAAGGGCGGCGCGGGCAATTCTTCTTCGGGCAGTATCGCCTCGAAGAGTTGGCCGTTCACCGTTGAATAGAGCACATTGTCATCTATGACTGCCTGAGACGCGAGCATATTGTCGATTGTGTGCTGTACATCGATTAACATCTCTTCGAGCCGGACCATGTCTTCCAGCGTTTCGGCCTCATCCAGCGCCTCGCGCAGACGCAGCTCCTGCTCAATCAGATTGCCCAGCGCAGAGTCGGTTCGGCTCTGCCTGACCGTAACGTCTTCGGCCAGTTGGTGTAACCGCCATATGTTGTAGTTGTTTTCCATAGCCACAATGAACTCGGCCAGCCTGGCAGACGGAACCCGAAAGACAAAAGCTGCGCTGCGCTCAGTATTCGGCCGGCGCAGGTCGTGGCCGTCAACATCTAAACGGATGATGTAACCGCCCATTTCAGTGACCGTATCCAACAATGTCCGCAAACCGGGCATAAACTCGGTGGTCTGCAAGTGAAGTGAAACCTCGTATACCAGTCGCCGGTCAGAGTCTTCGGGAGTCAACAGCGGCAGAGCAAAGTAGTTTCCACTGTCAGTCAACTGCCCGCTGTCTTCCGCCGGCGGGGCCGGCGCGAAATCCACAGGGCCGGATGGGGCAGGCGCCGATGGGGCTGGTGCGGAAGCCGCAGGGCTGGCCGGTGCGGCAGGCGCCGGGCTGGGCGCGCCGCACGCCGCCAAAATAATCAAGCAAAAAATCAAACCGGCTGTCGCTTTCAGTAATCGTTTCATGTCACGCCTCTTTTCGTCGGATGAGTGGATTGGGCTGCCTAAATCATACTATGCGCGGGGCACCATTTTCAATAAAAGCACATTTACAACCGGTTACAATTCAGGCGCGTTTGGGGCATCCCTCCCCCGCATTGACGCGACAAATTGTTTCCAAATTCTCTTTAATCATTCATATACATATATATTTTCGAACAACATCAACTTCGGGATGATCCCGCCACAGCTGATTGCGATTTAATAATAGCGCGAAAAAACAACGCGCCCACAAGTGTGAGCGCGCGAACCGCATGTTCGGCCAAATTAACCGACCACTTTGCCGAAAATGTGCAGGCAGTCGTACTCGCCGATGGGTATGGCCAGGTAGCGCGGGTTGATTGAAATAAGCTCACCGTTGCCGAATTTTTTGATGTACGCATCCCCATTGAGCGAAAAGATGCCGATATCGCCTACTTCGAGCACATTTTGCTTTCGGATGAACAATACCTGGTTGTCAACAAAGCGCGGGGTCATGCTGTCCCCGCTGACACGCACGGCAAAGTCGGCGTCCTCGGGCACGGTCTCGTCAACCTTTAGCTCTGTATATGCATCACCGTCGAGGAACTCGCCATAACCGGCCGCCACCGGAATGTCATACAGCCGGATTACCCGTGTGGCCGGGCGAATTTCCTCTTCGTCACCCCTTTTGTCCTCGGCGAACAGCGGGTTTTCGGCCAGCATAGCAATGTATTCCTCCGCCCGGCCCCGGCCAAGGGCATTGAGCTTTGACAGCCCGCCCTCCGCCCCCCCCGCCCCTCGAAAAGTCTGCTGTGGGTCGCGCACCCCGTAAAGCTCACACAGCAGCAAAAACTGGTGAACCGGGGGCAGCGCAACGCCTTTCTCCCAGCTTGAGACACTCGCCCCGCTGCACTTTTTTCCGGTCTGCCCGGCAATATACGCGGCCACCTGTGATTGGGTAAGTCGGTTCTCTTGTCTCAGGCGGGCCAAAATTTCCGAATAGCTCATATGCATCCCTCCACTGCTATTATACACCATCCTCAGACAAAGCGCAAGAATAATTCAAAAATATTTTGATATAATTGCCATTGTATTCAAATATATTTTGAATTATAATAGAGCTCCCAAGATGATTTCAGGAGGTGGGCGTTTGGCACAGAAAATATTCGCGCATGTCGACGTAAACGCCTGTTACGCCAACCTCGCCATTCGGGAATACCCTTACCTGGAGGGCAAGTGCGTGGCTGTAGGCGGCGACCCCGAATCCCGGCACGGGATCATTCTGGCCTCTAACTACGCGGCCAAAAAGTTCGGGGTCAAGACCGGCTCGGCCCTCTGGCAGGCGCGCAGGGCCTGCCCGGAGCTGGTCATTTTCCCCATGCGCGCGCTGGGGCGAAAGACCGTCCGCCGGATGAGCGATTATTTACAGGAGATGTGTTACGCGATCACCCCCAACCTGATGATGGAGGCCGACGACGGGGTGTATATGGATTGGACCGGCTGTCTGCGCGACTTCGGCGAGGCCGAATACAAGGCCCATGAGCTGCGGCTTAAGTTTTTTCACGACACCGGGTTGACGGTCAGCGTTGGGGTCAGCTTCAACAAAATTTTCGCAAAGTTAGGCAGCAACTACAAAAAACCGTTCGGCACAACCATCATCGACACAGACAACTGGCAGGAAATCGTCTGGCCGCTGCCGGTGCGCGACCTTTACTGGATCGGCCCGGCCACCGAGCGCAAACTGCGCGAAATGGGCATCCGCACAATCGGGGAGCTGGCAAACTGCAAGCTGGACCGCGCCTATGGCCGGTTTGGATTGGTCGGCAGTATGCTTTGGCGGTACGCCAACGGGCTGGACGCCACCCCCGTCCGGTTTAGAGACGACCGGCCGGAAATGCACACGGTCGGCAACTCGACCACCGCTTTGCGGGATTTAGCCACTCTGGACGACATTCTCGAATATATGTCAAAGCTGTGCGGCCAGGTTTCTGAAAGCTTGCGGGGGCACAGCGTTTACGCCTGCGGGATAAAAGTGGCCCTGCGCTCGGCCGAAGACCTGAGCTGGATCGAGCGGCAGTGCAAGCTGCCCTTCCCCTCCCGCACCAGCCGCCTGTTTTTTGACCAGGCCAACCTGCTGATACAACAGCATTGGGATGGCCAGCCGCTGCGCGGGGTGGGTGTGCGCGCTTTTGACCTGGTGGACGACGACTACCTGCAAATGGCGCTGCTGCCCGAAATGCAGCGGGATCAACGCAGCGAAAATCTCGACCTGGCCGTACAGGATATCCACCGGCGGATGGGTCAGCAGATCCTTTTGCCCTTTCGGGTGTTCGCCAACCGGCGGCTCTCCCGCCAGGATTGGACCAGCGAAGAGTCCTCACAGAAAAACGCGTTCAGGCGGTTTTGAGGCGATTGGGCAAGGCAAAAATATCGGCGTTTCGATATGGGGTGTGCATATATGTCGGAGTGGAAGACGTTAAAAGAATACATCCCCATCGCGGTCCATTGGGACTGTGAAGGGGACCTCGACTACAGCGGTGAAGTTGTACCCTACCTGACCCCTACCTGTCTGCATCTCGAAGGGGGCGGCGTCTATCGGGTGGACCGGGTGCGGGCGGACGGCGTCTTGCCCAGCTTTTACTCGGGCGGGTACGGCAGACGCTATGCCGCCCGGGTCAGCTGTGACGCCGAAGATAGCTACGACAAGGTCTACTACCTCTACTACGAAAGCCACGGCAAGCTCGGACGCTGGCGGTGTGGGGAGGATTACGTGGCCGCCAACGTCTTCTGGGGCGCGGACGGAAAAATCATCCCGACTGCCTTTTATCTGGATGACCACCGGTACCTCATCGACCAACGCAGCCTGACCGCTTACCGGATGTCCACCCGAAAGTCGGACGGAGCGGGGATGCGGTATATCTTTCGCGCAACCTGTGATTTCTTGCGCGACTACGGCCGGGAGTTCTCGCTCATGTTAGAGCATGGCGGAAAACTGGCCGGCCGCTGGTACTGTGAGGACGGCGAAGTGGTTCACGGCAAAAAGATTGCCCTGCACGAGTTGAGTGACGGCGCGTTTGACAAAAGGCTGGTTGAAGAAGAGATGGGGGTGTCCCATGTGTGCGCGCAGTTTGCGCCGGTCGCTGAGGCGGCTGCGCTTTTACGAAAATGGAACACCGAAAGCGGCATCTGGCCGACGACGGAAATCTTTGACCAAAAAATCGGCGAGATGATCTATCCCGGTTGCTATTATCCGGTCATGCTGGCCGGGGAGGGCGGGGTCGCGGCCGCTGTCATGCAGTGGGGGCTTGCGCGCGCATGGGCGTCCGGCTCAATCTACAATTTGCGTTTGGATAACCTGATGGCCAAGAGCACATTCGGGGCGATCAAAAACAACCGGTGCGCCATCGCCTGCAGCGGATTTTATGTGCACGAAAAGGACGGAAAAACAGTGGCCGGCGACCACTTACTCAGCGCGGCAGGTGGAGGGGCAACCTACCTGGCCGGGCTTTATGAACAGACGAAGCAGGGCGGCAGGTTCACGCTCATCACCACACAGGCGGGTGTCACCGTCGCCGGTATTCATGACCGGATGCCGGTCATCCTGTCCCGCGGCGACGTCAAAAGCTGGCTGGCCGGGAAGCTGCCGCTTTCGGAGATCGGCCGGCCGCACGATCTTTCACAGACTCAAAAGGTCGTATAGTAAAGCTTATCCGGTGTACCGTGTGTGCCGCGTGGGGTTACCGCTTTTCGCCAAATGAAAACAGATGGTGGATGGCCTCCCAGATGCCGTCTTCGTCTACTTCACCGGTTATGTAGTCGGCCTGCGCTTTAATCCGCTCAGGTGCGCCGCCCATCGCGATTGCGTACCCTGCCCCGCCAAACATCTCCAGGTCATTGTCGCTGTCCCCGACTGCCGCCGTCTCCTCCGGCGAGATGGACAGCCGCTCGAGCAGGCGGACAATCCCCGCCCATTTGTTCCCGCCGGCCGGGATAATGTCCCAGCCGCCGCCCCACCGGGTAAAAGCACAGTGTTCGAGGTTGCCCAGCGTGCGCGGGTCTTTCCCAAATGTGCATATCTGATAGACCCCCCGGCTGAGTGCGCGGGAGGGGTGTTTGACCGGCGGCAAAGGCGTGTTTGTCAGCTCAGCGCTCCTTCGGGTTGAATCGTCAATCTTGTTTGTGTAGACGCCCTCATCCTCCATAAACAGGCAGGAGAAGCCGCCGCGTTCAACCTGCCCGACAATTTTGGCGACGTCGGCCGGGTTAAGCGGGTTTCGGTAGACGACCTGGTCGCCGAGTATACAGAACTGGCCGTTGACCGCGACCATGCCTGTGAACGCATCCCCAAGCATCCACTCGTCCTGAACCAGTGACTTGGGGTGGCGGCCGGTCGCGATAAAGGACAGTATCCCACGGTCTTTTGCCAGCCCGATTGCCCGCTTTGCGCTGGCAGGGATTTTGTGGGTTTTAAAGCTCAACAGCGTGCCGTCCACATCAAAGAAGACCGCCTTGATTGCTTTTGGTGTGCGCGGGTGTTCTCGGCTCATACCGGAAGTTTTCCTTTCATCTGCCTGACGCCTATTGACATTCATCGTTTAATGTTATATATTTATATCATTGTGATAGAAATATATAACACGGAGGATCGCGTAATGAAGAACAAGCTGGCGTACTTAGGTTTTTTGGGCTTGGTTGGTATTGGGGGATTCATAACAGGGGATCTGCTGATGTTTTCGTTTTTCGCCTTTTTCGTATTCTTTACATACGCAAATGTAGTCCCCGACGAGCTGTTTTGGGAAAATGTTAAACGGGCGGCATTGCGCGCTTTCATTGTACAAATGGTCGTCTCATCGATTGCTGTGGCGGTTGGCCCGGTCATGCCGGAAGACGATCTGGCTCTCACAATCACACTTGGCGGGCTGGCTCTCGCCTATTCATTTGGGATTATGGTTTTTGCGCTTGGCTTAGCGTATTATGAGCACAAAGAGAAAAAAGGGAACGCACAGTAGCTGTGGTTATCAAGACAAAAATCAAAGAGTACCGCGCAAAAAACAACATGAAACAGGACGACCTAGCCAAACTGGTGGGGGTAAGGCGGGAAACCATCTATCACCTTGAAGCCGGGAAGTACAATCCGTCCCTTGTTCTGGCCTATTCAATTGCAAAAGTGTTTGGCGCGGCGATCGAAGATATCTTCGAAATCGTTGATGAGTGATTTACCTTGCCCTCAGCTGCCAAAAAGCCACCGCACCGGCGGCGGCGACATTCAGTGAATCCACCCCGCAGCACATCGGGATACAGGCGGTGTAATCGCAGGCCGCAACCGTTTCGGGGGACAGGCCGCTGCCCTCTGTCCCCAGCACAATCGCCAGTTTTTCCTCAGCCGCAAGCCGCGGGTCGTCTATATCCAGCGCGCTGCCACTCAGCGCCATCGCAACCGTCTTAAAGCCCAGGCCGCGCAGCTGCTCTATCCCCTGCCCCGGCCACTCGGACGGGCTGCCGCCGATTCTTGTCCACGGCAGCGTAAAAATAGTGCCCATGCTCACCCGCACCGCCCGCCGGCAGAGCGGGTCGTGACAGGATGGCGTAACCAGCAGAGCGTCTATCCCCAGCCCCGCCGCACAGCGAAAAATCGCGCCGACGTTGGTGGAATCCATCGTGTTTTCGAGGATTGCCACCCGGCGGGCATCCGCGCACCGCGCCTCGACACCGGGCAAATTGGGGCGGCGAAACGCGCACAGCACACCCCGCGCAAACTGATAGCCGGTCAGCCCGGCCAGCAAGTCATTGTCGGCGGTGTAAACCGGGATACCTTTGCACCTGGCAATGATTTCGCGCGCCTGTCCGCTTATCTGTTTGCGCTCAGCCAAAAGCGAAACCGGCTGACACCCCGCGTCCAGGGCAAGGCCGATCACTTTTGAGCTTTCCGCGATAAAGACACCTTTTTCCGGCTCAATCCGGCTGCGCAGCTGCGCCTCGGTCAAGCGGGCAAAGACATCCAGGTCAGAAGACGAAAAGTCGGTAATCTCGATGATATCGGGCATATGATCTCCCACCGGCGAGCCGCCGGAGCCAATACCGCGCGCTCACATTTGTGGAGGCGCGATGTTTTTTGTTATTGTACGATTACAAAACCACGATGGTGATCCCGTGGTTTGGCCTTGTGTAGTCCCGGTCGCGCAAAAGCTCGGGGCAGATATCAACCGCTGCGCGGGACTCAGGGTAGAATGGCGAAAACGCTTCGCCCGGCACAAACGCCCGAATCCGCCCCGCCCGCTGGTGTGCCGCGAGCGCGGACTGCACGCCGTCCCGGATGGCGCCGCCCTTTCCGGACGACCCATACCCGTGGATCAGCTTGAGCACCTTGCCGCGTTTTGACTTGGCGGAGCGGATTGCCTGATCCATCCGGATGATCGCCTGCTCGACCGTCGGCATCCCCTGTTCCAGGTTTGCTGTATGTATGGCCATCGCTAGTTGTTCCACCCCAAAATTCGGATCAGCATCTGCTCCTGGTAGTGATAGGCACTGACCGGAAAGTCCAGCAGGTTCGCGGTGTTGGAGGCAATCAGGTAATCGACCGTGTTCCCCTGCTCGTCTGTGATCACCTCGGTGATCATAACCGTGTGCCGCCAGATGTCGTGTTTCCCCATAATGATGACATCCCCCGGCCGGCCGCTGTCGAAAGGCACATCGGCAAATGCCACCATCCCGAACCCGGCGTTGCCGCGCACATAGGCGAAAAACTCGTTTACCCCTGTCCAGGCCGGCGCGCGCCCGGTCGGCGTAAAAGTAGAGCTGGGCGTGTCGCCAAACCACTTCCATTGAGCGGGCGGGGTGTAATCCATCGGTACACCGCCCGCGAGGATCGCCTGGGAGACAAAGTTTTGACAGTTGCCGCCCATCCGGTCGTAAATCTGCCAGACCGGGTTGCGCTCTGCCGTTGCCCAGCGGCGGGCATAGTCGACCGCGGCGGCGCGGTCATATTCATTGTCAAACGAAATATTGCCGGGCTGATACCCCCGCCCGCTTCTGTATCGCAAAGCCTGTCCTGAAGCTTCAAGCCACTCGTCCCGGCGCTGGCGCACCTGCGCGGCGGTTGAATCCAAAAGCCCCGAATCGTTGTTTCTTCGCCCCACAACCGTGTTGTACAAGCGGTCCGCCTGACGGTGGTTGAGGATTCGCCAGCCATCGTCCGTGTAGGTGAAGGTAAAGACGTGCGCGACATTAAACCCTTTGGAATCAACACCGGGAAAAGCCGCAAAGTTCTGGATAAAGTCTTCATGCACCCGAACCGATATATCCCCGCTTTCAAGCTCGGTGATCAGCTGCACTTCAAGCGCAAACGAATAGACGGTCAAGCGAAGGTCGCTGTCCTGCATAGCGCGGATATCGACCATAACCTCCCACACCATGCGGTTGATCTCGGCCTGTTCCCCCGCATCGGCGGCAAAGAGCGGCGAGGGGTCCTCAGCCGCGAGGTTTGCGAGCGACGCGTAATACAGATGCATAAAATCTAATATCTTCTCTTCTTTTTGCGCATCCAGCCGGTCAATATTTTCCGCGTATACCAAGCTCCCGGTTCCCATGGGGAGCGGGTTGTAGACTGCGGCAACCGTTTCGATCACAGGGGCTGAAGTTTCCGTTATGTATTGGACATCCGACTGGGAAACCGGCTCGTCCGGTGCAGGCGCCGGGGCGCCGCCCACGACTCCTTGACAAGCCGAAAGAATCAAAAGGGCCGCTATCAACAAGGCCGAAAGTGCAGTGGCGTTTCTTCGTCGCACTGTTGTCTCCCCCCAATTTTAGGATACTGTTAACATAATACCCCTATTCTAAGAAAGTTGCAACTTTTTTCAGCGGTGAACATTTGCAGGCCGGGCGAACCCGCATATCCGCCCCCGCCTTGGATGTAAGTTCCAGCGCCGCATATGTTGACAACCCTGCCCGACTGTGGTACTATCAAGATCAGTAAATAGTATGAGGTGTGCCGATGTCGGTCGTTCAATAGGTAATCATGTATACAAGTCACAACAGGTTTCCCCCTGTTTATTTTGTGTACCCAAGTGCCTTTTGAATGACTGGAGAAATGCGTCAAATGCATCTCTTTTGTTCATTGATCGCGCAGCGGGTAGCTGCGCTTTTTTGATGCCTAAAGGCGTTTGGGTGTGAAAGGATTGATATCATTGAACACACATCATCTCGCACTCGAATTTAATATAATCATAGATAAGTTAAAGGAACATGCCCTATCCCAAAGCGCGAAAGACACACTTGAGACACTTTTCCCATATCTCAACGAGGCTGTCTGTGTGCGAAAAATGGCTGAAACCACTTCGGCCAGAAATCTGCTGGATATGGTGGGCACACCGCCATTGCCGATTATGGACAGCCTAGACGAAATCATCACGCTGGCGGGAGCGGGCAGTATGCTCATTCCGGAACAGCTTGCGGGCGTTTCGAGATTTGCGCAGTCCTGCAAGCGGGTAACGGCATACCTTTCCAAAGGCGAAGCCACGGGCGAAGTCGTCGCCCTGTATGGGCAAAGCATTCAAAGCCTGGCAGATCTGCAAGCGGAAATCGAGCAGTGTATTGACGGCGAAAGGCTTCGGGATGACGCAAGTTCCGCTTTGCGGAATATCCGCCGCAAAAAAGAACATGTTGAGGCGCAGATCAAAGAAAAACTCAACCACATACTCAAAAGCCGCAAACAATACCTTTCGGATGGGTATATCACCAGCCGGCAGGGCCGCTATGTCTTGCCTGTGCAGCGAAAATTCCAAGCGCAGTTTGGCGGCACGGTAATAGAGGTTTCGGGAAAAGGTTCGACCGTATTCATGGAGCCGGCCGCGATCGCAAAGCCGCAGGCCGAACTCGCCGCGCTCAGCATTGAGGAAGACGCCGAGGAGCGGCGGATCCTGTATACGCTTACCGCGGCGGTTGTCGAACACACCCCCACCATCCGCCGCAATATGGAGGCGATGGAGGTTCTGGACGTGTTGTTCGCCAAGGCCAAGCTGAGCGCCGAGATGAGGGCGGTTCCGGTAGAAATCGGCGGCGAGCGCAGGCTTTCCATCAAAAAAGGCCGTCACCCGCTGCTAAGCGCCGACCGCTGTATCCCATTGGATTTTGAGATGAAAAAAGACACAAGCGGCGTGATTATCACCGGGCCAAACACAGGCGGCAAAACCGTTGCGGTAAAAACAGTCGGCCTGCTTTCGCTAATGGCGCAGTGCGGGCTGCACATCCCCTGTGAAAGCGGCAGTTACATTGCCATGCAGGATGGTTACTGGTGTGATATTGGGGATGGCCAGGATATTTCGCAGAACCTGTCTACTTTTTCCGGGCATATGACGAATATCATCCATATTCTGGAACACGCCAGCCGTGACAGCCTTGTGCTGCTGGATGAGCTCGGCAGCGGCACAGACCCGGCCGAAGGGATGGGGATCGCCATAGCGGTGCTCGAAGAGCTGCGAAACCGCGGCTGTATCTTTCTGGTCACGACACATTACGCGCAAGTAAAAACGTATGCGGAAAAGTCGGACGGTGTAATCAGCGCGCGGATGGCTTTTGACCGCGAGAACCTCCGCCCGCTTTATAAGCTGGAAATGGGCGTTTCTGGGGAAAGCTGTGCGCTGGACATAGCCCGCCGCCTGGGGCTCGCCCCCCACCTTTTAAAGCGGGCACACCGAGAAGTTTACGGCGGCCAGACAGACGACGATGCATTGAGCCAGGCCGGGATAAAAGCCCCCAAAAGCAGCCTTGTGCGCACACAGACCGAAAAGCCTGCCGCAGACCTCTCGGATAAGTTTCATATGGGCGACAGCGTAACCATCTTGGTAACCGGCGAAACAGGGATTGTTTACCGGCCTACAAACGAAGCGGGCGATGTGATTGTACAGGTGAAAGGCGTAAAGCAGACCGTGAAGCACAATCGGCTCAGGCTCAAAGTATCCGCCGCGGAGCTGTATCCCCCGGACTACGATTTTTCCATCATCTTTGACACGGTGGAAAACAGAAAGGCACGCCATGATATGGGCAGAAAACATGACCCAGCGCTTTCCATCACCTACGACAAGGATGAGGGCATCATCCAATGATTCGATTTTAGAACCTGTGGTCAATAACGAGAAATGCATACGAGCCGAAGCGATTTTTTCGCCAGGCAAGGAAATTTCCCGCAGGAATACTTTGTGTATTCCTGCGGGAAATTGACGAAGGATAGCGGAAAAATCGCCGGATCGGGAGCGTTTTAAGTATTGACCACAGGGTCTGAATCCGGCGCAGACAATCTTTGATCTTGCCGAACCGAGAAAGGAACGCCCTGTCCCCCGCCGCCGCAAGCAACAAATAGGCGGTGCAGGAAAATGTCTGCGAAAGCATATTACATCATCTTGAAAGACAAGGTTTTTTAAGCAAGAAACATCACTCGGATTGGCGTGAAATTCAAGCTGAATACGTAAGCGGCAAACAGAGGGCCATCTGTACAGGTGACCATCTGTTTGCCGCTTACGTATTGGCTCTGGCGGCTCGCCGGTCAAAACACATGCTGGATGAGCAGCATATAAACAATCGTTCCGGCCGATATGCTCAACAACGCGTTTCGGCGCCACAGATGTAAAGCGACTATGACGGCGATGGCCAGCAGCTCCGGCAGGCCGCGGCTGCCCGCGGTAAGGTCGATATAGCGCAAACAGTAGACCACCAACAGCCCGATCACCGCGCTGGGCAATAAAAATTGCAGCCGCTTAATAAAAGCCGGCGCCTGCCTGCTGGGCGGAAAGACCCAAAATGGTAGCGCGCGGGTCAAAACGGTGCCGCCCGCGATGACCAAAATGGTGATCAAAAGCTGGGGCGCGGTCAGTGTGGCCATCACACATCACCTCCCGCCGGCTTGCTGCCGGAAAGCGCGAAAACCCCGAGTATAAACGCCATGGCCGGGAGTATAAACCACTCGGGGCCAAACAAAAGCAGACAGGCCAGTGAGCAGCCAACCCCGATCAATGCGCTGGGCCGGTTAGACGGCTTATCCCACTGGTTTAAAAAGATGACCACAAACAGCGCGGTCAGCGTGAAATCCAACCCCCGGGTGTCAAAGCTGAGCAAGTTCCCGACCAGCACCCCGCAGACTGTGCCGATAATCCAATACCAACGGTTGAGAAGCGCGACAAAGAACATAAACCATCCCCGGTCAACGCCTTCCGGAATTTCGGCGGACGTGATGATCGAAAAGGTTTCATCACACAGCGCAAAGATGATATACGGCTTGAGCGGGCCCGCGTCCCTGATCTTTTCGAGCATGGACAGCCCGTAAAAGATATGCCGGGCATTGACCATCAAAGTGACGGCCAGCGCATAGAGCGGGTTAAAGGCCGCGGTAAAAAAGGTGAGCGCGACATACTGCATTGAGCCCGCAAACACCAGAAAACTGACCAGAAAAGTCCAGCCCGCGCCCAGCCCAATGCTCTGCATCAACACACCGTACGCGACCCCGAGAAAGACAAACCCGGTCAGCACCGGCAAAGTCAGCGGAAAAGCCGCCCGAAAGGCAAGCGCGGCGCTGCTCGTATGTATCATAAGCATTACTCCCTAAGACCCTGTGGACAATACTCAAAACGCCCCCGATCCGGCGGTTTTTCCGATATCCTTCGTCAATTTCCCTTGGAATACACAAAGTATTCCTGCGGGAAATTTCCTTGCCTGGCGAAAAAATCGCTTCGGCTCGTGTACATTTCTCGTTATTGACCACAGGTTCTAAATGGGCGATACGTGATCGATTGCATTTTTCACCTGGGGCAGAGAGATCAGCGCAAGGGTGATGACCACTTCCGGGAGGATAAAGGACAGGTTATAAACAGCCGAGTAGATCGCGACATGCTGCCCTTCCGGCGCAAAACTTGAGAAAAAGATAATGCCGGACGCGAAACTGCCTAGAAAGGCGCAGGCAGCGCCCATTATATACGCAAAGTATAAACCCCATTTGTGGTATCTGAAAAATCCGAACGCGCCGAGCGCGGCCGAGGGCAGCAGATAATCCAGCGCGAACTGTGCCGGGTGGATGATAAACGCGCCCAGGAATATTCGCAGGAACCCGTACGCCAAACCGGCAGTAATCCCGATTTTGGGGCCAAACCAATAGCCGGCCAAAACAATAAACAGCATACTCATGGCCGAGACCGACCCGCCTTGGGGCATGGTGAACAGCCGAATCTGTGACAGGACCAGTGAGAGGGTGACGCAGATGGCGGCAAAGGCCAGTGGGCGAATACTTTTTGACATGAAAATACCTCCTGTAAAATTCCGCGTTCAGGAGGTGCGTCAATGTAAGCGCGCTTGCTTTCCTTCGCCGGCATTATCCGGATCAGGTTCAAAGGGTATTTCTCAGCGTGCCGGCATCTCTGCCAACCGCACCCCTAGCGGATATTAAGTTTAATTAGGATTGTAACAGCAGTGTGAATATTTGTCAAGAGCCCCGGCAGATACAAAGCGCCAGAAAGATAGATGGGCCGGCATATTAGCAGAATTCACGGCTATTTATACACAATAATCATATTCCACTTGAAAGTGTTGATAACGATTGTATTGCATGATACAATTTATTTGGCACAACCTTTGTACCCGCCGTCAAATAAGATAGCTTAAAGGGGAATGATAAATCTCATGCATGTCAAGAATTTGTTTAAGAGCCGCTCAATCACCATGCAAATTGCGAAGGTCGCCATTGTTCTTATTTTGGTGTTTGGCGCTCTTATCAGTGCTTTCACTTACTTTATGTACCGGCAGTCAGCTTTGAACAGCTACACGGCAAAAGCAACGAGCATTGCAATCACCCTGGCCGGCACGATAGACCCGGAACAGTTCGCTGCTTCAATCGCGGGCGATGAGGGGGACGCGTACTGGAGTTCTTTGAGCCAACATGTGGCGGATATCTCTTCCCGGGTGGACGAACTGGCTTATCTTTACATAATCGTACCTTACCGGGGCGGGTTGTTCGCTTATTATGCATCCTCCGCCATACCGGGCGTTTTCATGGAAGTTGAAACCGACGCCGAACTGTATGCGGGCGAAGGGACGTCTGCTCTCCTGGAGAGGCGGCCGGTCGCTACCGGCATTACCGACGCCGGAGAGTGGGGGACGCTGCTCAGCGCGTATGCGCCGATATTCGACCAAAACGGCGCGGTACTCGGGCTGGTTGGTGCCGATATATACGCGGATCAGGTAATCACTGCCACCACCAACATGACACTGGTTATGATCGCTTTTGTATTGGCCGGCGCCGTAGTGATCGGGCTTGTTCTGGTCAGATTCTTAAAGCGGATTACCAGCCCTATACACGATTTAGACGAGTGGCTGCAGTTTACGGGAAGGGATGGCAACATTACATGGACTCCGGAAGAAAGAAAGCTTCTTGAGAAATATGCGAACCGCCCCGATGAAATTGGCGCGATATTCACATCTTACGCCGTGCTTGTTGACTATATGCAGGAGGTGTGCGACGAACTCACCGAAGTTTCGGAAGGCAGGCTGGATTTTGATGTGGCCATACGCTCCGACTATGACCAATTATCCAAGACGCTTGCCAAGACGATGAATGACCTCAACGATATGTTCGGTGAAATCAATACCGCCTCGAGGCAGGTATCTACCGGCTCACAACAAATTGCCGCCGGTGCACAGACGCTGGCCCAAGGCTCGGCTGAGCAGGCCGCCACCGTCGAGCAGCTCTCAGCTTCGACCGCTGAGATCGCCCAAAAAACCAAAATCAACGCAGAGAAAGCCAGCCAGGCCGCTGATCTCGCGATAACCATTAAGGACAATGCCGAAAAAGGCAACCGCCAGATGGATGAGATGGTCAGCGCAGTCGGCGAGATCAGTGACGCCAGCCAAAGCATCAGCAAAGTTATCAAAGTCATTGACGACATCGCGTTCCAGACCAATATTCTCGCGCTCAACGCCGCGGTTGAGGCAGCCAGGGCCGGGCAGCACGGCAAAGGCTTTGCAGTCGTGGCCGACGAAGTTCGCTCACTGGCCGCCAAGAGTGCCGAAGCCGCAAAGGACACAGGCGCATTGATCTCCAACTCGATGGAAAAAGCGGATCAAGGCGTGCACATCGCGCAGGATACCGCCGAGAGTTTAGCCGAAATTGTTTCCGGTATAAACGAGAGCGGTGAGATCATCAGCGAGATTGCAACTGTCTCTGAAGCGCAAACAGCCGGAATCGCACAGATCAACGTCAGCATTGATCAAGTGGCCAGAATTATTCAACAAAATAGCTCTGCCACCGAAGAGAGCGCGGCCGCCTCTGACGAGCTGAATGGGCAAGCCGCCACGCTGGGGAGATTGATCAACCACTTTAAGCTCAAAGAAAGTGCTGGGCCGCAAAGAGGTATGTCTTTCACCAAATCATCAGAATCATTATAGCAGGGCACTTCAAAAGCCGCACTCATTAGCGGGAAAACTGCCACAGCTGCCGGGCTGCTCTGCGTTCGCGGAGCCCGCCCGGCAGTTAGCGGAAACGTTAAAACCGAGCGTCAGCGCCGAAAAAGATTCGCTGCCACAACAGAGAAAAACCCTATAACAAAAGGGTTCCAAAGGGGTTGACGAGTGGCGCAAAATGTGATATACTCGTGTAGTTGCAGACAAGCAGTATTTTCCGGTATTTTTTGCTGGTGTAGCTCAGTTGGTAGAGCAGCTGATTTGTAATCAGCAGGTCGGGGGTTCGAATCCGTCCACCAGCTCCAGCGGCGAACCGCCGCAGCCAATGTCGCGCCCTCACTTTACAAAAGCGTTTGTCTTGTTTTGTGTTCGCGGCTTTGTGTGATTACCGCAGCGTTTATCTTTTGTAGGATTGCCGCGGTATTTTTCTGGGAGATTTCCCGAGTGGCCAAAGGGGGCAGACTGTAAATCTGTTGTCAACGACTTCGGTGGTTCGAATCCACCATCTCCCACCATTAACTTTCAAAGACGAACCCCGATAATCCCCACGATTATCGGGGTTCGCTCTATTGTTTAGCACGGTCTGCACTTCGTCAAACGTCAAGCAGGTGTCGCCGTCCTCGTAGTTGAACGACACAACCAGCTTGTCATCGTAGACATAGACGCTGTTGACGAAGAAGTTGATTAGCCCCTGTCGCTGCTCGATGTCGTCAACGTCAATGTCCGCATACTGGCAAATTCGAAACTTGATTTCCTCTTTGCTGATGGTTGGCCGCTCAATTTTCTCCTTTGCGATTGACAGCAGGAGCGTTTCCTTTTCCTTCTCCAGTTCCTCAAACGTTGCCTTTGTGGTCGGGGTGATAATCCCTTGTTTGATAGCGGTCATCACATTGTCGATTTCGGTTTGTGTTTTCTTTAGCTGGCTTTCCAGCGCGGGGAGGGTGATGTTTTCTTTAAGTTGCACCGCAAAGCAACCATCAACGATGTAGTTCAACACAGGTGCATCGTTGAGCAGTCGCAGAGCGATGTCAACAACGGCGGTTTCGATAAAATCTTTTGGTGTGTGTTTCTTTTTGCACGTTTTGGCTTTCTTAGCGGCGTGACACTGATAGTAGCGATGCGTCTTGCCTGTTCTGCTTGTTGCGCTTGCGCCCGACATGGTGTTGCCGCAAAGCCCACAGAAGATTTTGCCTGTTAGCAGATACTTGTCCTGCACAGGCTTGAAGCTACCCGGTCTGCGCTTGTTCTCAGCCATTCGGCGCTGGCATTTGTCAAATATATCTTGTGCTACAAGTGGCGTAAAAGCGTTCTCGACAATCGTTTCCCTGTAACGATACTCGCCCAAATAGCGGCGGTTGACAAGCAGCTTTGCGATGAACGTATAGGTAATTTCCTTGCCTGTGTTCGTCTTGATGCCTTGTTCGTTCAGCGATGCCACAATGCTCTTAGTGCTTTCGCCGCTTGCATACCGCCGAAAGATGTCAGCAACGATTAAGGCTTTCACAGGGTCGGGTTGAAAATGCCTGTCCTCGTCAATGTAGTAACCATAGGTAAGAACGCCGCCGTTATATTTGCACTTGAGCACATTCTCGGTCATCCCCCGGTTGACTTTCATCGAGAGGTCTTTTATGTAGTAGGCCGAGAAGCCCTCGAATATGCTCTCCATCAACTGCCCTTCGGGGCTATCATCAATTGGCTCGGTGGCCGATATAACGCTCACGCCATTCTTTTTGAGGATGTTCTTGTAGTACACGCTGTCGTATTTATCGCGCGAGAAGCGGTCGAGCTTCCAGACGATTACATAGTCGAAGCCGCCCGCCTTACTATCCGTGACCATCTGCATAAAATCGGGGCGATTGTCGGCTTTCTTGCCGGAGATTGCCCGGTCAATATAATGCTTGACAACAGCATAGCCCTTGCGCTCGGCAAAGGATGTACACTCGCGAATCTGTCCCTCAATGCTTTCTTCCCGCTGATTCTCCGAACTGTATCTGCAATACAGAATTGCTCGACTTTGCATCTACGCTCCCCCCTCCTGCAACATCCTAACCAGCGTATCTTTGAGCCTACCGCTCATAGGATGGTTCGGGTCAAAACACATCTCCACAAACTGGCGAAGCTCTTCGTTGTGCTCCATCTTCTGCTTGATGGCTTCGGGCTGATAATCGTAGAGCTTGCCCTGCGGCTGGTCGGTGCGGCCAAAGAGATAATCCAACGACACATCAAAATAGTCCGCATACCAAAGCAAAGTTTTGGGCGGCGGGAAGGTCTTGTCCGTTTCGTAGCGGTTGATGTTAGACTGAACAGTGCCAACTATATCAGCAATTTTGGCTTGCGACAACCCTAGCCCTTCTCGTAGCGCGCGAATCCTCTCCCCGACAATCTGCATAGCGTTCTCCCTTTGAAGTTGATGATGCTATCATAACCCATAATTGCATGATTGTCAACCACTAATTTGCATTATCAAGAATCTTCGCTCTCGTCTTGTTTCTCGGCAAGTCGGATGACAGTATCGTTTTGGCTCTCAACAAAAGCATTTTCACCCTCTTGGTGCGCAGTTTGCAGTATTGTAATCGCATCCGCAACCCGGTTGAACAGCCTATAGTACATGGATTTGTAGTCTGCCATATTTTCGCCCTCCTATAACTAATTACAGTTATATTATACGCCTATCCTCTGTATATTGCAACGGTTTTTCGTTATATAATATACGTGTAGGAGTTAGGAGGGCGTTATGGACATTTTGAGGAAAATCGAGCGGCTGCGAAAAGAGCGCGGCTGGTCTGAATATGAGCTTGCCAAGCAGTCCGGCATACCGCAGACCACCTTGTCATCGCAGCACAGGAAGAGCCATCTGCCGACAATCACGACACTGGAAGCTCTGTGCCGAGCGTTCGGAATTACGATGTCGCAGTTTTTCGCCGACAGCAACGTGCCTGTAGATTTGACGGACGAACAGCGCGAGATGTTCGAGAAGTGGAACGCGCTGGACGACAACCAGAAAAAGGCTCTGCTGCAACTGATGGAGAGTATGTAGTGCTTATCAACATGAACCAATTGATGGAACGCCGCGCCGCCTTGCGGCACTACCCATATCTGCCGTTGTTCTATGCGTTGCCGCAGCCGCTGGTCGTAGCGAGAAAAATGGACAAGTTCCCGCGCAACCCATTTGTGGCAATCTCCGACCCCAAATGGCGCAAGCTATACCACACGCTTGGCTGGCAGGCTGAGGTCGCCGACTTGTGGGCGATTACCGTCTGGCCATATCTCGGTATTCGCGGCGGCATGTCAAACTATTCCATTCGCGACCCATTCGTGCTGCTGATGTATTCGCTCCCCCTGTGGTCGGCGCTGCTCGCTGCCATCGGCATAAATTTGGACAACCTTGCCGGTTGCCCGGACAATGGCGAGATGGCATATCTGACCGAAGCGCAGACAGACCAGCTTTGCGAAAGCATGGCAAAGATGTTCTGGCACGACCCATATACCAAGGCGCAGGCGATTCTGGAAATCGTGAAAGAACACCGGGCACATGAGGACTTTGCTGACCGTAAAAGCACGGTGCGCATTGACTTCCACCGCCGCTATTACCACACCCGCACCAAGAATAAGCATTTACAGCTTGACGATGTGCTTGAGGAAGCTGAGTATGTTCCCGACATAGATACCGACATGGATAACGTCATCGCCACCGGTTGGATACGGAATTTTTACAGATGGCTCGGCAACAAGCGCGACATCGACATTTGCAAGCTGCGGTATATGGGCTACACACACGAGCAAATCGCAGACCATCTCGGTTACAAAAATCCCAGCGGTGTGACCAAGCGGCTCAAGGTAATTGCCGACATTTTAGAGGTGTATGTCGAGTGGCAGCGTGAGTTGGAACAGGACAACAACGCCCCGCCACCGCTCAAGCTGCTCAAGCGCAACGCCTATGCCTACCAACCGAAAGGCAAGCCGAGAGCGAAAGAACTCCGGTACATATCAATCCCATTTGAGTATCAGCCAAAAGCCTTTTGAAAAATATCGTGAGAAATATTTTGCCAATTAAGAACAATTTGAGCATCGTTATGTCGTAATTTATTTAGAGTGGTTGGTTTTGCCGCTCAACAAATTGCGAAGGAGACCGATAAATGTACGAAACTAAGCCAAGCACACAGCTAGACACCATCAACGCCAAGACCCTGCTCGACATGGACGTGCCGCCCACCCACTACATTATTTCAGACCTGCTCCCGGTGGGGTTGCACTTGTTGGCGGGTAGCCCCAAAATCGGCAAGTCATGGCTCGCGCTGTGGCTGTGCAATCAGATTGCGGCGGGCGAAAACGTCTGGCAGTCCGAGACCAAGCAGTGCCCCACCCTCTACCTCTCGCTGGAGGACACGATGGACAGGTTGCATCTTCGCTTGTCCAGTATCACCGAGGATGGTAGCAGCGATTCGTGGTTCGCAACCAATGCCGACACCGGTTCGCTGGTCGAGCAGTTGGAAGCGTTCATCGCGGCGCACCCGGAGGTCGGGCTGATTGTCATCGACACACTCGCTCATGTCCGCGACAACGCCACCAGTAGCTACATGAGTGACTATGAGGAAATGCGCAGGTTCAAGGATCTGGCCGATAAGCATCGGCTGGCTCTTGTGCTTGTCCACCATCTGCGAAAGGATTCGGACAGCGACCCGGTGAACATGGTTAGCGGCACGAGCGGGCTGGTGGGTGCGGTGGATGGCATCTACATCTTGCAGAAAGCTAGACGTGCGAACAACGAAGCTGTATTACACATCACCGGGCGCGATGTATCCGACACGCAGCTCTGCTTGGAGTTCGACCGGGAGGACTGCGTGTGGAAGTTCATTGGGTTTGAGTCCGGCGCAGTCGAGCCGCTGGACGAGAGATTGCTTGCAGCGATTGAGCAAATCTTGATGGGCGACAGCTTCACCGGCACGGCGACCGAGTTGATTGCGGCGATGCAAGCGGTCGATGACAGCATCGAGATTCAGCCGAATCGTCTCACGAGATTGTTGCGGGACAAGGTGCTGACGCTCCAGAAGCGTGGCATCAGTTTCAGCGACAAGCGCACCAACTCTGCGCGTCTGCTCACGCTTGCCCGCACCGAAATCAGTGACGGTGACGATAGCACCCCCGGGGGCAAAGCTATCGTCACCGTCACCACCGAGCCGCCATCGGCGGCCTAATAGCCCGCGGCAGCGCCCACGGGTACTTTCCGCGTAGCGAAAGTACCCTAGTGGGTTACGGTACTTTGAAAAAGCGCCGTAAGACCGCGACCACACCGCATTTGTGCTACATCAGCCGCCCTGTTTGCCGGGGCGGTTTTGTTGCACTTGTGGAAATTTTATCGTCACTCGAAGGAGGGTTTTTATTGCAGAAGATTGACCGATGCTTTGTTCGGAATCAAGGTTACACGCGCAGTAATGTTGGCAACGTGGAGCGACACAACGAGCGAAAGAATCAGCACTATGGCAACGGCGATGTTGTCGCTGAGCGTACCCATTATAATGTACATTTCAAAAAGTGCGAGGGCACATATCTGAGCGAGTTCGACCGGCTGGTCGAGGACGGCACTATCAGCACTTGGAATCTCAAGCGCGACCCGAAGATAGTTTGCGAGATGATATTTGACGTAAACTCGGAATATTTCGAGCGGCGGGGTGGGTATGAGTTCGCCAAGAAGTTCTACGAGGATGCGTACCGCTTCGCGGTGGCCGAGGCAGGCGGCGAGGAGTTTGTGCTGTCGGCGGTCATGCACGCGGACGAGCGTAACAAGGCTTTGTCCGAGCAGCTTGGGCGGGATGTCTACCACTACCACCTACACGTTATGTATATCCCGGTGGTGGACGCGGAAATCCGCTGGACGAAGCGGTGCAAAGACCCGGAGCTGGTTGGCAAGGTCAAGGCTGTTGTGAAGCAGGTCAGCAACAGCAAGAAGTGGAAGTCTGACATTGTTGTCTGCGATGATGGGAAGAAGCAGATTGCTTACTCCTACACCGCGCTACAAGACAGGTTTCATCAGCACGTGGTTGATGCAGGGTACACCGATGTCGAGCGCGGGGAGCGGGGCAGCAGTGCCGAGCACTTGAGCGTGCTTGATTTCAAGATTCAGCAGGATACACAGCGGCTTGCGGCAACGCAAGAGCAAGTGCAACAGGCCATAGGTGAGCTTTCGCGAAAGCAAAGCAAGATTGCTACTGCCGACAAGCTAATCGCCGCCAAGGACAAAAAGCTGGCGAAGCACAAGACTGCTGACGCGGATATTTCGTTTGTCGATACCATCGGCGATAGGCGGGATGTGTTCGGGCGGGTGGTGCTCACAAACGAGGAAGCCAAGAGCCTGCAAAAGTTGGCCAAAGAGGGCGTGGCTGCTCGCGGTGAGATTCATGCTTTGCAGTTCAAGGTGATGCGCTCGAATAATGATTGTTCGCGGGCGGAAAAGGAGCGGGATGATTGGCAGCGGCAGTATCACAGCTTGAACGCGAAGGCTAGGCCGTATCTTGATGTTGAAAGGGTTGCGCCTGAACGAGTGCGGCTTGCGTTGGATGAGGTTATGCGGCAGCATCGGGAATTGGAGCGTGAACGACAGCAGCATCGGCAACAGACACGGCAGCGGAGCAGTTCACTTGCGCGGTGAGCGGCTTCGCTTCTACATTATACCACAAAACTTGAATGGAGGACACACTATTTGAGCAAAAAGTATAACGATTATGGTACAAACATTCCCCGGCATGAGGTTGAGGCGTTGGCGCATTGCCTGCTGCCGGATATTCGTAGATATTTCGACAGTGAGCAGGGCAAGCGGGAGTTTGCGGAGTGGAAGGCGAAGCAAGCGGCAGCAAAGGGGGACAAGCATGATTCGTGAGTTGACAGCAAGTGAGCGCCGGGGTATCCGGCGCTTGGTGCGCGGGTGTGCTAATTTCGATGGTGAGTTTGGGTGCTTGCCGTTGGATGGGGCGTGCTATATGCTAGGCAAGTGGTGGACGGGCGGGTTGTGCAGATATTTTGAAGCTGCGGCGTTGCCGGTGAATTCCACGCTGGAGCGGACGCTCAAGGGAGAGCCGCCAAAGGATATGAAGCCGTGTACTGTTTGTGGCAGGCGTTTCCCGGTGGCGGGACGTAGGGTTTATTGTTCTGGTGGTTGTCGGGCACAGGGGCAACGGGCGGTGGATGCGAAGAGGGCGCGGGAATATCGCCGTAGGTGCAAAGGGTAGCTCGTCACGGTTTAGGCTCCCAAAAAGTGTGTAACTATCAGGGTTTGTGGACATAAAAACGGGGGATAGGCAAATTTGCTTATCCCCCGTTTTTGTTCTTTATTTAGGCAAACGATCATTCCATTGCTGTCGAGCTACGCTTAAGGTGATAGCGTTTTGCCCTTGCAGGCTATCTGGATGAGTGTTTTGAAACAGATCGTTAATCCAGCCACAAGTCGTGCACTGCTCGTTCTCAAGTGCAGGATGCAAAGTATATTGCTCGCAACATGCACAACGAAGCATTGCTAATGGAATGCTTCCCGCGCTTCCTACATCACCCATTGCTACAACTTGAGCAGAGCGCAATTCATCGCTTTCAGCAATGATTGCTTGCACTTCGGCTTTCGTACTCAAGTATTCCATCGTTAACTGGCGAGAGTCTCCACCAGCATAGCTTCCTCGTCCACCCATGGCTTACTCCTCCCTGTTGTTTCAAGATAATCCACGCAAACAATATGTCCTCTCATATCTGGAATTCTGTCACCGTAACAAATTATCGTTGATGGCTCCAATGTCATCATCATCTGATTATAGCCTCTCATAAATGCCCTATCATCCCGCTGGCAGCTAACGGTAGAAACAGCCACAGCACCACCTCTTTGGAGCCCTAAGAAGCAAAAATCAAAACTGTTTTCATCACTCCAATTGACTGTCGGGATAACGTTAAGTCCATAATGCTGCCAATGTGCTCCACAATATCTGCTTTTAGCTATACTTTCTAGCTGTCTAAATCGCGGCATCTCAGGATATAGGCTGTAATCAGGCGTTAAAACGCCTCGATAACGAGCCAAATCCCTTATCTTACTATCTGGGTTTGCATATGCTTGCATAAGCTTATAATCATCCTGAAAGCAATGGACATACTTGTGACAATTCTTTTTGTCACTCAGCTTAGCATCGGTAAATGAAACTAGCTCTACAGAGGTATCGTTTATGACCACAGGGTGAATAATTGGGATACCCCACATATCTTCACCATCGAATTCGTTTCGTAAAAACAGTTTGTCTTGTCGAACGTCTTTGCTCTTGCGTGATTTGCCCACAGCGTCAAAGCCACCTTTCACTTATAAAATGGGGTGGGCAGAGCAATAGGGCGCAACTGCCCTGCCCATTTGAGGCAATCAAATGTAAATCTTGAAAGCCCGTTTCCCATAGTCTCTGGCGTAATAAGTAACACCATTTTTCGTGAAAGATGCTCTAAATATGAAGCGTCGTTTCTTCACTCGGAAAACCCGTGCCTTTCCGACCAAGAATTTCCCCTTGAGTTTTACAGCTATTTGTGGTAGTATTACAATAAAGATTTGTGGATTCAAGGGTCGGGTATAACTTGATCTGAGGTCCCGTATATGAGCGCGGTGGCTTGCCAGAGCCGCCGTTTTCATTTTATTGAGTTCAACTGTGTTTCCGCTGCGGCCTGAGACACCCCACAGCAGATAGCTATTTCTTGCGCGGACATGCCTTTCACTAAGTGCGCGGGTACCATTATCTCGCCAGCCAAACACTTGGCCTGCCATTCTGGATCTCTATAAACTACAACGTTGCCCATCGCACGACAGAGCTTTAGTCCACTCACTTTGATGAGCAATACATGTGCCAACTCATGTATGACGGTCATCCTGTCTCGTTGGTTGCCGCCCATTGCGCCTATGTACACGCTTTCCCTTATACGCACACAATTCCCCACAACGTCATATTCTGCGTGTACGTCAGGAGAAAACTCGTCGTCTGGAGGACACTCAAAGTAAAAGCTTTCGTCACCAATCAAAGCGTGAAAAGCCTCTAAGAAGCGATCAACGGGAAAATATAGGTCTATCTTAAGTCCCATTTGTTCAAGCTGATCACGAATCGATCTTGCATATCCTCTAATCCGATTGCGCGACAGTGGTTCGGACATATAACTCATTAATCCGCCTCCTGTAATGGCCTAGCTTTGAAAAAATCAAGTAACTTGTCGGCTTCTTCAGACGACAATGTGTCAAAACTACGAGCAAATACCAATGCCGCCTTTCTCTGTGGTTGCTCAACCTGGCTCAAGTTCAACTTGATACTCAATACAGACTCTGCCGCAGCCCGTTCAAGCCCTGCCTTTGTTTCTGCGGATAGCTGGTACAATTCCGATAACCTATCCAGCCAATGAGCAGGAATACCCTTTTTGCCGACTTCAACGGCAGATAGAAACGATGGCGTAACCTCTAGTTTTTTTGCCATGTCAAGAAGTATTTCACCACAGTCGATGCGAAGCTTTCTGAGTGCTTTTCCAAATTCTGTAATCATATATAGTCTCCCCTTATCCCTAATACGGCTACTCAGTATTTGTACGGCCAATTGCGATTTGCGGGATATGCATAATTCTACCATACTACAATGACTTTGTCAACCGTTTTAAGGTTTAAATATTTATCTGTTTTTAGTTGAACGATTTAACCCACGCAAGGATGATAGAAGTATTTATGAGATTCCCGAGTGTGCACTTGCTTATTAAGTTCTTGTTGATGAACACAGACCGCCCTCATAAGGCGTTTTTACTCATCTAGTCCTCATTACTATCCCGAAGATTCCTCTGGCAAAAAAGAGTTCGTCTTTGTCCACCAATGCTCCACCAATGCAGTCAAATCCGAACCGGATTATCCCTATGGGTGATGGGTTCGGATTTGTCTTTTGGCTGAAAGATTTAGAGTAAGTATGGTGGCGGCGGTATCGTGCTGATACCGCCGCCACCTTGTTACTGAGCCTTCTCGGCACTCAACCAATGCCCGCTTGCCCTTCCCTCCTCGCTTTCGTGGTATTTCTGGACCTTTGGCAAAAGGCATCGTGCGATAGCCTCGAACTGATAATCTGGCATGTCCAGTATTTGCAGATGGTTTCATTTCAAAACCCTGCAACCGCAGAATATTCTCAAACTGTTGTTTTGTCATAGCTCCGACAATGGCGCGGTCAATTTCCTGTCGGAATACGTTATATCTTGTGGGTTCACCGTTCTTCTCGGCAAGGTAAACCATGCGCGGTGGGCTTTTACCGGAGCTCTCAATCACCGGCAAGCCATTCTCTCCTCTGTACAGCTATCCAAGGGAGAATTCCTGATTCTTTACCACATCGGTGGGCGAAGCGATGTCGGGACGCTGCGCCGCTTCAATTATCTACACCAGCATCTTCGAACATTTCTTCTATCATGTCCGCGAACATAATGTTAAAAGTACAAAACCTATGGCGTTATGCAAATGTTGACAACCCTTGTAAGACACCGGGATATCTGTTAAACTCAGGATATCATCGCATTGCCCAAGCAAAAACAGCTGCGAATCCATTAAGGGGAGAGTGCGCTTTCTTACCCGTTTGTTTGCGGGGCGTCTTGCGCTATGGCTGAAATGAAAAAGATTGGTTTCTTGTTGATGACAATCGCATTTTTCGCGGCCTGCGCCGTTTATCTTCCGGAAAACGACGCGTTCACCGGCCACGAAGGGGCTGGTGATTACGCGATGCCATACAGCGACGGGGATAATCTTGTGCCTGGTGATGAAGACAGCTGCCCCCAAGAAGCTTTTAGGCCGGAACCGATCTTCTTCCCACCGGGTGAGCTGACACTGGAAAATCTGCTCATCATTGCAAACCAGCGCCGCCAGATTGTACATGAACCGGACATGGAGCGAATTTACAGTTGGCTGGACGCGCGGGAACCCATAACCCTGAACGGGGCCGAATTGTTTGGCGGCCAGTATCGAAACGAGCTTTCCAGAGAAGAGGCCGAAGACGATGCGTGGGTTTTGTTCACGCTCTTGCGGCATATTTACGCGGGTTACCACTACTTTGGCGGGGATGACATCTTTCTGCCTTTGCTGCACGATCTGCTCCAAGAGATTGCCGGGCAGGAAAGATGGCCGACCCCCAGCTTTGTTGAACTTGTCAAAAAGCGGCTGGGCGAAGTGATTGTCGACAACCATTTTGTCATAGACGGTTATTCCGGCGACGGCGCCTTTAACGACCCGCACCACACCTTTATTTGGGACACCCCCTTTGATCGAAGTGAGCGGGGACTTTTCAGGCGAGAGACCGGTCTGTACGTCACCGGTGTGCGGGGATACGAGATTGATCAGCTTTTTCGCTTGACTATGAGTGAGGCGGGCGACGTTTATTACGCCCCCATCGTCATGCGCTCAGTTCAGGAGGGGGATCGTTACAGCCTGTACATAACGTTTGAGCACGGTGTACAGCGGGTAGATTTAACGCCAACCCTCTACGAGCGCACACACCCCAGAGGCGCGAGCAGCTCACTCAGGTATCAGAACGAGATACCCATCCTCGACATTCGGTGGATGGCCAACTCCTTTAACTACTACACACATGGCTATCACACGGCGCAATCGCTGCTTGCACATGCCGATTCTTTGCGGGACGCGCCGGTTTTCATCCTGGATCTCCGCTCAAACGAGGGTGGCGCCGCGGCCTTTTCCTATACTTGGCTGTACCGGCTCTTGGGCGAATATGTCCCCTCTAACTTTAACTGGCTGAGCATTTTTGACACAGACTTTGAAATACCGGCGGGGCTGTCTCGCCCAATTAGCTGGTACCGCGGCTTTACCGACCGCGCCGGGCTGGATTTCGCTTACCCGCCTGAGCTTTCTGAGCGTTACCTGCAAAGGGAGCAGATTGCGGACAACATATTTTTTACGCCCCCAGAAGCCCAGGACCGGGTGGTCGCAAACGATCAGTTGATCATTGTGTTAATCGATCGATTTACAAGGTCGGCCGGCGAGATTTTTGCTGATCAGTTTACCAATATTGAGAATACTTTGATCATCGGCCAAAACACATCCGGCTCACTCTTGACCAGCTACAACCGTGCGCTTTACCTGCCGGGTTCCGGTGTGCCGGTGATAATGGGCCGGCATATGCTGGTACATCCGAAAGGCACTTGGCGCGAAGGTGTCGGACTGGCTCCGGACATCTGGGTGACCGGAGACGCGCTAACCGCCGCTTTGGCTTTGCTTGATGTACCTCTATGAGGTATGCCGCTTAAGGCGTGATGACACAAAGCTGAACGCCCGTATTTTGGTGAATTTTGAGCTTTTTATCGGTAGAAACCTCATCTTTTTTTCATAAAATGGCTGCACCGCGGTCAGGCCATAAAATGCAGTTTAATTGATGCTCTATTGGAGTGTTTACGCGACTAAAGTTTTTTCTAAATATCAGCAAGGATATACGCCAAATATTACAATATCACCCAGTTAAATAACTGGGTGATATTATTTTAATTCAAGAGGTTTAGTCAAATGAATTTGTTCATTCAAATCGTTCTTATAAAGGTTTGCCATGACCTACCCCGTAGGCCAAAGCCGGCGGTAATGTCCTGGGGTCATACCCTCCAGTTTTTTGAATTGCCGCGTGAAGTGGCTGATGTTGTCAATCCCAACTGTGTAGGCGATTTCGCTGATAGACATCGTGCTGGTGCGTATAAGATTTTTAGCGTGGCTCATGCGCAGGTAGATGATGTATTCCATCGGCGACTGCCCGATATATCGCTTGAATAGCTTTTGAAGGTAATAGGGGTCGAGATTGAAATGAGCGGCCAGGCGCGCCAGGGTGGTTTTCTCGTTGTAGTGGGACGCTATGTAGTTTCGGATATCGCGAACCATTGGCGGGATATGCTCAGCTTTGTTGCTTGTCCCCACACAGGAAAGGCACTCCATAATAAGTTGTGTGAGCAGGCCGGAAGTTTGCACGTCGAACTCGTATAGATTTTGCTCTGCGCAGAGAGATTTTTTCGCGGCGGTTGAACGGCCCAGCATAGTTTCCATCAGCGCAAGCATTGAACTGCCCTGCGAAAGGGCGCTCACAATCGTACCCGCACCTTGCAGTTTGCGAAAAGTTTCATAATACGGCCTTGCTGTAGCTCCGTAAAAGTGAACCCAAATGATATCCCAGTGACCGATCTGGGGGTCGGTGTAGTAGTTTTGCCAGTTCTGACAATCAATCCAATAAAAGTGGCCGGGGGCGACCGGTTCCCGATGCCCGTCATATTCCAGGATGCCACCGCCGCTCACCGTCAGCTTAATAAGGAACGAGTCCAGTCCCTGGCGAGTCGTGTAATATTTCTTCCCAGCGAAAAAGCGGCCAACTTCTTGCAGGTAAATGAAGTTCGCCTTTGCTGACGCTGTAGTGGCAATCATATTCCAAGTGGAACCGGAGCGAATGTCCAGCTCGTACGCTAAAACCTGCATCGCACACCTCGCTAATACCAAGATAGTGCAAAAACACAACAAGATATGGTGAGATATTCCTGCGTCTGCCACTTATAATAGAAATCACAAGAGCACAAGGGCGTGTACTGTGCAACGTTCACAAAAGCTTCCGCCATAATATGGCACAGTTGCTGAGTGGCAGTCTTGAGGTACACATTACAACGTAATTATACAGTCTGAAAAGGATTGCGTCAAGGGTGAGTGTGTGTAAATCACCACGAGGATAGGAGGCTGAGGATGCCGGAATATGTTTTGGAACTGCGGGGTATCAGCAAGCTTTTTCCGGGAGTGAAAGCGCTGGACGGTGTGGACTTTCAGCTGCGCGCGGGCGAAATCCATGCCTTAATGGGCGAGAATGGCGCGGGAAAATCTACGCTGATTAAAATCATAACCGGCGTACATCAGCCGGATGGCGGCGAAATTTATCTTGACGGCAAGAAAGTGTTATTTAAATCGCCGAGAGACGCCGGCGCGGCGGGGGTGGCGGCGATTTACCAGCATGTCACATCTTACCCACATCTGAGCGTAACAGAAAATATTTTTATGGGGCACGAAAAACGCAAACACGGGCTGATACAATGGGGTGCGATGCACAAAGAGGCGCAGGCGCTGATAGAAACGTTGGATGCCGACTTCAAAGCTATCGACCTTATGGGCCATTTGAGCGTTGCACAGCAGCAGATGGTCGAAATCGCCAAAGCGCTTTCTACAAACGCGCGCATAATCATAATGGACGAACCGACCGCGGCGCTCACCCGAAACGAGGCCAACCGGCTTTATGAAATTACAGACAAGCTGCGGGACGACGGCGCGGCTGTCATATTCATATCGCACCGGTTTGAGGACATGTATCGGCTTGCTTCGCGGGTGACTGTCTATCGCGACTCAAGGTACATATGGACGCGCGATATCGGGGATGTAACCGACGGCGGCCTCATTCACGCAATGGTTGGCCGCGAGCTGAACGAGCTGTTCCCCAAACCGGAAATCGAAGCCGGGGAGGAAGTTCTGCGCGTAGAAGAGCTTTCGTTGTCCGGAGTGTTCAAGGACATCAGCCTGACAGCCAGGCGGGGCGAAATTGTCGGCGTTACCGGACTTGTGGGGGCCGGGCGCACCGAAGTTATGGAAACATTGTTTGGCCTAACCCCGCCCGACAGTGGGAAAATTCACTTGAACGGCAGGAAAGTCAGCATATACTCGCCGAGCGATGCAATGAAGCAGGGGCTGGGGATGCTCACCGAAGACAGGCAGCACAAAGGCCTGATTCTCGACTGGGATATTGGCCGGAACATCACGCTGCCCGAATTATCTCGATTCGCAAAAATGGGTGTGGTGGACGAAAACAGCGAGCGCACTATCGCTAAAGAACTGGCCGAGCGGGTAGACACCAAGGCCAAAACGCTGTTTGACCTTGCAAGCTCGCTTTCAGGCGGCAACCAGCAGAAGGTCGCGGTTGCCCGCTCGCTGACCAGTAAGCTGGATGTACTGATTATGGACGAGCCGACAAAGGGCGTTGATGTAGGCGCAAAGGCCGCGATTTACGAAATCATGGGGGAGCTTGCAAAGCAGGGTATGGCAATCATTATGGTGTCGAGTGAGATGCCCGAGATTTTGGGAATGTGCGACCGCATTTATATTATGTGCGAAGGACGGGTCACCGGCGAGCTGAGCCGGGCCGAGGCGAACGGCGAGCGGATACTTGCGCTGGCAATGAAGAAGGCCGCACAGCAAGCAGGGCAGGAGGTTTCGCAATGAGTGTCGGGCTGAGAAAAATTTTGCGCTCGCGGGAATTTAGCCTTTTCCTTGTGCTGGTGGTGTTGTGCATCGTTATTCAGTCACGCAATCCGCAGTTTTTGACCGCCACTGTAATCGACAGCATCCTGCGCAATTATTCATATACCATCCTCATGGCCACCGGTATGCTTATGGTGCTGCTTGTGGGCGGCATTGACATTTCGGTCGGTTCAACGCTTGCGCTTTCGGGTATGACTTCGGCACTGCTCATGCGGCATGGGGTAATCGAAAGCGCGTTTTTAGCCTATATGGTCAGCTTGGGCGTGGGCATACTGTGCGGGCTGATGGTGGGGCTGGTAATCACCAAAGGCAAGGTACTGCCGATTATCGCCTCACTTGGGTTCATGTACGTTTTCCGTGGCATGACATTCTTCATCTCAGGCGGGCAGTGGGTGGGCATGCAGCATCTGCTGCCTGAGTTTCGCGCGTTTTCACAGGGCGCGGCACTGGGTATAAGCAACCTTTTGTGGATTACGATTGTAGTTTATATCCTTGTATTCATCATGCTTGGGTGGACAAGGACGGGGCGGCAGATTTACGCGGTCGGCTCTAACCCCGAGGCGGCGATGGTCAGCGGCATTCGCTCTGACAACATCAAACTGTTCGTATACGCCTTTAACGGCGCGCTGGCCGGAATTAGCGGGGCGATGTTCGTCGGATTCTACGCTTCGGCGCAAAACAACAGCGCAATGGGGCTGGAGCTGGACATTATAGCGGCCTGCGTAATCGGCGGCGTTAGCCTGAAAGGCGGCCAGGGTACGATACCCGGCGTGCTGCTGGGCGCATTGATGATTGCGGTTATCAACCGCTCGCTCAGCCTTACCGGCATTGACCCATTTTGGCAGCAGGCGCTCAAGGGCGCGGTCATTTTGATTGCGGTCACAACCAACATCCTGGTGCAGCGCAGAGCCACCCGCCTAAGCCTTGCAAGGAGGGAAATCTAAATGACCGGTCAAAGACAAAAGCGCGTCATTGAGCATAACCCGCCCCGCGATTTCAAATCCCGCTTTATGCGGTGGGAATTCTTGCTGCTCGCCCTGTTCTTCGGTGTCGTTATCATGAACGCCAACATGTCGCCTAACTTTTTGGTGGCGCACCACTTGTTCACGAACATCAACACGTTTCTCGTTCGCGGGCTGGTTGCACTGACAATGACATATTGCCTGCTGATGGGCGAAATTGACCTTTCGGTCGGCTCGATTGTAGTGTTCGCCGCCACAACTTTAGGTATTGTGTTCAATGCCACCGGCTCGGTGTTTTTGGGGATGGTAACTGCGCTTGTGGTCGGCGGGCTGTGCGGTGCGTTCAACGGTTTGATTCTCATCAAGTTCAAAGAGCTGCACTCGATGATTGTCACGCTGGGTACAATGATTTTGTTTCGCGGGCTTGCTGAGCGCATCTTGGGGGCAGAAGCAACCGGCGGTATGCGATCGGTCACATGGTTTGCCAACTTGTTTGATGCCCGTATAGGCCCGGTGCCGTATTTTTTCATCTTCTTCTGCGCACTGGCGGCGGCATTTGCGTTTGTCATGCACCGCACCACATTCGGGCGGCATATGTTCGCGATCGGCGCCAACCGCACGGCGGCTGAGTACGCCGGAATCAACGTCAGCAAAACGCGGCTGAAAGTGTTTGCGCTGAGCGGGCTGATCTGCGGCGTGTCTGCGATTATGTTTGCGTCATGGACCGGCTCAATACGCAGCAATGTCGGCGAAGGTTACGAGATTGAAGCGATCGCGATGTGCGTGCTGGGCGGAATGTCTACCGCCGGGGGCAAGGGCTCGCTGCCGGGTGTGTTGATCGCAATATTTACCGTCGGGCTGCTGCAATTCGGCATGAGCCTTATGAATGTCAACCCGCAGACTGTGCGAATCATCATCGGCGCGCTGCTCATTATTGTGGTCACAATGCAAAATATCCGCCGGATTATAGGGAAAAAGATCACACAGGTCAAAGCGTAACGGTGCTGTCCGCCGGGGGCAGAGGTGTCTCGGGCGACAACATAAATCTATGGCATATCAAGTCAAAACAATCAAAAAGGAGAGAAAGTGAATGAAGAAAATTATTGCGCTACTGGTGGTACTTATGATGGTTCTTGCCGCTTGCGGCCCCGGGGCAGCTCCCGCGCCGGCTCCGGCGGCACCGCAGGCACCCGCCGAAGGGCAAGCTGATCCCGCACCCGCGGATGGCGGGGATCTGACATTTGCCATCATCACCAAGTCGGCGGGCAACCCGTTCATGGAGCGCATGGCCAGCGGATTTGAAACGGCCGCCGCCGCAATGGGCATCAACGCCGTCGTTCAGCACCCGGTAGACACAACCGCCGAAGCACAGATCACCGTTATCAACAGCCTTGTCGCGCAAGGCGTTGACGGTATTGCGGTTGCGGCAAACGACCCCAACGCGTTGGAAAGCGCACTGCAAGCAGCCCGTGACCAGGGCATCACAATCGTTACCCTGGACTCGGATACCGCAGGCAGTTCGATGTTTGTAAATCAGGCCGGCGTATTTGAAGTTGCGCAAGTTTTGGTGGATTCGGCTTACGACATGTCCGGTGGCTCCGGCCAATTCGCGGTGCTTTCAGCTACTTCGGTCGCCACCAACCAAAACGCGTGGATTGCGGCGATGGAAGAAATCATCGCGGGCGACTCCCGCTACGCAAACCTTGAGTGGGTCACCACCGTATTCGGCGACGACGAGTTGCAGCGCAGCTTTGACGAGACCCAAAGCCTGCTCATCAACTTCCCCGAGCTTCGCGTTATTGTAGCCCCGACAACTGTTGGCATCATGGCAGCGGCACAGGTTGTCATGCAGCAAGGCAGCGATGTGCTGGTGGCCGGTCTCGGCCTGCCCAGCGAAATGGTCGGCCTGGTCGGCGATGACCTGCCCTGCCCATATATGTACCTGTGGAATCCGATTGAATTGGGCGAAGTCGCGGCATACGCGCTGAACGCGTTCAAGCAGGGCGACACCACCGGCGATGTAGGCCAGAGCTTCACTGCCCCCAACGGCAACACTTTTACCGTTATCGCAGCGGCCCCCGAAGTCGGCATCGTAAACGCGCAAATCATCGTGGGCCTGCCCTTCCGTTTTGACGGCGACAACATCGCCGAGTGGGCGCTGGTCTACTAATGGTCAAAGGATTCAAGATGCAGCTCAACCCCGGTATGGCGCAGGAGTACGAGCTGCGCCACAACGAGTTGTGGCCGGAAATGGCTGACATGATCCACGCCCACGGCGGAAAGAATTACTCAATCTTCCTTGACTCCGGAACGAATGTGCTATACGGGTATATCGAGATCGAGGACGAAGCGCGCTGGAGACAAGGCGCGGACACAGCAATCAACCGCAAGTGGTGGGCGTTTATGGCCGACATTATGCACACAAACCCGGATAACAGCCCGGTAGCGGATGATTTACAACTGATGTTCCATTTAGACTAAAGCTGCGATGTTGCGGCGGGGCTTTGCGCACCGCGCACAGGCCCCGCCGGCATTGCACGCCAAGGAGATACACATATGGACTTGACAGCAATCATTCGCGTTTCAAACAAGTATGGCGCCGACCCCGAACTGGTGCTCGCCGGCGGCGGCAACACGTCAGTAAAGGATCATGACACGCTGTACATCAAGTGCTCAGGCGCGGGCCTTGCAACAATTGACGAAAACGGTTTTGTCCCTGTGGGACGAGCCTTGTTAGATAAAACGCTGACAAAGCAGTATCCGGCGGATGACGCCGGACGAGAAGCCGCTTTTTTACAAGACGTTATGGCGGCACGCAGTATTCCGGGGGAAACTCGGCGCCCCAGCGTTGAGGCGCTATTACATCACCTTTTCCCTCAGCGCTACGTTGTCCACCTGCACCCGGCGCTGATTAACGGCCTAACCTGTGGCAAGGACGGCGAGCACAGGCTGCGCGAATTGTTTGGCGGCAGCGCACTCTGGATTCCGCTCACCCGCCCCGGGCTGGTGCTGGGCAAAGTCTGTCATCAAGCGATGGGCAAGTACTACGCCGAAACCGGACAAAATGCGCAGCTGGTTTTCCTTGAAAACCACGGCATTTTTATTGCGGCGAACACCGAGCAGGAAATCTCCGAAATTTTAGAAGGGGCGGTAGCCAAGCTGAAAAGCGCGGTCGTACAACACCCCGACACGCAGTATTCGCACATACCAGACCCCGCGGCGCTTGCAGAGGTGGTGCGCAAGACCGGGGCATCGCACATAGCGTTTCGCGCTTCTCCGATGCTGCTGAAAATGTTACAAAGCCAAGAGACTGCAAATGACCTGATGCAACCGTTCAGCCCCGACCAAATCGTTTACTGCGGCGTGCGGCCCATATATGTCAGCTCACCAGGCGAGATTGAGCCTGGTGAGCTGCACAGAAAAGTCTTGCTTGTACAAGGGGTTGGCGCGTTCGCTCTGGGGCAGAGCGAAAAAGAAGCCGAAACTGCGGCGCTGTTATTCATTGACGCAGTTAAGATTGCCGTTTACGCGCGAAGCTTTGGCGGCCCACAACCACTGGATGATGATATGATACAGTTTATAGTCTCTTGGGAAGCAGAAAGCTACCGACAAAAAGAGGCGAAGAGATGAGGGAATTGAGATGGAGCGCTACACACAATCAAAGGCCAGGTACCAAGCATTGGGCGTTGACGTGGAGGGTGCGCTGGTCGCGCTGGCGGCAGTGCCGATTAGCATCCACTGTTGGCAGGGGGACGATGTTACCGGGTTTGAAACAGCAGCCGAGGCGCTTTCCGGCGGGATTCAAACCACCGGCAATTACCCCGGCAAGGCTCGCAGCCCCGATGAGTTAATGGCCGATTTCAGCAAGGCAATATCGCTGATCCCCGGCAAAAAACGGCTGAGCTTACACGCCAGCTACGCGCTAACCGGTATAGAACAAGTAGACCGCGACGCGCTGCGCCCCGAACACTTCGCGGGGTGGGTTGACTATGCAAAAAAAGCAGGCATCGGCCTTGATTTCAATCCCACATTCTTCGCGCACCCAATGGTCAAAGATGGGCTTACATTGTCCAGCCCGGACCAAGCCACACGCAAGTTTTGGGTGCGGCACGGCATCGCCTGCCGCCGGATCGCAGCCAGTTTCGCTAAAGAGCTGGGCGGGCAGGCGGTCAACAATCTTTGGATCGCGGACGGCTTTAAGGACACCCCGGCCGACCGGCTTGGGCCGCGCTTGCGCCTGAAAGAGAGCCTGGACGAAATCTACGCCGAAAAGCTGGACGGCGTTGTTGACTGCGTGGAAAGCAAAGTGTTTGGAATCGGACTGGAATCGTACACGGTCGGCTCAAACGAGTTTTACCTTTCCTACGCGGCCACCCACCCCGGTGTGTACAATCTGTTGGACAACGGCCACTATCATCCCACCGAGATGGTCAGCGACAAGCTGTCTGCCCTGCTTTCTTTTTTTGATAAAATACCGCTGCATGTCACGCGCTCGGTGCGGTGGGATTCCGACCACGTAGTGACACTGAACGACGAGCTGCGTGAAATCGCCGGAGAAATTGTGCGGCACGACGCGCTCAACCGCGTCCTCATTGGCCTGGATTTTTTTGATGCTTCAATCAACCGCATCGCGGCCTGGGTAATTGGCGCGCGCAATGTGCAAAAGGCACTGCTGTATGCTCTGTTGCAGCCGCACACCCAAATGAAAACGATGCAGGACAGCGCTGATTTCACCCGCCTGCTGATGACACAGGAAGAACTGAAAACCCTGCCGTTTAGCGATATCTGGGAGCATTACTGCGCGCAGCAATGTGTTCCCGGTGACTCGGAGTGGTACAACACAGTAATGGCTTACGAGAAAGATGTGCTGCTGGCGCGTGGGCAGGGGTGAGAAAATGAACATTTACGGGCGGCAGTACAGCCGTGAGGAATTGCTGAGACATTGCAACACCGATTCACTGTACACAGCGCGCCGGATTGAACTGGCGGATGGGCGCGGGCGCGGGTCACGGATGGTCGAGGTTAAGACCGCGGGCGGCTTGCGCGCACTTCTTGCCGAAGACAAATGCCTTGACATTGTGGCGCTTGAATACAAAGGCGTGAACCTCGGATTCCTAAGCAAGAACGGCATCGTCAACACGCCGGTGTCCAATCCCGAAGTCAACAGCTTTGTCAAGTATTGGCCGGGTGGTTTTCTTTCCACCTGCGGACTGCGCAACACCGGGCCATCCTGTGAAATTGACGGCGAGTTCTTCCCGCTGCATGGGCATATCGGCCTAACGCCCGCCGAAAGCGTAAACACGATGAATGTGTGCATAGACGGCGAAGATACACTGATTATAACCGGAAATATGCGGGAATCAGCGCTGTTCGGCCATTGCCTTGAAATGGAGCGCAGGATCGTTATCCCCGCGGGCGGCGAGTGCGTAACCGTATATGACACCGTACACAACCTATCACCGCACCCCGAGCCGGTGCTGATGCTTTATCACATAAACTTCGGATTTCCATTCTTGAGCGAGGGGCTTGTACTCGACTTTCCCGAAGGCAAAGTGCGCGGGCGCACCGGCTTTGCGGAGCAGCGAATAAGCGAGCACAAAAAAACAACCGCACCCATTGACGGTGAACCGGAAGTTGTGTTCTTCCACACACCGTCCGAGCGCAGCGTAAAGGTCGTGCTTAAAAACGAGCGCCTGGGATTGCAAGCACAGGTGCGCTATGACAGCGAACGGCTGCCGGTTTTGGCGCAGTGGAAGTCGATGCGCGCGGGCGATTACGCGCTGGGCATAGAGCCAGGTACAAGTTTTATCCGTGGGCGCAAAGAAGAGCTGGAAAACGGTTACGACATCGCGCTTCCCGCGTTCGGCCAGATGCAGTTTGGCTTTACGGTAGAATTGAGCGAGATATGAAAGGCAGGTTGCGTATGACGCAGGCTACATTGAAAAAAACCACAGACGCGCTCACAAATTCAAGCGGGAAAATCGCTATGTTCGCGGATGGATTTGTGGATGAAGTGTGGGAAATTATCAGCGAACGAGCGAGCGTAAAAGACTACACGCTGTACACACAAATGGGGCAGTTCGCCAACCGCATTGCCGGCAGCGGCGGCGTGGGGCTGGAGCTTGTAAAGAAACGCCGCGCCTTTGGCGGATTTGCGGCAAACATCGGCTACGCGGCCGGGCGGCTGGGCGTGGACGCCACCCTTGTCGGCGTGTTCGGCAAAGACCGGCTGGATTCCGCCTTTGAGGAAGTGGCCAAAGTTTGCAAAGTGTATTCGATTGACGACCCCGGCGTCACACATGTGTTTGAGTTCGACGATGGCAAAATTTTAATGACACATATGCAAGCAGTGCAAAGCGTAAGATGGAAGAACATTGTAGACGAACTGAGTATAGAAACGGTTGCGAGGCTGCTCACACAGTCGGATATCATCGGCGTCGGGTATATGTCACTGCTGCCCGCGTTTGATGAAATCGTCGAGCAAATTTGCGCGAGCTTGCCGCAAGACGGCAAGGCGCGCCGCTTCTTTTTCGACTTTGCTGACTTCCGCAAGAAAGATGCCGCTTCGCTGCGGCGCACAATGGGGCTGCTCCGCTCACACAACGCCAATTACCCGATGATGCTGAGCGTCAATGAACACGAAGCGGCGGCACTGTTCAGGATGCACAAACAAACGCTGGACAATACCGGCCGCCCAATCGCCGAGAAAGCAGAATATGTCCGGCAGGAAATTGGTTTTGATGAGCTGATAATCCACGCGCCGACTTATGCGGTGGCTGCGGCTGCCGGAGAGATGCCCGCGTTCACACAAAGTGTATTCTGCGAAAAGCCGCTGAGAACCGCCGGTGCCGGCGATACATTCAACGGCGGATACATAGCGGCGCACCTCGCCGGGCTGGACATCACCGAGCGCCTGCAGGCAGCAAACGCGGCAGTGGGGTACTTTTTGAGGAATGCCGCTTTCCCTGATAAGGAAAATTTGACTGCGCAGTTGAATGTGTAACGGCTAAGATTTACCGGTAATACGTGTGGATGAACAAAACGCCCGGTCCTTAGCGGCGGCAAAGATTGGGCACCGGGTACTGGAACCGGTGTACTGCACGCGCCGCTAGGCTGGTTGTTTTGCAGCCAATCCCGGCATTTTTCCGATGTGATATGAGTCATGTACCGGCGAAGTGTAAACTGTGTTCAGCATTAGCCAGTGTTTTCAACAGGTTTATTAATAGCCCTCAAACCCAAAAGGCATGATTCAATACTATTTCATTGCCCGCAATCGCGAAATGATAGCGGTGCTCACTTGCATTTCACTTCAGAAATAGCTATAATTAATAAAGCTTATTTGATTTTGTAATGGAGGGTACTCATGGACTTCCGGCAGATTGAAGCGTTTGTAGCCGTTGCACAAACAGCCGGTTTCTCGGCGGCGGCAGAGCATCTGCATATCTCTCAGCCTTCTGTTAGTGCGTATGTTGCCACCCTTGAACGTGAGCTGGGACATTCGCTCATTAACCGTTCAACGAAAACGCTCACGCTTGCAGGTGAGCGTTTTTTTGAAAGCGCACAGAGGATGCTTGCGCTGCGACAAGGGGCTATCGAAGCATTGCGGGGACTGAATGGGGAAGTGCGGGGAAAAGTGAGCGTTTTAGCTTCGAGCGTCCCTGCGTTGTATATCCTGCCGGCGCTGCTCGCCGGCTTTCACCGTATTTACCCTGACGTAACCTTTGATGTTCGCGCCGCAGACACCGCCGAAGTTGTGATCGGAGTCGCCGCTCATAAAGCGGATATTGGTTTCGCCGGGAGCGCGGTGCAAGAAAGCAAATGTGACTTCGTCCCTTTCGTTGATGAGCGGTTGGTGCTGATTGCCCCCAGGGACAGTGTGCTGTGCGCAGACAAGCTCTACTCACTTGACGAAGTGTTGCACAAGCAAGGCTTTATCGGGCGGGAGCGCGGCTCGGGTACACGGGCGGAATATGAGAAATTCTTCGCCCAACAAAACATATCGACGGACAAAATCCGCACTGTTGTAAGCGTGGACAGTACACAGGCAATTATAAATGCGGTGCGCTGCGGATTGGGAGTAGCCATCGTCTCGCAGCTCGCGGCGGCCGAAAGCCTTGAGCGCGGCGAAGTCAAATCTATCCAGTTGCAGTGCGAGCTATCGGCGCGCAAAATCTACATTGTGACAAACCGCACCGTAACGCATTCACACTTGACCAGGCTGTTGCTTGAGCATATCCAAGGGGGATAGCATGGAAAAAGCCGGAGTTGCGTTCATCTAATTCAATTTACTATCAGAAATTTTGATATATTCAATTATGATTATAAATAATCGATATTGCAATCTCGTATAATGTCATATAAAATGGTGGGGTATGAAATTTGAAAATTATTACAAAGGAGCCATAATATGAGGAAGAACGCCCAAAAACTCCCCGCCATTTTGTGTGCAGCAATGATAATGACAGCGATGATTGGTTGTGCCGGACAGTCTGCCGCGCCGCCGCCCGCGCCTGGAACACAGGTTCCACAACAGCCGGCAGAACAGGCCACAATCATAGAGCCAACTCAAATTCTATTCGATGGCTCATCGACTTTAGCGCCTGTTATAGCAACGATCGCCGCCGAGCTTGAAGAACAATCCGATCAGCCGATTGAGGTTTTTGTATCCTCGGGCGGTTCTGGTCAGGGTGTAAGTGCGATTATTGACCAAACTGCAAACTTCGGTATGCTGGCAAGAGAAGCTAGAGATTCCGAAAAAGAGCAAATCCCGGATTTTCAAGAATATCTGGTGGGCATTGACGCGCTTACGGTATCCATCAATCCCGAAAACCCGCTGGCTGCTATGCGTGATGGTTTAACTACCGAAGAGATTGTCCGTATATTTTCGGGCGAGTACGCAACGTGGCAAGATTTCGACCCCGCTTTGCCCGGTGAAGAAATTGTTGTTGTAGTCAGGGACATCGGCGGCGGCGCTCATGAAGTTTTTCAAACCAATATTATGGGTGATGTTGAAGTAAGGGCAGATGCCATACAAGCGCCGTCTATGGGCGCGCTTGTCAGCCGCATCATCGAAAACAGGAACGCCATCGGCTATGCGTCGTTCGGTGTATCTTACCAAAGCCGGCAGGATCTGGCTTTCATGGAAATAGATGGTGTTGAGCCGACTATTGAAAACATACTGAACGGCAGTTATCTAATACAACGGCCGCTTATCCTCATTCGTTCCGGTCAGCCAACGCAAGCCGAGCAATACTTCCTCGACGCGATTTTTAGCGACTTGGGGCAGAGTATAATCGATGAGATCGGCTTCATTCCAATAAGCTAGGGGCGCACAGTGAAAGATAAAGCGGTTTTGTATTTATTGGCGTCCGTATCACTGATCACCCCGGCGATCTTTATAGTTATATTGGTGCATGTATTTTACGAAGCCATGCCGGCGGCTACCGGACTTGGAATGTTATTGTTTGACAGCGAAGGCATTTGGCGCCCTTTTGGCCAAACGCCTTCTTTTAGTATCCTCAACATAATCTTAACCACTGTATATGTAGCGCTGCTGGCGGTGGGGATTGCCGCACCAATTGGCGGTATGGCCGCGATTTTTCTCAACTATTACACCGGGCGGCGGACAGCGAGGATTACGCTGGCTTTTGTTGACTTGCTGGCGGGTGTACCGTCTGTTATTTATGGGTTTATTGGCCTGCTGGTCGTGGTTAGGAACTTTGAACGCATTTTTAACATGTCGGCGGGCGAGTCTGTTTTGGCTGCGGGCGTTGTGCTCAGTGTTATGTTGCTGCCGTATATTATTTCCACATACAGTGAATCCATCGAAAAAGCCAAAAGCAAATACGATACCGCTTCGATGGCTCTTGGAATATCAGCTGAATACTCTGTGCTTAAAGTGATTATCCCTATTACAAAACGCGGTGCCGCGGCCGCGGTGGTATCCGCTTTTGGCCGGGCCTCCAGCGAAACGATTGCGGTGATGATGGTCATTGGCAACGCGCCCATTTTTCCGCGTCTCCTGGGCAGGGGGCAAACCATTTCCGGTCTTACCGCTCTTGAAATCTCCGGCGCGGAAGTAGGCAGCCTGCACGCTTCGGCCATTTACGCAGCCAACTTGATCATGATGTTGACACTAAGCGTCATTTTGCTCACAGCCTATCTTTTGAGGAGGAAGTTGTTGAGCGAATATGAAAAAATATAAGAGCACTTTGTTTAAAGCAATCGCATGGCTTTGTGGGGGATTTGTAATTTCGGCGACTCTTTTTGTATTTGGATACATACTCTACCACGGGGCTTTGAATATAACCTGGAATTTTGTTTTTGACAGACCGAGAGGGGTCCCTATCGGAACGCAGGGAGGCGTTTTTCCGGCTGTAACGGGAACTGTACTTTTGGGGGCGTTGTCTGGTTTAATAGCCGGAGTCTTAGGGAGTATCACCACGGTTTTCCTGGCTTTTTATTGCCGCAACAAGTATCTTGGGGGTATAATCAGAGCTGCTGTATACTTATTATCCGGGATGTCGTCTATCCTTTTTGGGCTTGTGGGCTATTCTATCCTGCTAAATATACTGGGACTTCCCCGCTCACTGCTTGCCGCCGGCATAACCGTTGCGGTTATGATACTGCCGTATATTACAATCAGAGTGATAAAGCTATTCGAAGAGGATTCGGCCGAAGTGCTCCACGCTTCGCTGGCTCTGGGGGTCTCCAAAACCTATATGCTTCGCAAGCTGATTTTGCCAAACTACTCTATCAACATCTTGACGTCAATCACCCTGGGTGTGGCTTACGGGATAGGCGCTGCGGCTCCGGTTATGCTGACAGGCGCTGTGCTCAACGCCCCCACCCCACAGCACGTTACGCATCCGTTTATGTCTTTGTCTTACCATTTGCTCATCTTGGTGAGCGAAGGCATTTCGCTGACAAACGCTTATGCGTCGGCTTTTTTACTGATGATTATTCTGCTGGCTCTCAATTTGATTTGCAGAGGGCTGGAATACTTTAAGAAAAGGGGTGGTTAAAATTATCACCACAAAAGATTTGCAGGTTTCTTACCCAAACAAACAAGTCTTGAAAAACATTTGCTGCGAAATACCCAAAAACAAAATAACCGCCATAATAGGCTCGTCGGGTTGTGGCAAAACCACTTTTCTCAAAAGCATAAACCGCATAGTGGAAGAAGAGGGCGGCAGACTGTCCGGCGACATTTTTATTCATGGTAAACGCATAAGCGAAATACCCAAAGAAGTATTGCGCAAGCAAGTAGGGCTGGTTTTTCAGTCCCCTTTGGTTTTTCCGTTTAGTGTGGAAAAAAACATGCTGTACCCGCTTAATTATCACTTTAACTTTAGTAAAATCGAGCAAAAAAATAGAGTGAAGCATTCCTTACAATTGACAGGATTATATGAAGAGATAAAACAAGATTTGACAATTGCTGCACACAAGCTGTCCGGCGGACAAAAGCAGCGGCTTTCGATAGCCCGTTGCTTGTGTATAGAACCATCGGTACTTATGCTGGACGAGCCATGTTCCGCACTGGATATGAAAAACACTATTTATATTGAAAAACTGTTGGTTGAGCTAAAAGAATCCGTCACTGTAGTTATCGTAACGCATAACCTGTCTCAGGCAAAACGGATTGCCGATTATGTAATATATATGGAAAACGGTGAATTAATCGAGGCTGATGATTACGCAATTTTTTCTAGGGTCTGTTGACATTAAGCGAATGTATCAACGATGAAAGCGAAGAAAATAAAGGTAATGAACATGATGTCCAGCTTGTCGTAGCGAGTAAAAATGCGACGGAAGCGCTTTATTCTGCG